>OFFL01001239.1_pt1 | contig 19949 bp, 19 predicted proteins | sample 1521391 | NCBI WGS metagenome assembly OFFL01 (sample SAMEA3504082, study PRJEB24116) | mouse gut metagenome | biome: mouse gut; feature: mouse-associated habitat; material: faeces | place: Denmark | collected 2011
TATACTTATTCTATGTAAGACAAAAACGGAGGTTTTATTATGGCAAAATGTATAAAGCGTGCGGGAATAGTATTTTTTGCATTAGTAATATCTTGTCTGCTTTTAATATGTATGGTTATGACAGTAAATGTAACTAGTACTAATGATAATATCTTGGATTTAAACACTGACGCTCAGATTATTGCGGATAAAAAAGTAATATTATCTGGAGATTGTAATCAGATGGCAACTCAATGGAATGCAGCAATACAGGAATCGATAGATAATAACCGCCACATAGAAGTAGTTTTAGGGAATGATTGGATAGCTTTGCCACACCCAACACAAGGTATGTCATTTGGTACAGGTATTGGCTTTGGTACAGGTTATTCAGGTTCTGAAGAGAAAGAATATAGTCATACCGGTATGATTAATATTCCGGAAAATGCAACTATAACATTAGATTTGAATGGACATACAATTAATAGAAATTTAACTGAAGCAGTAATTGAAGGTAAATGTATGTGGTGCTTTGGAACTTTAAATTTAAAAGATAGTTCTTTTTCAGAGCTTGACTTGAATTCGGTTAATGATTTTTCGCAATTAGATAATGTGAAATGTGGAAAAATCATGGGAGGATATGAACACCCAAACTCTCCCGATAGTTATGGTGGCGGAATTAGGGTTAATGGAATATTAAACATGTATGGTGGTATTATATGCAATAATATTACTAATTATTTAGGTGGTGGTATTTTGCTTTATGGTACTGCAAAGGTTAATATTTACAATGGCATAATTGCAAATAACACTGCCGGTACTTATGGTGGTGGAATATTTTGCCATGCAACTAGTAAATGTAATATGTATGGTGGAATTGTAGCAAACAATAAAGCTAAAGAGTACTCTGCCGGGGTAGGATTTAATGTAAATGACGAAAATAAAGATGTTTTTAATATTAGCTCAGGCGTTAAAATTTTTGGGAACACACTAACTACAGGAATATCAAACAATGTAGGTCTGTCTGGCGTACAGCAGATAGGAGTTTTAGATTCACTTTTAAATAATGGTAGCAGTGCGTATATTGGAGTATCTGTTATGGCTGGTTATTCTGCTGAAACTATTACGCGTGGATATGAATATGGCAATAAAAATACATTAGCCCCAAGTCTATTTTTCTTTTCAGACATTACAGGTCAACAAGTTGTTGTAAAAAATAATGAAGTAACTGTTCAGGACAATTCAGTATATCCAACTGAATACATAACTTGGAAATGGCAAGGTAGTGTAAGCTCTCAACTAAATGGGGTTATTGCAGTTGTGCCTTATACGGGGCTTCCATATACAATAAGCTCAAATTTAAGTAGTATTTATAATAGTGAGAATGTGGAAAAATCTCAACATCAAGTTACAAACAAAGGTAAGTATACTTTTTACAGTAAAGATAATTATTTAAATCCTACTTTTACTTTTATTATCGCTGATACAACACCATTAAAGAAACCGGATTTAGGAAGAAATGTGTTTTTATATACCGGAAAAATGTATGAATATTTGCCGGCAGATTTTAATGCAGATTGTTTTACCATAGAAAATAATCATCAAACTGATATAGGAAATTATATTGCAAAATTGACTCCACGTAAACATTATACTTGGAAAGATGGCAGTACAGATACAATAGAACTAAGTTATTCTATTATAAAACCAGGTATAATTGCAAAGGATAATATCGATTATGATTTTATTTATTTAGAAAATAATATTAGAAAGTCGTATATAAATCAAAATTTATATCATAAAATTGACGATTTATCTTTTGATAAATGTATTCTTGGAAATATCCCAACAAACACTACAATCGCAACTTTTATTGCTAATTTAAGAAACGAAAGTAAACTTATAAAAGTATATAACAGCCAAGGTAATAAAATATTTGATGGAATAGAAAGCAATGGAATAATTGCAGAAAGTGTAGCAAATACTATGTTAGGTACAGGATATAAAGTAGAACTTTATGAAAGCACTAGTGCTTCAACTCCTTGGGATATAGTATTTCTATCCGTATTAGGGGACATAAATGGAGATGGTAGAATAACTGCAAGTGATGTATCCTACTTAAGACAAGTGGTAAATGACAGTACATTGCTGGAAAGTATGCCATTGGAAAGACAGTTAGCTTGTATGATAAACAACAAAGGTGGAATAACTGAAATAGACAGTGAGATATTGAGGAACTATATTGATAAAAAAATTGATATAAATAAATTCTTGGAAAGCGAAACAGAAAGTACAAATACGGCTTACACATATTTAACATTAGATAGGGACAATATGCTACGTAAAGTGAGTGAAACAAAGACCAATGTAATAGGTAATATAGCAGTAAATACAAGTGTAGAAATGTTAAAGACAAAACTAGCAGAAATGGGAATAAATATATCTGTAATGACAATCTACAACAGGAAAAGAGACATAGTAACGGATAATACTGCAATAGTAGGAACAGGTTGGAGGATAGAGGTAGGCGGAGAGGAAACATACCTATCGGTACTAGGCGACCTAACAGGAGACGGCGGAATAACCGCGGCAGATATATCATACTTAAGAGAGATAGTTGCAAATAATATAACAAATGTACAAGACTGCATATTACTATCTGCAATACTATTAAACAAAGGTGGAATAACAACTGCCGACAGCGAGGTATTAAAACAGTCAATCAATAAAAAGACGGATATAAGCAATTATTAATTTAAAATTTTATACCGGAAATTTTATATGAAAAATCTAATTTTACAAAATTTTAATCAAAAAAACATGTCGGATAGCGGCATGTTTTTTGATTATGTAATATATATTAAAATAAGTTGTTACTAAACTGCTATATATTTAATGAGTATAAAAACTATAATCATTTAAAATGATATTATTATATTATGAATAAATGCCTTGATAATTTTCATATTATATATAGATAATAATTTTAAGGATTGAATATGATAATAAGAAAAGAGCATATAATTGTTGCAAGTGTTTTTATTATGGCTGTGATTGCCACTGTTTTGTGTGCAATCTATATTCCTGTCAGCAATGCTATGGCAAAAGGTGTTGTGGTTATCGATGCCGGACACGGCGGTATGGACGGCGGAGTATCTTTTGGAAATATGATTGAGGCAAATATAAATTTGGAACTTTCTCGTGAGCTAAAAGGTATTTTGGAAGATAGAGGATATAAAGTCGTAATGACAAGAGACAGCACAAATTCTTTAGGCGGAAAAAAGAAAGACGATATGCAAAAACGCAGGGAAATTATTTTGAAAGCTAAACCAGATTTAGTTGTCAGCTTGCACGTTAATAAATATCAAGACACCAACAGACGAGGAGTACAAGTTTTTTATGATGACACCAAAAAAAATAAGGAAATTGGAGAAAGATTTCAGTATTTGATAAATAGTAATGTCAATAAAAAATATGCGGGAAGAGACGATTTAAAAAGTCTTGGTGGAGATTATTATATATGCAAATGTTCGCCATATCCTTCGGTAATTATCGAGTGCGGATTTATTTCAAACGAAGGGGATAGAATGTTGCTTAATGACAGTAAATATAAAACACATTTGGTGTCCACAATAGCGGATGGCATTGACAGTATGATGTTAAGTAAAGTATCCGCATAAACAAAACAACCACTGTATTACGGTGGTTGTTTTTCGTTTAACATCGATTTTCGTAATGTTTTTTATTTTTCTCTTGCTTTTATTACGCCTGTTTTTAGGTCGTCACGCATTCTTTCCTTGTGGTCTAAAATCTTTTTGCGAATCCTAATCGATTGAGGAGTAATTTCCAAGAGCTCGTTATTTTCGATAAATTCGATTGCCTCTTCAAGTGAAAAAATCCTTGGTCTTTGTAGTTTTAGTGCGTCATCGCTACCTGATGCACGGGTATTTGTCAAGTGTTTTTCCTTGCAGACATTTACGACCAAATCTTCGGCTTTAGGGGAATAACCTATAACCATACCGCTATAAACAGGGTCACCGGGATTTAGGAACAACACACCGCGTTCTTGAGCTGCATTTAAGCCGTAGCCTGTAGCTTTACCTGTTTCAAACGATATCAAAGAGCCGTTGCTACGTCTTGGAATATCTCCTTTGTACGGTTCGTAACCTGCAAATAATGTATTGATAATTCCTTCGCCTTTTGTATCTGTTAAAAAGTCACTTCTATATCCTATAAGTCCGCGGGTAGGGATTGCAAATTCCAGCCTTATTCTTGATGCGACAGGAGTCATATTGACAAGTTCGGCACGCCTATTGCCAAGCTTTTCCATTACGCTACCCACATAGTCGTTAGGCACGTCGATTATAACTTTTTCGATTGGCTCAAATTTTTTGCCGTCGATTATTTTGTTCATGACTTTTGGCGTTCCGACCATAAATTCATAGCCCTCACGGCGCATATTTTCAATAAGTATGGAAAGATGAATTTCGCCTCTGCCTGCAACCATAAAGCTGTCCTTTGTCTCTCCGTCGCGAACTCTTAACGAAACATCACGAAGTAGTTCTTTGTATAACCTGTCACGTAAGTTTCTTGATGTTACAAATTTACCTTCTTTACCTGCAAAAGGGCTGTTGTTTACCAAAAACTCCATTTCCAAAGTCGGCTCGGATACATTTACAAAAGGTAGTGGCTCGGGATTGTTGATATCGCAAATTGTGTTGCCAATATTAATTCCTTCAATGCCCGATACGCAAACAATATCGCCGACAGTTGCGGTAGTGGTGGAAACTCTGTTTAAATTTTCTATTTCGTAAAGATTGCTTATTTTTGACGTGTAATTTACGAAATTAGGGTTGTTGTCGCAAATAGACACACTGCTGTTCACATTGCAAGTGCCTCTTGTTATCCTGCCAATACCTATTCTTCCAACATAATCGTTATAGTCGATAGAAGATATAAGTAGTTGAAGTGGTGCAGATTCATCGCCTTGAGGACAAGGTATAAATTCCATAATTGTTTCGAACAAAGGTACCAAATCTGTACCCGGCACGCTTGGGTCAAGTGTTGCAGTGCCGCTTCTTCCCGAGCAATAAACGATTGGGTAGTCAAGTGCCTCGTCGCCTGCACCCAAATCCAAAAGCAAGTCAAGTACTTCTTCCTCAACTTCGCCAAGTCTTGCATCCGCTTTGTCAATTTTATTTACGCAGATTATAACTTTTAAGTTCATTTCCAAAGCTTTTGACAAAACAAACCTTGTTTGTGGCATTGTGCCTTCATAAGCATCGACAAGCAATACAACGCCGTCAATCATTTTAAGTACTCGTTCTACTTCTCCACCGAAGTCTGCGTGTCCCGGAGTGTCTATAATATTGATTTTGGCATTTTTATATCTTACCGAGGTGTTTTTTGCAAGAATAGTTATGCCTCTTTCTTTTTCTATATCGTTATTGTCCATAATACGCTCGTCGACCACTTGGTTTTCCCTAAAAGCGCCGCATTGTTTTAGCATAGCATCTACCAAAGTGGTTTTGCCATGGTCAACGTGAGCGATAATTGCTATATTTCTTAAATCTTCTCTTACCATCGGTTTCGTCCTTAAAAAATTTTTTCCTAAATAAGTATACACCATTTTATATAAAAAGCATAATAATTTTATTATAATTTTTAATTTTTTTATAAATTTTATCTGTTTTAATGGTTTTGGTTGATATTTTGTGTTATAATAATTGTGTTTAAATGTATTTTGACTAAATTTTTGCGTGTAAAATGCTTTCTTAAAATACAATTAGGCACAATAATTTGCGATAAAATTATAAAAACGGTGAAAAAATGTATGATTTTTGTATAATCGGTGGCGGTGCAAGCGGAATGTATGCAAGTATATTGCTTGCAAAAAAAGGCTATTCCGTTGCATTGTTGGAAGCTAATACCAGAGTAGGCAAAAAATTGCTTGCTACGGGAAACGGAAAATGTAACCTTGGGAATGTGGATGTGAAAGGGGAGTACTACAATACTTCGCTTGTGGATAGCATTGTAAAAAATTTCGATTTGCAAAAACAAATGAAAAACCTAGGTCTTATCACAAAAGTAAAGTCAGACAGAATTTATCCTTTTTCTGAACAGGCAAACAATGTTTTGAATGTGTTTTTGTGCAATATGCAAAAATATAATGTTAAAGTTATAACCGACTGCAAGGCAAAGGATATTGTAGTTGGAGAGCATATCTCTGTAAATACAACCAAAGAGGAAATACAGTGTAAAAAAGTTTGTTTGGCAACGGGAAGCAATGCGTCATTTGGGGAAAATAGTTTGAGTCTGTTTGGAAATTTAGGGCATACCGTTTGTAAAACCACGCCGTCATTAGTACCATTGCTTGCAAAGAAACAAGAACAAATAAAAGGTTTAAATGGCGTAAGGCAAGAGGCAAATGTAAGACTTTATAACAATGATAAATTGGTAGCAACCGAGTTTGGAGAGGTGCAGTTTAGGAAAGACGGTATTTCGGGGATAGTAATTTTGAATATGTCCGCAAAAATGTGCCATAACAATATGTCTTGCGGAGTATGCTATCTTGATTTCATGCCCGAGTATACAAAGGAGCAGGTAAGTTTGTTGCTTGAGAATAATATCACAGCTCAATTTGGACTTTTAAATAAAAATATTATGCAAAATGCTGTTAAGTTTGGTGTGGACGGTATTAAAAATTATAGGATAGACGTTGTAAAAAGTGAAGATAATAAGCTTGCGCAAGTTATGAACGGAGGGCTTGATATAAATGAATTTGACTTGAACAATATGTCGTCAAAAATAAACAAAAACTTGTACGCAATAGGGGAAGCCTTAAATGTGGACGGCGTGTGCGGTGGATATAATTTGCATTTTGCTTTTGCATCCGCTTACAGCTTGGCAAAGGAGTTTTAAATGTTACAAAAGCTGAGTAATTTAAGATTGCCGATAGATTTTGACAATAGTGTTATTGCCCGTCAAATACAAAAAAAATTGGGTAACTATAGGTTTGTAAAAATTGATAAACTTTCGCTTGACAGTAGGCGCAAAAATGACATACATTATGTTGCAAGCGTGATTGTAGACGGAAATCCTAATCACAATTTGCAGGAATATAAAGAAAAATTGTCACAAATCAAACAACTTGTTAACTGTAAGGTTGATTTATCTAGTAGACCTATCATAATCGGCAGTGGACCTTGCGGTATGTTTGCGGGGCTTGTACTTGCACATTACGGCTTATCTCCTATCATATTTGAGGGTGGAGATAAGGTGGAAAACCGTTCAAAAATCGTTACTAATTTTAATTTAGGTGGAGATTTGTGCGAAAATACAAACATACAGTTTGGAGAGGGTGGCGCAGGCACTTTTTCGGACGGAAAGCTGAACACAGGCATTTCGAGCGAGTATATTTCCGTTGTTTTAAACGAGTTTGTAAGGCATGGCGCAAAGGAAGATATTTTGTATTCTGCAAAGCCTCATATAGGAACAGACATTTTAAAAAATGTAGTCAAAAATATAAGAAACACTATTGTATCACTTGGCGGAGAGTACAAGTTTAATCACAAGGTGGATGAGATAGTAATAAAAGACGGCAGAGTTGCAGGCGTTAAGGCAAAAGGCGTTACTTATGAGAGCGAAAATGTCATTTTGGCTTGCGGACATTCAGCAAGAGACACTATAAAAAAACTTTATAGTCAAGGCGTAAATATGAGTGCAAAGGCGTTTGCCGTAGGTGCTCGTGTTGAACATAGTCAGCAGCTTATAGATATCGGACAGTATGGCAACACAAAAGGTTTGCCTGCCGCAGACTATAAATTGTCGCATAGACTTAGTAGCGGCAGTGGGTGTTTTACTTTTTGTATGTGCCCCGGTGGTTATGTTATGCCGTCCATGAGCGAGAAAAACACTGTAGTAACAAACGGTATGAGCGAAAATAAACGTGACAGCGGTTTTGCAAATTCCGCTGTGCTTGTGGGTATAGAACCTAAAGATTACGGGGACGGGGTGCTTGACGGATTTGACTATCAACAAAGGTTGGAAAGACTAGCATTCGATATTGGGAAAAGCTATGCTGCTCCTGCAGTAAAAGTTAGCGATTTTATTGACGGAAAAGTGACAAAAAATATAGCGGATATTAAGTCAACTTATGCTCGCGGGTTGGAATGTGCCGATTTTCAAAAGGTTTTTGATAAAAAAGTTGTGGATGGTATGCGTGAAGGACTTGTGGCGTTTGGTAAAAAAATAAATGGTTTTGATAAAAACGGAATCTTGATTGGCGTTGAAAGCCGTTCCTCCTCGCCCGTTAGGATTGACAGGGATGATAAAGGAATGTCCAACATTGTAGGGCTTTATCCAAGTGGAGAGGGGGCAGGTTTTGCGGGAGGTATTACCTCTAGTGCGGTGGATGGCATAAAAACTGCCTTAAAGCTTGTACAAAACAACAAACAATAAATTTTATTGTATTAGAACAGTAAAGTACTTAAGATATAGTGGTATAAAAATTGACATTGATTAATAATAATGTATAAAAATAAATAAAATATTTTTATTGGAGCTTTTTGCTATCTTTTATTTGTAAAGTGTGGTACAATAGTGACAATTTAAAGTTTTGGAGATATAAAATTGGTTTACACAGAGGAACAGCTTGCCGAAAAAATAGCAAAATTGCCAAAGTATACGGTAAGGGAAGAACAAGCAAACGTTATAACGCATTTTATAGGTATGATTATTGGCATAATCGGGTTGTTGATTATGTTTTCGTTTGCAATAGTAAGGACAATTAGAGATATAAATAATTTTGTGGATATAATTTCGTCATTGGTTTTTGGCGGGTCTATGGTTGCACTTTATACAATGAGCACCGTTTATCACAACGAAAAAAACTTAAAAAAAAGAGTTTTCAGACAAAAATTTGACCATTTGAGCATTAATATATTGATTGCTGGCAGTTGCTCCGCCTTTATGATTTCGGGACTAAAAAACAATATAGGCTATATTTTGATAAGCTGTGTATGGGCACTTAGTATTTTAAGTATGGTACTTAATTGGATAAATGTTAAAAAATTCAGAGCGGTAACAATGGTAATTTATATTTTGACCGGTTGGGCACCTATTATTGTAGTCAACTATGTAATTGCAATTTGCGGTATAGGTTGTTTTGCTTTGGTGCTTGCGGGCGGATTGTGCTATACTATAGGGCTGACTTTTTACGCTATCAAAAAGGAGTTTATGCACAGCATTTGGCATATATTTGTGCTAATTGGTAGTATTTTACATATTGTTGGTGCGTGCATATATGTTTACATAATTTAAAGCACTTTAATGGCTAAATATAAAAATTATTTTAAATTTTTACTATAAAGTATAGACAAAAATAAAATATTGTGCTATATTAATATAAATAAAAAGATATCTAAGGAGAAAATGTTATGGCATATATTATCAGTGATGAGTGCATTTCATGCGGTGCTTGTAGCGACCAATGTCCTGTAAACGCTATCAGCGAGGGCGACACTCAATATATTATTGATGCAGATACTTGTATTTCATGCGGTGCTTGTAGCGACCAGTGCCCTGTAAGTGCGATTTCAGAAGAATGATTTTTGTTTTTAGGACGTGCAATTAATTGCCGTCCTAATTGCAAAATAATTTTAAAAGTTACATAAAACTTAAAATATGCACTGAAATTTTTGATAATGTCTGGTTTTTAATCAAACATTATTAATTATTTTTTTATGTTGAATAGCAAATATTTTTGCAAAAACATATTATCTAATGTTTAATTTTTTTATACTCGTTGTTAATGGAATTAAATTTTCGAGTATATGTTTAAAGATTTATTTAAGTTTAAATTTGGAGGAGTTATGGCAAATACAACTATTTTAACCAAGGAAGGTTATGATAAACTTTGGGCAGAATATCGCGAACTTGTTGACGTAAAAAGAGGCGAGGCATCAGAGAAGATTAAAGTTGCAAGGGAATACGGCGATTTAAGTGAAAATGCAGAGTACGACGCTGCAAAAGAAGAACAAGCGATGATTGAGGCACGTATTAAGGTGCTTGAAAGTCAATTATCCAATTACGAAATTATCGACAATTCTAAAATCAGCAACGATGTTGTAAGCATTGGCTCTTTTGTAAAAGTGCTTGATATGGAATTTGAGGAAGAGGAAGTTTACCAAATAGTAGGTAGTACAGAGGCAGATATTAATGTAAACAGGATTAGCAACAATTCGCCTATGGCAACTGCTTTGCTTGGTAAAAAGAAAGGGGATGTTGTGCGTGTTGCTACACCTCAAACTACTTTTGAAGTTAAAATACTATTGGTTAGCAAGGATAAAATCGATTAAGGTTTAAGGAGTTTTTATGGAAGCAAATAATCAAGTGGAATTGGATTTAAACGATATTATCAAAGCAAGACACGAAAAGCTTGCAAGACTTGTGGAAATGGACAAAAATCCTTATGAAATTGTGAAGTTCGATAAGGATACTAATGCTTTGGATATCAAAAATAATTACGATAATTTTGACGGAAAGCAAGTTACGCTTGCAGGTCGTATGATTAGCCGTAGAATAATGGGTAAAGCAAGTTTTGCTAATTTACTTGACGGCACGGGTAGTATTCAGCTTTATATCAGCAAAAACGATATAGGCGAAGATGATTATGCAGAATTTAAAAAATATGATATCGGCGATATTATCGGTGTTACAGGTAAAGTTTTTACCACTAAAACGGGCGAAATAAGCGTTCATGCTTATTCCGTAAGTTTGCTTTCCAAATCACTTTTACCGCTACCTGAAAAATATCATGGTTTGACAAATACCGATATGCGTTATCGTCAAAGATATGTTGACTTGATTGCCAATCCGGAAGTTAAAAGGACATTTATCACAAGGTCAAAAATTATTAGCAGCATAAGAGCCTTTTTGGATAACAGAGGTTTTTTGGAAGTGGAAACTCCTATTTTAAATACTATCCCGGGCGGTGCTAGTGCAAGACCATTTGTTACACATCACAATACATTGGATATTGATATGTATATGCGTATTGCTCCTGAGCTTTATTTGAAAAGACTTATTGTCGGCGGCTTTGAAAGAGTTTACGAAATAGGCAGATTGTTCAGGAACGAGGGTATGGATACAAGACATAATCCGGAGTTTACAACTGTTGAATTGTACCAAGCTTACACAGATTATAATGGTATGATGGATTTAACCGAAGATTTGTTTAATTACATTGCAGATAACGTTATTGGCAGCAAGTCTATTACTTATCAAGGTGTAGAAATTAATATTGGCGAAAAATGGAAACGTATTTCTATGCTTGATTTGGTAAAAGAACAAACAGGTATTGATTTTGCAAATATGCCTTTAGAGGAATGTATTTCAAAAGCAAACGCTATTGGAGTAGAGTTTGCAGATAACGTAACTTGGGGCAAAGCTTTGTATGAAGTGTTTGACCAAAAAATTGAAGAAAAATTGGTACAACCTACTTTTGTAACCGATTATCCTGTGGAGGTATCTCCTCTTGCAAAACGTAAAAAATCCGACCCAAGACTTACTGAAAGATTTGAGTTCTTTATTACTAGTCGTGAAATGGGCAACGCTTTTTCCGAATTGAATGACCCAATCGACCAAAAAGGTAGATTTATTGCACAAGTTAAGGAAAGAGAAGCAGGCGACGAAGAAGCCCAAATGATGGACGAAGATTTTGTAACCGCATTGGAGTATGGTATGCCACCTACAGGCGGTTTAGGTATTGGTATTGACCGTTTGGTAATGTTGTTTACCGATGAGGCAAGTATAAGGGATGTGTTGTTGTTCCCGACGATGAAACCGCTTGCGTAATACGACTTATATTTGGCTTTTGGCTATTTGCCAAAAGCCAATTTTACTGTCGATTACGCTCGCTTCGCAAGACAAATCTATGTCTTGCGAGTGGCACGCAAGCGTGCTAATTAATAAGGATAATTTTACACTACCTTTTATACGCCCCTTGATTTAATCAAATCAAGGGGCGTTGTTATGGTAGGTCAAGCTCGTTTCGTGCAACATGGAGAGGTTGCACGATAGTAACACGCAAGCGTACGAAGTTGTTATATTGCGATATTAAAAAAATACCTTTGTTTATGTATGTTTTTTATTTGAAAATCCATTAAAGCATTAATTTTAGTATAAAATGTGAAAAAGTGTCAGAAAAAGTATACTTTTTCTGACACTTTCATATTTGCGTATTTTTATAAACAACGGTTATAAATTTAATATAATTTCTATTTTTATCACCTTTATTATACATATTATAATACACATTGTCAAGTACTTTTGTGTCAGAAAAAGTATACTTTTACTGACACAAAAAACTCAATTTGTTTATTTTTATAATATATAATTAAAAAAATCTATTAATATTGGAGGTAAAAATGAAAAAAAGATTATTTTTGATTATAGCTGTAATTATGATTGCAATTACATCATGTGCTATGCTTGTTGCCTGCAAAGATGATAATGGAGGAGAGGATAGTAATACTAAAACTAACATTGCGGAATCGCCAACAGCTTTTATTGAGCAATGGAAGGCACTTGAGAGCAACAAATATTTTAAAGATTATACTGATGTTGTACTAGGTGCTTCAGGAAATATCGTTATTAACGATGCAGGTAATTTTAAAATATATTTTGAAGTTCCTGAAAAAGATAAGCTAAATGTTTATACTTTAAGAAGCGGTGCTTGGACAAGAGAAAGCTATGATAATTTTGAAGATATTTACTATAAATACAAATACCAATTATCCGGTTTAACCGAACTAAAAAATGTTTCGCCATTTGTTAATACCGCTGCAGAATATGCTGAAATGTTAGGTTTGGACCAATTTGAAAAAAATTGCACAAAAGCTGACAATGTATATACAGGTAATGCAGGTACAGTATTTGAAAAAGTTAAAATAACAATTACTGAAAAAGATTTAACAGTAGTGGTACCATCAAACTTTGATTTGGAAGATTATGACCCTAATGAAGAAGATGTAAGAATGCTTGAGTTTAAGTTCGGTATCGGTTATAATGCTATTACTATACCTGAAGAAGCAAAGAATGCTCCTGATGTAACTAATAGAAGAGTAATTGAAAAGGCAGTTTTAAAATATTTAAATAGTGCAAATATATACGTAAAAGTTAGGGACAATAATTACTATTTTTATAACAATATTATTAAAATAGAAAATCAAGATATAACTGCTTACATTGAAATGCAAGATAATGAATATGTTTTATATAAATGTGAATATGTTTTATATCCAAGTCAAGATGTAATTTGGACTGCTGAATCTTTAGATAAAACTTCTTTAACAGGTAAAGTTAATGATATTATTCATGGAGGTCTTAATCCTGACAATTTTGATAATATAGAAGAACTTTTTGAAGAACTAAGTCGCAATGACCTAACTGATCGTAATGGAATTGATTTGTACTATGAATTGGTAGCCGATGGAGTTTATAAATCTAAAAATAATGATTACGAGAAAATAGAAATTAAAGAAACAAAAGTTGTATATTATAACAATGATGAAATTTATTCTGAGCTTGGTAATTGCGACGCATTTACAATTCCACAAGAAGCTAAAGATGCTTTGGCTCAATAATTATTAAAATCATTGCATTTATAAAAATATTTTGCATATAAAAAAATCCACCGAATTTTCGGTGGATTTTGGTTATTGTTTTCACTATGCTTGTAAAAGACGAAAAAAATACCCACCATAGAGGTGGGTATCGATTTTTTATGTTTAATCCGAAAATATAAATTCGAATATGTATTTGCAAATAGTAGGTAAGTGGTACCTTTTTGCAAATGACTGCACCGATTATCTCTTGCTGAATTGAGGTGCTTTTCTTGCTTTCTTAAGACCGTATTTCTTACGTTCTTTAGCTCTTGGGTCACGAGTCAAGAAACCTGCAGCTTTAAGAGCTGCTTTGTATTCCTCTGCATTTGCAACAACCATAGCTCTTGCAATACCATGACGAATAGCACCTGCTTGACCTGTAAACCCGCCGCCTTTAACATTTACTATAATGTCAAATTGCTCGGTTGCACCCGTAAGTACAAGTGGTTGACGAACGATAAGTTTTAAAGTTTCTAAGTCGAAATACTCATCGATAGTACGCTTGTTGATAGTAATGCTACCATTGCCACCTGGGATAAGACGAACTCTAGCAATAGCTTTCTTTCTTCTGCCGGTACCCCAATATTGGACTTTCTTTTTAGCTTTAGCCATAATTTGTATTCCTCCTTATTAGAATTTTAATTCAACAGGTTGTTGAGCTTGATGATTGTGCTCTGCACCTTTGAATACTTTTAATTTAGTAATCATATCACGACCTAAAGAGTTTTTAGGCAACATACCTTTAACGGCTCTTGTAAGTGCTTTGTCTGAATCTTCAGCCATGCGCTTTTTAAATTGAATCTCTTTAAGACCACCGATGTAGCCTGTGTGATAACGATAATATTTTTGCTCTAATTTTTTACCTGTAAGAACGATTTTGTCAGTGTTGATAGCAATAACATAGTCGCCGCAATCTACGTTTGGAGTGTAGCAAGGTTTGTTTTTACCTCTTAGTACACTTGCGATTTGGCTGGCAACTCTACCAAGGACTAAACCTTCGCAGTCAACAACATACCATTTTCTTTCGATTTCTTCAGGCTTTGCCATATATGTTTTCATGGTAAAAAACCTCCGATTAATTTTATAATTTTAAAATGCTAATTCTCGGGGGGCTAATCCTTAAATCAAACATTTATTATGCTTTTTTCATACGCTTAATTATTTTAATATATAAACTATATTATGTCAAGTAAAAAAGTGACTATTTTTAATTTTTTGATAAATTTTTCCGATTTTGCTAAAATGAGTGTTTTTTAGAAAAATACGGTCTAAAGAATACGCCTTACAAGAACATTATTTAAACTATCTATAACGTATAAATAACCTATTAAAAATTAGTAATATATTGTCAATAGAAAACTTCTTCCAAAGTTAATGGCTCGGGTGGGGCAGTGTGACCGCCTAAATTCCTGTCGCCGCTCTCAAACATTTTGTCCAAGTTTGCAATATCTATTTTTCCCCTTGCAATGTCAAGGGCAGTGCCGACTATTATGCGTACCATGTTATATAAAAATCCATTAGCGGTAATTTTTATTGTAAAGCAGTCATTTGCTGTTTTAATAAGCTCAATATCATAAATTTCCCTTTCAAAATTGGATATATCCGACCCGCTTGACATAAATGCCTTAAAGTTATGTTTGCCTTTAATTTTTAAAAGTGCTGCATTTAACAAATCCAAATCTATATTATAAGGGTATTGATAATGTTTTTTATAAAGCGGACGATTGATTTTTGTGATGCAAATTTGATAACTGTAGGTTTTTGCTTTGGCACTAAACCTTGCATGAAACTCATCATTTACCTTAGCACAAGATATAATTGCAATATCATTGGGTAAAAAACTTTTTAAGGCAAAAGGTATTTTATCTTCCGCAATTTCCGTATCGCTGTCAAAATGTATGACTTGTCCGCGTGCGGAAACACCACTGTCCGTGCGGCCGCTTGCAGTTATTTTGGTCGCTACTCCAAACAAATCGGACAAGGCTTTTTCCGTACATTCCTGCACGGTTAATGCGTTGGGTTGAATTTGAAACCCTGCGTAATTTTCCCCGTCATATTCCATTATACATTTGTATCTTGCCATTATCCTATCCAACTTTTAAATAAATTTACAATATAATAATCTGTGCCGAAAAACAAGCTATCACTTGGAGCTTTTGTCAAATAGCAGTCTAGCATAATCAAAACTATAAGTACCGCAAGTATTAAAAAAGCTATTAAATCCCTATAACTGAACTTAAGTTTTTTCATTTTAGTTCTGTTTTTGGTTGCGTTGTAGCATCTTGCATCCAAAGCATCGGCAAGTTCGTCAGCACGCCTAAAACTGCTGACAAACAGAGGTATCAATACAGGTACTAAAGATTTGACACGCTCATGCACTTTGCCCGTATCAAAAGCAGCACCCCTTGCTTTTTGTGCGGCGATTATTTTGTCCGTTTCGTCCATTAGGGTAGGGATAAATCTTAAAGCAATGCTCATGGTTATTGCTAGGTCGTGAACAGGCACTTTAATGTACTTTAACGGTTTTAACAAACTTTCTATTGCGTCGGTAAGTTCCATTGGTGTGGTAGTAAGCGAAAGCATATTTGTGCCTATTACCAATAGTGCCAATCTCAATGCAAGTTTAATCGTGAAATCTATACCTTTATCGGTTATGGTAAATATCCACCAAGATGCAAGCAATCGTCCCTCATCATACAAAAACAAATTTATAAGACCTGTAAAAATTAATAGAAAAAGTATAAGCTTTAAACTTTTAAGTACGATTTTCGGTGGGATTTTTGCCACAACCGTCACTATAGTCAAAAATATGAATACATATAAAAATGCAGTGTATGACTTTGCAAAAAATATAAAAATCATAAACAAAAGGCTGAATATAAGTTTTGCCCTAGGGTCAAGCCTGTGTATAGGGGAGCCCGTTGGATAATATTGACCGAATGCCACGTCTCTCATAGTTCACCCCCGTTGTTTTTATATTTTACTATTGCGGAAATTAGGTCTTGCGGAGTTATAATATCTCCCTCAAGTTTTATTCCGTTAGCTTTTAAATGGTTGTTTACTTTTACTGCAAGCGGAATGTCAAGTCCCATTGCAAGCAGTTCTTCCGAATGATTAAACAGCTCGTTTACAGGCAAGTCAAAAGCGACTTTTGCATTATTAAATACAACCAATCTTGTACAATATTGCGTAATCTCGTTTATGTCGTGGGAGATAACAACTATTGTAGGAGTAATGGTATTTTTCAAACTTTTAATCAAGTTTAAAATCTGTTTTTTGCCTATAGGGTCAAGGCCTGCCGTTGGCTCGTCCAAAATCAAAACCTTTGGCATCATAGCAAGTACGCCTGCTATTGCAACCCTGCGTTTTTGTCCGCCCGACAAGTCAAAAGGAGAGCGGTCTTTATAATAATCGTAGTCCAATCCTACCGCTTGCATGGCGTGTCTTACACGAGTGTTTATTTCCTCCTTAGAAAGCTTTAAATTTTTAGGACCGAATGCGATATCTTTATCCACAGTATCCGCAAAAAGTTGATATTCCGGATATTGAAAAACCATGCCTACTTCTTGCCTTAGTTTCCTAAAATCCGGCTTAGGCTTTTTTTGAGTAAGGTTTATGTCAAATACTTTAACTTCGCCTTGCTGAGGTTTGATAAGTCCGTTTAAATGCTGAATGAAAGTACTTTTGCCACTGCCTGTATGACCGATTATGCCTAAAAAATCCCCTTCGTTTATTGTCAAAGTAACATCTTTTAAAGCAACTTTTTCGTAAGGAGTTTTTTTGCTGTATACATGTGTAAGATTTTTTATTTCAATATTTTGCATACTTCCTCCTTAAGTGCGTTTTCGGTTAAAATTTCCCCTTGCAAATCTAACCCTTGGGCTTTCAAGCTGTTTGAAATTGATAGAGGAAGAGGCAAGTCAAGCCCGCAACTTTCTATAAGCTCGGTACGTTTAAAAATATTTTGAGGTGTATCTATTGCAACTATTCTTGCATCGTTCATTATGGCGATTCTGTCGCAATCGACAGCCTCGTCCATATAGTGAGTTATCCAAATTATTGTTATATTTTCCTCTTTGTTAAGTTGTTTTGCTACTTCCAAGACTTCTTTTCTTCCTTGAGGGTCAAGCATAGCGGTACTTTCGTCAAAAACGATAATACGAGGTTTGATTGCAAGAATACCTGCTATTGCAATGCGTTGTTTTTGTCCGCCCGACATTTTAAACGGAGTAGAAGTCCTGTGCTCACTCATGCCTACTTTTTCAAGTGCCCAATCGACCCTTTTTATTATTTCTTCACGCGGGATGCCCAAATTTTCGGGACCGAAAGCTATATCGTCTTCCACAATGCTTGCAATCATTTGATTGTCGGGATTTTGGAACACCATGCCTATGTTGCTCCTTATTTCGAAAATTTTGGAAATGTCTTTTGTGTTTACTCCAAAAATTTCTACCTCTCCAAGTCTTGGTATAAGCAGTCCGTTTAATATTTTGGCAAGAGTGGATTTACCACTGCCGTTATGTCCTAGCAATGCAATAAATTCACCCTCTTCCACATCAAGGCTTACATTGTTTAGTGCACGAACGATTCCGCCCGTTTGAGTTTTATATTCAAGTGTCGCACCGCTTATATGAATTGCTTTCATTACGTCTCCGATTTATTTAATATTTCCACTAAACTATAACATATAAATAAATAAAAGTAAAGTTTATAATAGTGATAAACTTAAAATACTTTTTGCTGTCCAACCGTTTTAGATTGCTTTTTATATATTTTAATTAAAAAAAGACATTTTTTGGCTATTGACATTAAGGGGTATTTATGGTACAATTTCAATAATAAAAAGTGATTTTGGGGAGAATAATTATGGATAAAAGTTTTGACGAACAATTAATAAAACCGGTGCCTAATGAACGTCAGACGACAATCTTCGAGATGGGGTATTACAACTTTATCCATTTTGGTATTAATACCTTTACTCATAAGGAATGGGGCAGTGGACATGAGCCGTTAACTAAATTTAAATTGAAAACTTTGGATACGGACAAATGGGTACAAGACCTTATGGCAACAGGCAGCAAAGGGGTTATTCTGACTGCCAAACACCATGATGGTTTTTGTTTGTTTCCAAGCAAATATACCGACTATTGCATAAAAAATACTCCATTTATGGATGGAAAAGGAGATGTGGTGGGCAGTCTTGCCGCATCTTGTAAAAAATACAACTTTAAATTCGGATTTTATTTGTCGCCTTGGGATAGGCACGAACCTACTTATGGTACGGAAGCTTATAACGATTATTTTTGCAATCAATTAGAAGAGTTATGCACAAATTACGGCGAAATATTTTGTGTTTGGTTTGATGGTGCTTGCGGTGAGGGCGCAAACGGCAAAAAACAGAGGTATGATTGGGAAAGATATTACCAAGCCATACATAAATATCAACCTAACTGCGTAATATCCAACTGTGCTTACGATATAAGGTGGATTGGCAACGAGGGTGGCAGATGCCGTGAGGCGGAGTGGTCGGTTGTTCCAAAAAGGTTACAATGCTTTGACGAAGTTATGAGAGCGTCTCAGCAAAAAGAGGGCACTTTTGCAATGGCTAAAATAGATAATACCGATGACGATTTAGGGGAAAGACATACCATTATCGAGGGCGAGGAAATGGTTTTTTGGCCGTCGGAGATGGATATTTCCGCGACTTACGCAGGTTGGTTTTATAGGAAATGGTTTGAAATTTTCCTTGCTAGAAGTGTAAATAATTTGGTAGCTTGTTATATGCGTTCGGTAGGTAACAATGCAACTTTGCTTGTAAATGTAGCACCTAATCCAAAAGGGGAATTGCCTGCTAAATTTATACGCAGGATGAAAAAAGCGAAAGAGAAAGTGCAAATAATCTTTAAAGAACAAGTGGAGTGTAAGTTGGAAAAAATGAGTGATTTTGAATATCATATCACTTTCCCTAAAGGCAAAGTCTCTAAAGTGGTTTTGGGAGAGGATTTATCCAAAAGTCAAAGGGTGGAATCTTTCGAACTTTATGCAAATGGTAAAAAGATTTTTAAAAGCAAAACAATCGGCTTTAAAAAGTTTTGTATTTTTGGAAAAATTGATACAGAAAGAACTGAAAAAGGTAATGCGAGACCAATTAACATCTTCTGATGATAAGATGGCACAACTTTCAGAATCAGTCCTAGATCTTTCGCCAGAAGAGAAACAAATTGAAATGGACGAAAGTATAACTCAAAATATTATGGATGCAATGGATGTCTTTCGTAGAAAATGATTAATAGCCCGCAAAAT
>OFFL01001248.1_pt1 | contig 19812 bp, 21 predicted proteins | sample 1521391 | NCBI WGS metagenome assembly OFFL01 (sample SAMEA3504082, study PRJEB24116) | mouse gut metagenome | biome: mouse gut; feature: mouse-associated habitat; material: faeces | place: Denmark | collected 2011
AATGGGGCAGGGGCCGGGGCCAATCTTCATGGACTGCCATGCGGACAGATCTCCCTTTACCGGGCTCATTACATGATGATGCCTCCCCCAGAACTCCATATCCCTGCTCTGACTGATAAAAATATCTCCGAAAGGGGTATGGCCATTGTCGCTGGGCCTGCTGAGCATAAGGTACATGCCGCCGATTTTCCGGGGGAACAGCACTCCATTGCGATTGCAGGGCAGAAACGCATTCTCTAACTGTACAAACTTTTTAAAATCAAAAGTGTACGCCACGCCGATGGTGGGACCGTGATAGCCGTTGCACCAGGTGATATAATAGCGGTCCTCCAAAAAACAGACCCTGGGATCATAGCGATACTCCCTTGCGAACCTTTCCCCGTCGTCATCGGACTTTCCCGGGGCGGCTTCTCTCTCAAACTGTATGGGGGTATCCTCGATTGTCCAGTGGATGCCGTCGCTGCTTCTGCCAACGAAAATATCCATGCTGACGGAAAAGCTGTCGCAGCGGAAAACTCCGGCAAATCCTCCCTCAAAGGGCACCACGGCGCTGTTAAAGACACTGTTGGATACCCGGTTCCCCTCTCTTCCGATAATGGGATTGCCCGTGTACCTCCAGACCGGCCTCTTGCAGCCCTCCGGCTTATCCTGCCACGGGATATGGGGCAGTGCCCCTCCTACTATTCTGCTCATTGCGTCCTCCTGTTATAGCTTGGCTATGGTTTTGCTGAAATTCCACACATCTTCCGTTACACACAGCCGGAGGGGCTGTGAAAATATACATTGCTTTATCTCTTCACAGCCCCTCGGCAATTAAACTTTTCTTTTGGGGAATATTAACATTTAAAACGCAGCGTCAATCTGCCTCTGAGCCTCGGCCATAATATCGTCAAAGCCCGCCGCACGCATCTCACTCATCATCGCCGCAATCGTGGTCTCCGGATCCACGGTACCCGTCATCAGCTCGGGACGGTAGCGAAGCCAGATTTCATTGCAGGAGGAGATCTGATCCCTCACGCTCTCCATGTCAAAGGCAAATCCCAGAACCGGGGAGGGCTTGGCCTGCTCGTTCAGCGCCTTTACCTCGTCCCACTGGTTGTAATCTTCTTCGTCCGTCAGGGAGATGTTGAAGAACGTGCCCTGGGTGTACCCTGCCATAGGCCATACCTTATCTTTATCCACATGCACTCTTCCGTCCTCGGTGTAGGTGAAGTTGTCGCCTTCCAGACCGAACCGCAGAGCATCTCTCACATAGGAATCCGTATTTACCAGCTGCAGCAACTGAAGAGCCTTGTCAGGATGCGCGCTGGAAGCGGAAATACAGTTGATGGAACCTAACACAGTGTCATTGGAAAGCACGGTGTCACCATACTGAGAGGCCACGGCTTCTACTCCCATGTTGGGGCCCCAGGTGGACTTGGCTGCATAAGGCCAGCCCTGGGCGATGAAGCAGGCACGGTAGTTGGGATTCTCAGCCAGAGTAGCCGCATCCTTGTTGATGATGCCGGACTGATACCACTGCCGGATCACACCCAATTCCTCCAGAATATCCTGCTGCTCAAATACCGCCACAACTTTGCGCTCCTCACCGTAATAACTCACGCCGAGAGCGGGAATCCCGGTTCCGATATTATCATACCGGCTTCCGTAAATGGCGTCCAGTCCCATATTGGTCAGAATGAACGGAGTGATGTTCTCTCCCTCTTTCAGCTTGGTCAGCGCCTCTGTAGCATCGGCAAGGGTATGAATATTGTCGTAATCAATACCGTACTTATCAGCCAGTTCCTTATCCCATACAAAATACTGGGTGGAAGAACTGTCCTTGTAGGTGGGTACACCATAGATCTTGCCGCCGATGGTAGTAGCCCCCCAGTAATCCTCGGGAATGAAATTGTACAATTCCGAGGAAGCCGATTTTACCAGTTCGGTGATATCGGCAAACGCACCGATACTCACATCATTGCTGTAAGTTCCCAGATTGGTGAACATAATATCATAGGGCTCGTTGGTGCTGACAATGGTATTTCTCCTGCCGTCCCAGTCTGACCAGGACACCACCTGTACATCCAGATGAACGCCGATCTTCTCCTCCAGATACGCGTCCAGGTTCGCCTTCCATGCGTCATAGTTGTCAGGCATTCCGTTTCCCACCGAATACCAGACCAGATCCACGATCTCCTGAGGATCGGATGCGGGTGTCTGTTCCTGCGTGCCCTCCTGAGATGCGCTCTCCTGGGGCTTACTCTCGGATGTGCCGGTGGATGCAGGCGTACCGGGACTGCTGCCGCATCCGGCCAGAGCCGTACAGGTGAGTACCGCCGTTGCCAGTAAAGCCACCGTTTTCTTTAAATAATTCTTTTTCATGTTCTCCTCCTTTATGTCTTTGTTTATGTGATCAAGCGACCGATACTGCCGCTTATATCCCGGATCATCCTTTCACCGCTCCCACCGTCAGGCCGGAGATAAAATATTTCTGGAAAAAGGGGTAGATGCAGGCTATGGGAACCGCCACCACCACCGCGATGGCCATACGCACGCCCTCAGTGGGCATGGCCCGCTGGTATGCCTGCAGGCTCAGGCCCGCAGTAGGGTTCTTTGTAAGAAATTCTATATTTCTCTGCATATTGTTCAGCAGCGCCTGTAAGGAGTACAGATTGCTGTCGGAGATATACAGGGAGGACTGGAACCAGTCATTCCAATACCCAAAAGCCAGAAACAGGCCGATGGTGGCCAGCACAGGCTTGGAGATCGGCAACACGATCCGGGTAAAAATCTGAAGCTGGGAAGCTCCGTCTATCTTGGCCGACTCTATAATCGAGTCAGGGATGGTACTTTGAAAGAAAGTCCTGCTGATCACCACATTGAACGAGGACACACAGAGGGGAAGAATGAGTGCCCATATGGTGTCGCTCAGGTGCAGCATCTGGCTCACCACCACATAGTTGGCCACCATGCCCCCGCTGAAAATCATGGGGATGAACACCAGCATGGTAAATACCCTCCGCAGCTTAAATCCCGGCCTGGACAGCACATATCCCATAGTAGTGGTCAGCGCCACACCGATGAGAGTACCCAGTGCCGTTACCTCCACGGATACCAGCAGCGCCCGCAGGATCATCTTGCGCTCCCCCCACAGGAAGCGGTACGCGGAACCGGAGAATTCTTTAGGGATGAACTGATACCCGTATGCGGCAATGGATTTCTCCGAAGTGATGGATATTATAAATACAAAAATAATAGGGACGAAAGCCATCAGGGCAAGCAGCACAAACAGGATGTTAAAGACCCCGTTGGTGACTGGGTGGATTCTGTTCAGACGGTTTTCCTCGTTTGCTCTCTTCATGATTTTCTGTCTCCTTATATTAATGCGCTGTCACTGTCCACTTTTCTGACAATCAGGTTCGCCGTCAGAATGGTGACGCAGCATGCCACCGCCTGGAAGAAGGACGCCGCCGCTGTCCTGCCCAACGGCACATTGGTCTGCAGCATATTGAATATGTACACGTCAAATGTGGTCACTGTCTTGAACAGGGAATTGGTCACTCCTCTGGGAATCTGATAGAACAATCCAAAGTCAGAGGAGAAAATGCGGCCTACGCTTAAGATAAACATAATGATAATGATAGGCTTCAGCGCAGGCAGGGTAATATATCTCGCCTGCTGGCTCTTGCTGGCCCCGTCCATTACCGCCGCCTCATAAAGGGTGCTGTCTATGCCCGAAATACTGGCCAGGTATACCACCATATTGTAGCCCACACTCTTCCAGGTCTGCATAAAGATCAGGATGAAGGGCCAGAACTTTGCTTCGGAGTACCACATCACCGGTTCTTTTCCAAAAAAAGCCAGAATGGCATTCAGGAGTCCCTTATCCGGGCTGAGGAATGCAAATACGAAATAGCTGACCACCACCCAGGACATAAAGTGGGGCATGAACATCAGCGTCTGGTAAGTCTTGGATTTCCGCTTGCTGTAGATCTGGCTGATCATAATTGCCAGCCCCACGGGTATCACAATGTTCAGAATAATGAACACCACATTGTACAACACCGTGTTTCTCAGAATCACCGATAATTGGTTGGACTTTAAAAAGAACTGGAAATTGTCCCATCCGCTCCATTCGCTGTGCAGCAGACTGTAGAGAAAACTCTTGCCCGCGGAAATCTTATAATTCTTGAAAGCCAGTATCAGCCCGAACATGGGGAGATACGCGAAAGCCAGATACCAGATCACTGTGGGCGCGGCGAGCAGGGTCAGTTCTGTATCATCCCGCACCCATTTCCTTCGCACAACGGTTTTCTTCTTTTCTCTGGATTTGGGCACTTTTTCTGTCTTTCCCAATTTACAGCACCGCCTTTCTCGACTTTATTCGTCGTTTTGTATATTTTTCTCTTGCTTTTATATGGCTTATTATATATTTTTTTTGCGTAATATCTCTGTGTTTGGTTTCATATAAGTAGCCTCCTTATAGAAGGAGTATTACTCATTTGCTGTCTTGTACCCTTGCACAATCTTTACAACGTCCTAACTCATCTAATTCCAGTTTACAAAGTGTTTTTGATAGTTCTCTGTAAATCACTTTATTTTCAAGAGTACTGCAAAAATCATCTTGTTCTATTACAGGACTGTAACCTTTGTGCCCACATATACAACAAATATTTATGTACTTTTTAGCAGAGCGATTCCAATTTTCGATATATAAAGAATATCCCCGCTTTGTATATTTGCTATGTGACATCTTTTCCTCCACAAATAGGCATGTATCAAGTCTACAGTCAGAATTTATTGATAGGCAGTTTATTTAGAAGTCCAGCATAGCACGTTCTTTTACTGTTGTCTACCTCTCACCTTTGGGGCAAAATGTCCCGAAGTACGAAAAAAACCGGGGAGAGGCACAGCACCGCTCCCCAGTAGGTCACAACTCCACCAGTGCGGAATTACTGACTGCCACGCAAGACTCGCTATTGCTGGTTGGCTAGACCTTCGCAGACAGGATTCGCACCTGTTAGGTTAATTACCCTTTGTTGGGCGCACAACTGGAAGCTGCTTCATTCGTTTTGGCAGAAACTATCTTTTCTTCATTTTAATAATCATATATACTGGAGTCTCAATAAATCCTTCGTATTTATCTGGTTCCGACATTTTCCATTTTTCCGGAGCCATTGGCTCACATATCTGTTCAATCGTTAACCCCGCCCCGATTATGGCGTTTACATAATCGGAAAACGTATGGTGATAGCTCTTGCTAAGATGATTTTCAAAAGCTTCGTTATACTCAATCCAAGGCTGGATATAGGCTCTCATTGACCTGTCCAAATATCTCACAGTCCACTCTTCATCCTCTGGAAAAATATCACCATGCTCAATCGGGTACATCGCAGAATATATGGGGTGTATAACAGAAAAAATACTCTCACCTTCTCCCTTCAGGCTCCTGGACACATTACTGAACAAATGTTTTAAATCTTCTATATAGTGACTGGTGGTTGATGAAAAAATAAAATCAACTGGCTTTTCTATAACATTTGCACACCTTGCTGCATCGTATAAAATAAATCTGGCACAAGATTTGTTTTCCTTTGCTTTGTTTTTTGCGATTTGCAGCATTTCTTCCGATAAATCAATACCTGTAATTGTTGAGGGGTTATTCTGCTCAAGAAGAGAAGTAAAAATTCCGCTTCCGCAACCAAGGTCCACGACCGTCTTTCCTTTTAAATCCGGTAGTTATTTCCTTATATAGGGCCATTCTATATTGTAACTGTACGAGTTTTCAGCATTATTAAATTCCTCATATGCCTGTGCCATATGGTTCCAATCACTTTTTATTTCATTCATATCCCACACTCCCATAAAGCATTATTTCTATAAAAAAATTTATTAAAAAAATTACGATATGTTTAATTGTTTAACTTCATTATTCTACTATATATGCACACACATTTCAATAAAATTTGCTTAATTTTCCTTTGCCATGATAACAGTTCATCCATGCAAAATTGGATATACAAAAGTCTTATCGGAAATCCATTATTACCAAGGTCGCTTAGGTGTTGTAAAGCGCGCATATGACACTAAATATAGAAAACAAAATTTGCTGATAGCAGGAAGAGGGTTGAATCGGGCGAATAAAAATGCTATGCTGTCTGTAGAACCTAAAATGGACAAATAATATGGAATGAATCATAAAGATAATTGTTATAATACTTCAATCAATTAGATTGAAAAACAAGTCATCTATTTTCAAAAGAAGATAAAAAGGCGGATATAGATCATATGAACTACGATTTGACAGAGGGAAATATTATGAAAAAGCTGCTGAAGTTCGCATTTCCTATTATTCTTGGAAATATGCTTCAGCAGCTTTATAATGTGGCGGATACATTAATTGTTGGGCGGTTTCTTGGAGAAAATGCTTTGGCAGCAGTAGGGTCATCATATACGTTGATGGTATTTGTGACTTCTATTATTTTAGGATTGTGTATGGGAAGCAGTGCCTTTTTTTCGATGCAGTTTGGCAGGCGTGATGAAAACAGACTGGAAAAAGGTATTTTTATGGCCTTTTTGCTAATAGGCGCAATCGCTGCTGCATTAAATATTTTTGTATATGTGGGTATCAATGGAATATTTGCGTTTCTTCGGGTGCCCGAAGTAGTAATGCCGCTTATGAGAGAATATCTTTTATGGATTTTTTCGGGAATTGCTGCTACTTTTCTCTATAATTATGTGGCGAATTTTATGAGGGCGCTTGGCAATTCTCTCATTCCACTTTGTTTCCTTGGAATTTCTGCAATTTTAAATATTATTTTAGATTTATTTTTTATCAGAGTACTCTTGTGGGGTGTCGCAGGGGCAGCCATAGCAACAGTAATTTCCCAGTATGCCGCAGGAATTGGAATATTGGTTTACTGCATCAAAAAGTATCCACAAGTTCGGGTAAAAAAAGAAAACAGACAGTGGGATTATGGGATATTGAAAGAATTGATAGGGCTATCATCTTTGACGTGTTTGCAACAGTCTGTGATGAATTTTGGTATTTTGATGGTTCAGGGACTGGTGAACAGTTTTGGTCCTGTTGTCATGGCTGCGTTTGCAGCAGCGGTCAAAATTGATTCCTTTGCCTATTCTCCAGTGCAGGATTTTGGCAATGCATTTTCTACTTATGTAGCACAAAATTACGGCGCTGGGAAGGACGAGAGAATTTGCAAAGGAATGAAAGATGCAGTGTTAGGGGCGTTTGTGTTTTGCTTTGTCATCTCAGTTTTGGTGGTTGGTTTTGCAAGACCGCTTATGGCAATGTTTCTAGATAAAAACAGTGCAGAAGCTGTTGCGGTTGGAGTAGGATATCTGCGTATTGAGGCATCATTTTATTTTGGGATTGGGCTTTTGTTTTTGTTTTATGGATATTTTCGTGCAGTCAATAAGCCGGGAATTTCGGTCATTCTCACAATTGTTTCACTTGGCACACGCGTATTGTTAGCATATGTTTTATCATCAATAGAGAGAATTGGAGTGACAGGAATCTGGATGTCTGTGCCGATTGGATGGATATTGGCGGATATGGCAGGAATGTGGTTTTATTTTGGCAGACAAAGTAGAAGGAATTAGATTGAAAAATCATGCTGATGCACAAATTTTTCAATGGACAATTTGATGCTTTGACATAGAGGATGATGTGAAAAGAATTTCTAAAGCAGTAATAAAAAGTTTAGTAAGGAATTTGAATGACAAAGGAGAACTTTCAGAATATGGAACTCAATACAGAAAAACAAAATTTAATCAACGCTTTACAGATTTATGTGCCGTATAATGAACAGGAGGAACGAGATAGAGATATTATGCTGCAACTGCTCAAAACGCAGGAGAATATTTTGGAGCGTGAGAATCAAACAGCGCATTTTTCCGCTTCGTCATGGCTGTTGAATAAAGAACACACAAAGGTTCTGATGATATATCACAATATTTATCATTCCTGGTCATGGACGGGAGGACATGCAGATGGAGAGGCTAATTTGCTGGAAGTAGCAAAAAGGGAAGCAATGGAGGAAACAGGTATCAAAAATATTACCACAGTATCAGATGAGATTTATTCTGTCGAGATTTTGACTGTGGATGGACATGTGAAACGAGGAAGCTATGTGCCGTCACACATTCATCTAAATGTTACATATCTTATGGAAGCAGATGAACAGGAAGTGCTTCGTGTGAAGCCAGATGAAAACAGCGGTGTAAAGTGGTTTTTTCTGGACGAGGCATTAAAAGCATGTACAGAATCTTGGATGATAGAGCATATTTATACAAAGTTAAACGAGAAATTAACGGTGTAAAATATATTTCTAAGGCGGCAAGGGGGAATTGTTATGCCAAATGCGAATACGACGAAGCTGGCGTTAGAAGCTTCACTCAAAAAGCTGATGCAGCATAAAAAGATAGACAAGATAACAATTAATGATCTGACAACAGACTGTGGTATCAGCAGGATGTCTTTTTATTATCATTTTAAGGATATTTATGAGTTGGTGGAATGGATTTGTATAGAGGATGGCAGACGTGCATTGCAGGGAAAGAAGACATATGAAACCTGGCAGGAAGGAATTTATCAGATTTTTGAGGCCGTCATAGAAAATAAGACATTTATTTTAAATGTATATCACTGCATTGGCAGGGAAAAGATTGAAAATTTTTTATATAAACTGACATATCACTTGATAGCAGATGTTGTAGAAGAAAAGTCTGCTGCAGTGGGTTTGCTGCAGACAGATCAGGCTTTCATTGCAGAATTTTACAAGTTTGGGTTTGTTGGAATAATGCTTGAATGGATAGATCACGGAATGAAAGAAGATTATGAGGATATTGTTGAAAAAATGGGTATTATGCTGCATGGTATTATAGCGCATTCCATACAAAATTTTGCGGACACAGAAAAACATTTATCCCAGCACATTTAAAGATTAATGTGCTGGGATAAATGTTTTTGAAAAGAGTTTTATAAATAATATTTTAAATTGATAAATGGGCGTCCGTACAGGTATTTAGATACATAATCAATGGCTGAATGCATGCCTCTGATGAAATATCATAAGAATGAGTGATAGCCTGTTCAAATTCTTTATCTTGAGATGTCTTATTTTTTTTCTTTTTCAATATCAGTGCTGCCATTTTCATCATCAGCTTATCGGGCAGAGCCATCTTTTCATAACACAAACCGCCTTGCATATAAAAATGTGGTATTTTTATTAATTCATCGGCAGTAAGGTTTTGGCTCCAGAAGGTGTTGATGGTATCGATTTCGGTATTTGGAGTTGCCCCTGTTACAAATAAGATAAGTTTTGCGGCTGTGTATTTTTGAAACCGTTTTTGGGCTTTTCTGAATCCATCAATGGTTCCGGCGAATGCACGGCTTCCAAAAATAATGCAGTCATATTGGGACAGGGTTTTGGTGGGGATTGTTTTGTAGTCAGCAAGAGCGCATCGAAGCTCTTTGGCGATCAGTTCTGCATATTTTTTTGTAAATCCAGTACTGCTTTTATAAAGGACAATTGTTTTCGTTCTCATATTGAGAGGCCTCCTTGTCTGTCATGGATTGATTTATAAATGCTTTGTAGGCAAATTCTTGTTGGGTGTAGATTTCGTCGATTGAAATTCCAGGGGTACATACTGAAAAAATAGTACCGATTCCAATGGTATAGATGAGCATATTCAAATGTAGCTGTCTTGCCTGTGATACACTGATATTCAAGCTGTCGGCAATAAAATCTGCAACATGTGGATTGGTTTCTGCCAGATACAAATCATTCATAGAAGATATTCCATTTCTTTGATGCAGGATAAATAGTTTAAATAAATGCGGTTCTTTTTTTGCCAGTTGAATATAAGCTTTGCCAGTAGTGCAAAACAGGTCGTTTTTATCAATCGATGCCATTATATATGCTTGTATAAATTGATTTGTCTTCGCAATGACATCTTGGCGAAGCCCTTCCATATTTTGGCAGTAGCTGTAAATAGGTTGAACGGAACAACCTATTTTATCAGCAATATTTTTCACAAGAACCTGTTCCATGCCGCTTGTTCTGGCTATTTCAAATGCGGCATCAACTACCATTTCTTTTGTTATTCTTTGTTTTGGCATTGTAGTTCCTTTCTTTTGATATATAATTGATTTATATAATTTGATTATATATATTGGATTCTAAATTGTCAAGCATGTGAGATAATCAAAGATAAAAGAATGTAACAGGAAGCCATGCTCATTCATAAGTAGTCGAACTATACATTATGACAATTGATTTAGGGTATTTACAAAAGCCTTGTTCATATATTACAATTAAAAATATTTAAGATAAACAATGCGATTCAATGAGGAGATGTGGAAATGAGCAGTACAGATAAGAATACAAAGGAAGTTTTAGCTGACGAACCAGTAACTGAGGGAAAAGAGGTTATCTCAAGAAATTTTATTGAACAGATTATTGATAAGGATTTAGCAGAAGGGGTATATGATTGCGTTCACACCCGATTCCCGCCAGAACCAAATGGCTATCTTCATATTGGACATGCCAAAGCGATTCTTGTAAACTATGGAATTGCGCAGGAATATGGCGGAAAATTTAACATGCGTTTTGATGATACCAACCCTACGAAAGAGGATATTGAGTTTGTGGAATCTATCAAAGCAGATGTTGAGTGGCTTGGCGCTGATTGGGAGGACAGGCTGTTCTTTGCTTCGAATTATTTTGATCAGATGTATGAATGTGCAGTGAAACTTATTAAAAAAGGCAAGGCATATGTGTCGGACTTAACAGCAGAACGGATGAAGGAATACAGAGGGTCTTTTACGGAACCAGGAAAAGAAGATCCTTGCAGCAGCCGTTCGATAGAAGAAAATCTGCAGTTATTTGAGGAAATGAAAAACGGCAAGTATGCAGACGGAGAAAAAGTACTCCGCGCGCGGATTGACATGACATCACCCAATATTAATATGAGAGATCCCGTTCTTTACCGTGTTGCCCATATGTCCCATCACAATACGAAGGATAAGTGGTGCATCTATCCGATGTATGATTTTGCCCATCCAATAGAGGACGCGATAGAAGGGATTACACATTCTATATGTACATTGGAGTTTGAAGATCACAGACCTTTGTATGATTGGGTGGTTAGAGAATTGGAATATCCGAATCCGCCACGGCAGATTGAGCAGGCAAAAATGTATGTAACCAATGTTGTGACAGGAAAGCGCTATATCAAAAAACTTGTGGAAGAGGGAACTGTCGATGGCTGGGACGATCCTAGGCTTGTTTCTATCGCAGCACTTAGAAGACGCGGTTTTACACCGGAATCAATCAGGAGATTTGTGGAATTGTGCGGTGTGAGCAAAGCAAATTCTTCTACAGATTATGCAATGCTTGAATATTGTATCCGTGAGGATTTGAAACTCAAAAAGCCTCGTATGATGGCGGCGCTTGACCCCGTGAAACTGGTGATTGACAACTATCCGGAAGGTGAAGTGGAGTATCTTGAAGTACCAAACAATCTTGAAAATGAGACGCTTGGTTCCAGACAGGTTCCTTTTTGCAGGGAACTTTATATTGACAGGGAAGATTTTATGGAGGAACCGCCAAAGAAATATTTCAGACTGTTTCCTGGAAATGAAGTGCGCCTTATGAGCGCATATTTTGTAAAGTGTGTTGGTTTTGAGAAAGACGAGGACGGCAAAGTGACGGTGGTTCACTGTACGTATGATCCAGAGACAAAACAGGGAAGTGGATTTACAGGCAGAAAAGTGAAAGGTACAATCCATTGGGTACCTGCGCCATACGCTGTAAAAGCGGAGGTAAGACTTTATGAGAACTTGATTGATGAAGAAAAAGGGGTATATAATGAAGATGGTTCTTTGAATTTGAATCCCAATTCGTTGACAGTGTTAAAAGAGTGTTTTGTTGAACCAGCGCTAAAGGATGCAGAGGCATATGATAGTTTTCAGTTTGTAAGACAGGGATTTTTTAATGTGGATTGCAAAGATTCAAAACCAGATGCACTTGTATTTAACAGAATTGTTTCATTAAAAAGTTCTTTTGTATTACCAAAATAAGAAGTGGAAAGGAGAATGCGGTGATTTGGCATAAGGTGCAGACTTTATAATAAGAATCACTGCAGCAGATTACAGATGAATTATAAATGTCTTATTTTGGATCATGATGATACAGTGGTAAACAGTACAGCAACAATTCATTATCCAGCATTTTTGGAGGCCCTCAAATTGTTAAGGCCAGGAATGACAATTTCGCTTGACGATTATTTCAGGGAGAACTTTGACCCTGGCTTTGTACCCTATTGTGTAGAAAAATTAGGGATGACAGATGAAGAGCTTGAAATAGAAGTAAAATGCTGGCGGGATTATGTATCAGGTCATACAGCAAAAGCGTATGATGGAATCAGGGAGATTATTGAGCGCCAGAAAGCAGAAGGAGGAATTGTGTGTGTGATATCCCATTCCTATGACTTCAATATCAAAAGGGATTACGAAGTAAATAACCTTCCTATGCCTGATATGATTTTTGGCTGGGAATGTCCTCCGGAGCAGAGAAAACCTAGTACCTATGCGTTAGAACAGATATCGGGCAGGTATAGCCTCAAGCCAGAGGAAATGGTTATAGTAGATGACCTAAAACCAGGATATGATATGGCAAGAGCGTATCATGTGCCATTTGTTGGGGCGGGATGGTCAAACGATATTCCTGAAATCAGAAATTTTATGAAAAAAAACAGTGATTTTTATTTTACCAAAGTGAAAGAACTATATCAGTTTTTATTCGATTCATGAATCAGTGACTTGTTGTCATAATTTCCTATTGTATTAGAAAAGGAGCGGCTGTACAATAAACTTGTGCAGCCGCTCCTTAATGCGCAAACCCATTCAGAGCAAAGATGCCGCTCAAGCGGCGCACGGGTCGCGCGGTGAGTAGGGGAAGCAGCCTTCCCTACTCGATTTCATTCTAATGAAATTTATGATTCCTTATCAGAATCATCAAAAAATTCTTCGGTAGTGCTTTGTGGTTGTTCTGATTCTGTATAAGCGCCTGTCTCAGCAGCAGGTGCAGCAGACATGTCCACTTGGGTATAGACAGGTTCAGAAGAAGTAGCGGTCATTCCACCGATAATTTCTTTTGCTCTGTCAATTTTTTCTTTTGTTTTGTCAAGTTTCTCTATCACTTTTTCGCCGATTACCTCTTTGGCATTGTCTATGTCAATCGGTAAGGAATGGCTTTTGCTGCATGTGTTATTTACTGTGCCAGATGAAAAATCTTCATTTTCAAGATCCTCATCGAAATCATCAAAATCGTCAAAATCGTCAAAGTCATCATCGGGAGTTTTTGCTCTTTTTTGAAGATAATAATAAGTTCCTGCTGCAGCAGCACCAGCGAGAGCACTGAATAATGCAAGTTTGCCCAGTTTTTTTGCCATTTGTGGTTCTCCTTTCATGTTGCAGATGATAATTTTAAAAAGATATAGTTTTATTTTAATACTATTTTATGGAAATGAAAAGAGATTATGTGAATTTTTATTTTTAGATTATTTTTATTACATTTTTTGTAGTTCTATGATATGATAAAATTATAGAATCGACTAACAAAGTCAATTGCGATGGAGGTACCAATGAACGAGAAATTTTTCGATCTTGCCAGAGAGAAACAAGACCGTATGATTAATGGTGCGATAGAGATATTTGCAAAAAATGGATATAAACATGCTAGTACAGATGATATGGTAAAAGCAGTGGGAATCAGCAAAGGGCTTTGGTTTCACTATTTTGGTTCTAAGGAAGGAATCTATGTTTTTGTCTACGATTATTGTGTGAAATATATGCTTTTAGAGTTGTCCACGGTTGTGAACGAGAGTGAAAGGGATTATTTTGAGCTGATAAAACAGATTTCATTTGCAAAGACAAAGGTGGGCAAAAACTATCCGTATTTAACGATTTTCCTAGAAGAGGCAGCGCATGAGCCCCAAAATGGGATTGCTATGAAAACAGCAGACTCTAGACATATTTATGAGGAGCGCATAGCAACTCTTTTGAAGTTCTCTGAGATGGGAGATGTTACTGACAAAACAAAGCGCGAACGCATTAAAAAGATACTTGACTATACAATCAGCAGCATTATCAGAGAAAAAATAGAAGAGGCCGGCAATCCTGACGCAGTATACAGGGAGATCAAAGCATATATTGAACTTGTAAGGGATATGGTACTGAATCTCCCTGCATTTCCCAAAAATGAACAGGTTTTTTAGCGGTCAGGACCGTTATTTCTTTTGCTGATATACCGGAGCAGCAGGATAGCCGCCTTTCATTTTCTGCATTCCACGCTGTATGGCGTCCTTTGAGTTTTTCCAGTCCGCGTCCGCGTTCCGGTAGTCAAACTTTTCGACCATCCAGCTTACGTCTTCTTCTATGCGTTTTAGATTTGCCTGCATAAGTGGGAATATTTTTGCAAAGAATTCATCACACTGTTTTTGGTTTAGTTTTTCGACAGCTCCTTGACATAAATCTCCAAAATGAACCAGACAAAATCCCTTGCTGTTCTCTAATTTTTGGATAAAAGCAGGGTCTTTTTTGTACATAAAAAAGAACGTGTCAAGATATCTTGCATAGGTGTCTTCATATTGGCGGCATATATAGCAGGAGCACTGTTTTTGCTGTGTCCATGCAGTCATTGTATTGTTGATTTCTTTTGTGCGTTTGAGGCGGTCAACAAAAGAAAGTTTTGCAGGTTTAAATTTTTTCACTTCGCTTGCAAATTCTTCATTGATTTTTTTGTAGTGTGTTTTTAGAATCCATGCATTGCCAAGGGTGTTGCCATACTGGAACATTTTGAAAAAATGATACCTGCAGAACCCTTCTTTATCGGTCATGTCACGAATATCACTTTCCATATAAGAAGAACTCGATCCAAGTGTAAAATCCAGCAAATCTTGTTCTAATTTTTGTTCGATGAAACAAAATGGGCATTCATCATTTGCGGCAAATGCATCATTTAATGGAATTGTATAAAGCTGTTCTTTCATTTTTACCTCATTTCTGCGCTGCTTTATAGTGCAAATCCATATATGGATTACGAGTTTGCGGCAAGCAGCGCGGACACAAATCTCGCAGTGAAAAAGTTCAATTTTTGTACCAGGAAGCCAAAGGCGGAACCGTTACAAATTTTTAAAGGTCTTTCTTTTTGGAATGACTCCCAAATAATAGCAGGGTCAATAAGGATATAATTGTATTGTAACATATCCTAGGACTAAAAATAAATAATTTCAAAATTTTTTAGAAAAATATATATAATTGTCGTAAGTTATGATAGAATAGAATTTAATAACTACATTCACACATGATATCTATGAATAATAATAAGATAAATGTGGTATGGATTGTAGAAACAAACAATTAGTTCTATCGTATTTATAATCAATAGATTATTTATATAAGCGGGAGGGTAAGATATGAGTAAATTTATGGTAGCGGGGTTTGTACAGATGGAGACAATCGTGAAGGTTGATGGTTTTCCTTTGTCTTATAAACAGTTTGAGAGTATACCGGATATCATTAATACCAGCATTGGCGGGGCTGGATTCAATGAAGCGATGGCCCTTAAATGGCTTGGAAATGATGTGGATTTTATGAGTATGGTATCAAGGCATATGTCAAACGCACAGATAGAAGCTTATCTTAAGATAAATGAAGTAGACCTAAGTACAGAATATGTACTTCCGCTCTTAGATGGAATGCCAACGTCTGTCATTTTATACAGCAAAGGAAAAAAACAGACGTTTGAGGATGTCAAAGATATCCGACATGTAGACTATGACGTAAAACTGCTTGAAAGTCATATCCAAGATAAAGATATGGTTCTGATATCAAATTGTAATTTCTGTCGCCCGATTATTGCACTTGCAAAAAAATATAATAAGCCATTGGCACTGAACGTCAGAAGCATGAGAGCAGAGAAGATTGTCAATAAGGAAGATTTTCTCAAGGCAGCAGATATTTTGTATATCAGTGATGATGATATTGAGGAAGATCCATATGACTGCATTAAGAGCTGCAAAGAAAAATATGATCCAGAAATTGTTATTATGGGTGTAGGCGAAAATGGTGTTATTATTTATACCAGAGAAGATAACAGCTTTATAGATTATAAGCCTGTTCAAACAAATGAGATTGTGAATACAATTGGAGCAGGAAATGCGCTGTTTTCATCATTTTTGCACTATTATGTAAAAACAAAGAATCCAAGAGAAGCGATCAAGAATGCATTGTTGTTTGCTTCTTACAAAATTGGATTTGTTGGTACTTCCAATGGATTTATGACAGAGGAACAAATTCAGCATTGGAAGAAGCTGATATGGGGATAATTTAGTTTATAACAATATGATAAAAAGCGTGTATATAAATGATAGTTTATTCATTTATATACACGTTTTTTAATATAATAGGAAATTGCGGATACTGAACCCAAATTAAGAGCAAGGGACTGCGTGAAAAAATAGAAAAAAGTTATTGACAGCTAACTGTAATTAGTATATACTAACTAAAAGAAGAAAAGGAAAACTATTCCAAAAGGAGATGATCACAATGCCGTTAAGCATGGCAGCAGTAGGAGAACCATTAGAAATAAAAAAAGTTGGCGGAAAGGAGGAAATAAGGCAGTTTCTTGAGAAACTTGGCTTTGTAACAGGTGGAATCATTACCATCATATCCAAAGTAGATGGGAATATGATTGTGAATATAAAGGATTCCAGAATAGCAATAGGAAATGATATGGCAAATAAAATTGTTATATGAAAAAGAATGTATTAGGAAAGAGGGAGAAAATGAAGACGCTAAAAGAAGCAAAATGCGGACAATTGGTCAGAGTGTCAAAGCTGAATGGTAGTGGTCCTGTTAAAAGGAGAATTATGGACATGGGTATTACAAAAGGGGTAGAGCTATATATTAGAAAAGTGGCACCGCTTGGAGATCCGATAGAAGTAACAGTTAGAGGATATGAATTGTCGCTTAGAAAAGCGGACGCAGAAATGATTGTAGTTGAGTAAATTTTTTTTAGGTAGTGGTTAGCCACAACTAACTATAAAAATATTTAGCTAAGAAGGCGCAAAGACGCACGAGAGGAACTTTTAGGAGTGTCTTTGCGAATGAAAGTTTCTCTCGTAAAAGGTGCGTCGAAGCGAGTTTACGCTTTAGAGCTATCGCGCAGCGATTATAAATAGGAGGTTTTATATGGCAATTAAAATTGCATTGGCAGGAAATCCAAACTGCGGAAAAACGACATTATTTAATGCATTGACTGGCTCAAATCAGTTTGTTGGAAACTGGCCAGGTGTAACAGTTGAGAAAAAGGAAGGAAGATGGAAGGGAAATAAAGAGGTTATTATAACGGATTTACCAGGGATTTATTCACTTTCACCCTATACCTTGGAGGAGGTGGCAGCTAGAAACTATTTATTGAGTGAGCAGCCAGACGTTATTTTAAATATTGTAGATGGCACCAATATTGAACGAAATCTATATTTGACAACACAGCTTTTAGAACTTGGGATTCCAGTAGTTTTAGCTGTGAATATGGCGGATATTCTTGAAAAAAACAAAGATGTGGTATACATTGATAAGCTGTCAGAAAAGCTTGGTTGTGAGATTGTAATGATTTCTGCACTTAAGGGAATCGGAATCACACAGGCAGCAGAGAAAGCAGTTGCAGCAGCGGGGAAAGACGCCGCTATACCTACCCATAAATTTGATGAAGCGGTAGAAAATGCAATCAAAAACGTATCGGATAAGCTGCATGTAGCAGTACCGCAAAAACAAAGACGTTTTTTGGCAGTGAAGCTTCTCGAAAAAGATGAAAAGATAGCCAGCCTGATACATGATGCACCTGATGTTTCCTCAGAAATCAAAGCATTGGAAGAGGCATTTGATGATGACACCGAAAGTATTATCACAAATGAGCGATATGTGTATATTTCTTCTATTATAAAGGAATGCATCAAAAAGAATCGCAAAAATAATTTGACGGTATCGGATAAGATTGATAAAATTGTCACAAATAGATGGCTCGCGCTTCCTATTTTCGCCTTTGTCATGTTTATTGTATATTTTGTATCGGTGACAACAGTAGGAGCTTTTGTTACAGACTGGACAAATGATGTTTTATTTGGAACGCTTATTCCACCGGCAATTGAGCAGGGACTGACAGCAATTGGCTGTGCAGATTGGCTGCAAAGCCTGATTCTTGACGGTATTGTTGCAGGAGTAGGCGCTGTGCTTGGGTTTGTACCGCAGATGTTGATATTATTTGCATTTCTGGCATTTTTGGAAGCTTGTGGATATATGGCGCGGATAGCATTTATTATGGACAGAATATTTTGTAAATTTGGTCTTTCCGGAAAGTCTTTTATCCCAATGTTAATTGGTTCTGGCTGTGGAGTTCCGGGAATTATGGCATCGAGAACAATTGAGAATGACAGGGATCGCAAGATGACGATTATGACAACGACATTTATTCCATGCGGAGCAAAGCTGCCTATCATAGCACTGATTGCAGGTGCATTTTTTCAAAATGCAGGATGGGTTTCATGGAGTGCATATTTTATAGGAATTGCAGCAATTATTTGTTCTGGTATTATTTTAAAGAAAACTAGAATGTTTGCAGGAGATCCAGCGCCGTTTGTGATGGAGCTTCCAGCCTATCATATGCCCACAGTCGGCAATGTATTTAGAAGTATGTGGGAGCGCGGTTCGTCATTTATTAAAAAAGCTGGAACAATTATTTTGTTATCTACAATTATTTTATGGTTTTTGATGAGCTTTGGCTGGGCTGAACAGGGATTTGGCATGGTGGAAGAGCTTGACAAAAGTATTCTTGCCAAAATCGGTGACAGTATTGCATGGATATTTGCTCCGTTGGGCTGGACGCAAGAAGGTGCGGGCTGGAAGATGGCAGTGGCAGCCACAGGTTTGATTGCAAAAGAGAATGTTGTTGCGACATTTGGGATGTTGTTTGGATTCACTGCTGTAGGTGAAGATGGGGCTGAAATCTGGCAAAACCTAGCTGGCGTAATGACACCTGTCGCAGCATATGGTTTTCTGGTTTTTAATTTGTTGTGCGCGCCATGTTTTGCGGCGATGGGGGCAATTAAGCAAGAGATGAACAATGCGAAGTGGTTTTGGTTTGCAATTGGATATCAATGTGGTCTGGCATATATTGCAGCAATGTGCATATATCAGATTGGAACACTTGTTACACTTGGAATATTTGAGATTGGAACGGCAGTTTCGTTTGTCTTTATCTTAGTGTTTTTATATCTTCTTATAAGACCATATAAGGAAAGGAGTACGCGGCACTTTCTCACTAAAAAGAAAACGATGGCAGGATAAATTAGTACATAACAAAAAAGGAGAGATTTATTTATGGGAACATTTATTACGCTTGCAGTATTGACAGCAATTGTTTCTATGATTGTTCGCAGCATGGTTCGTGATAAGAAAAAAGGAAAATCGCTGCAATGCGGCGGTGACTGCAGCAAATGCGGCGGACATTGCCACTAAAGTTTATTAAGCGAGCTAATTATGCCGAATGAATTTTCAGGCAAGTAATTAGTAAAGTTTATAAGTGGCCAGTACACGGAAATGGGTGGGTATCTTTGTGATACCTGCTTTTTTCGATTGCACATTTTTTACAGTTCACTTGAAACTGTTACGAACTGTTACAAAGATACAGCAGATTAAACGCATGAATGAAAAAGACATACATTTTTCGAGTTTTTTTGTTATAT
>OFFL01001266.1_pt1 | contig 19653 bp, 16 predicted proteins | sample 1521391 | NCBI WGS metagenome assembly OFFL01 (sample SAMEA3504082, study PRJEB24116) | mouse gut metagenome | biome: mouse gut; feature: mouse-associated habitat; material: faeces | place: Denmark | collected 2011
TTACAATTTACCTTTATTTTTGATTTTTAAAATCTGCTATAAAACAAGGAAGTACCTAAATACTCCCTTGCAATTTAAAATAAAAATTTATTTAATATTTAACATACTATTTGTTTTATTGATATTTAAAATAGTATTACAATATTAAACATCTAATTGTTTAACAGTTAAAGTGGTGTTTACGCCGCCACCCAAAGTTACACCAACTGCAAGTAATGCAGAAATTGCCATATCAATCACATCTCCTGCATTAAGGGCAACCAATACACTTCCGTTATAAAGAGAGCCTACACCGACTGCCAATACTCGTGATAAAGTTGCTTGTGGTATCGCCGTTCCGTTTCTTCTAACAGACAATGTTACCGTTGTACCCAAAGCCGCTGATAAATTTGTATAGTAATTTATCTCATAAACACCTGCATTTGCAACTGTAATTGTGTTGGCAGGAGTGCTGTAAGTTACATTTTTCAATGGCATAGTTGCAGCAATAGGAAGCTGAGTTGTTCCGCCAATAGTCAAATTCAATGTTTGTGGAGTTGCATTATACAATCCGCCATAAGCATTTAAATTTGCTGCACCTGTTGGTCCTGTTGGGCCTGCGGCTCCGTCCGCACCTGTTGGACCGGTTGGTCCTATTGGTCCTGCGGCACCATCTGCACCCGTTGCACCGGTTGGTCCTATTGGGCCTGCGGCACCATCTGCACCTGTTGCTCCTGTTAGTCCTGTTGGACCTGCGGCTCCGTCCGCACCTGTTGCACCTGTTGGGCCGGTGGCACCTGTTGCTCCCGTTGGTCCTGTTGGGCCGGTTATACCTTGCAAACCTGTAGGTCCAGTGGCACCCGTTGGGCCTGTTATTCCAGGAGTTCCTTGCGGACCTCTTGGTCCTATAGCTCCTACACAACATGTCACCCCGCATTGATTACGGGAATTAAACGGATTAAAGCAATTTCCGTAACAATCGTCATTGCAATATTCGCATAATTTATTTAAAAAATTATATATCATTATTTTATCTCCTTTGAAGATTAACTTTTAATTGTATCCTAAACGTTCAAAATATTTTTGATTGCTAACCACGCTGGAATTATCAGGCTCCAACATACGCGCTTGCTTGTGATAGTAATAAGCTTTATCATAATCGCCAATCTTGTCATAGCACACAGTAAGCCAAATATACGGAATAATTCCGTAAGCAGAATAATCAATAAATGAACCAGAATTAATATCAGGTTTTAAACGTATAGCACACTCATACCAATATATGGCTTTGACATAATCGTTGTACGCCATATATATTTCGCCTATTTTACAACAAACTTCTCCTGTAGGCAAACCGTAAACAAAACTATGAAAAGCAATCGACAATGCAGATTTCAAATCTTTAATTTGTATATAACAATTTGCCAACATTTTGCACGCATCGATTTTATTGACATAAAACCCGTCTTCCATATTAATAAAGTCGTTAAACTGCACAATCGCGTCCGATATAAAGCCATTATAATATAGCTCTCGGGCATAGTAATATTTTTCTCTTGCCGACAAAACAAAACCTAAAGCAATGTTTTTGCGGTAAATATCCAAATTACGCGTCCCACTACTTCTGCCCTTAGGTTTATCGTGAACAATGGGATAAGATAGTTTTATAATATTGCCACTTGGCACAACAGCTTCATGCACAAAGCCTTGCCAATAAAATTTGCGATTGTTTTTTACGATGCGTTCACGATAATAGGAAAATAAAGGTTTACCATCCTGAGTCATGCTGACTGTATATGGTAGCATAACAAAATCTACACTACCATCTGCTTGAGCTATAAATTCCGCAATACCCTTTGCAGTTTCTTGCGGGACTATGTCATCTGCATCAAGCCACATCCAATAGTCTGATGTAACTTTTGACAGTGCATAATTACGTGCAGCGGAAAAATCATCATTCCATTCGTACGAATATACTTTGGCTGTAATTTTTTTTGCAATCTCAACAGTATTATCATTTGAGCCTGTATCCACTATGACAATTTCGTCTGCAAAAATTTTCGCATTTTCAAGAACTCTTTCCAGCACTTCACTTTCGTTTTTCACAATCATACATAACCCAAGCGTCATAATCACAATATTCTCCTATATGTCTAATTCATTATATGTAATATTCAAATTAAAGGTCCTATTTTTAAATATGTCCTAAACTCTTACAAATAAGAAGATTTTGTGTTTACAAAATTAAGCTGAATAATGCGAATTGAATTATTTAGTATCGATTTTTGCAGTGTTTTTAGTATTTTTCACATTGAACTGCTAATTAAATTGAATATAAAAAATTGTTAAATGCATAAACATTAATATTTTTATATGTAATTATTTGCGTTGGACATAAAAATCTAAATTAAAAATCTAGGATAATCTTGAAATAAGCTTTTCGCAATATAAAAAATGTTGTTCAATAATGTTATTTAATAACGATAATATAAAGAAATATAGAAAATTTTATACTAAATTAATTTTCATTTACCATTGCTTTTATTTTGCTTTGTAAAAAATCGGCATTAAAAAGTAATAATTTATTTACAAAAAAATTTATTACAAACGCTTGAAAAAGTACCGTCTATATGTTATAATAGATTAAAATTGAATACAATTTTGGAGGAAATCTAATGCAATATTCACATGAAGTTATGTCAATGTGCCCTGTAGCACAAGGTCCTAACCACGGTTGTGCGCCTATTCCCGAAGAAGGAAAATGGATTCAAGCACGTGAAATTAAGGACATTTCAGGACTTACACATGGTGTTGGCTGGTGTGCTCCGCAACAAGGTGCATGCAAACTTACTTTAAATGTTAAAAACGGCGTTATCGAAGAGGCTCTTATTGAAACTCTTGGCTGTTCCGGTATGACTCACTCTGCTGCTATGGCTGCTGAAGTTTTACCAGGTAAAACTATTCTTGAAGCATTAAATACTGACCTAGTATGCGATGCTATCAACACTGCTATGCGTGAGCTATTCTTGCAAATCGTTTATGGTAGAACTCAATCTGCTTTCTCTGAAGACGGCTTGCCAATCGGTGCTGGACTAGAAGATTTGGGCAAAGGTTTGAGAACTCAAGTTGGTACTATGTACTCTACTAAGCTAAAAGGTGTAAGATACTTGGAAATGGCTGAGGGTTACATCACAAGAATCGCTTTGGACGAAAACAACGAAGTTATCGGTTACAGATTCGTTCATCTAGGCAAAATGATGGAAGCTATCGAAAAAGGTATGTCTCCTAACGATGCTTATGAGAAATTTAGCGGTCAATATGGTAGATACAACGAAGCGGTTAAGACAATTAACCCTCGTAAAGAGTAATAGGAGGTATGGATTATGGAAATTAAATTTGAAGGATATGAAAGAAGAATTGACAAAATCAATGCTTGCCTAAACGAAAACGGTATCAAAGACTTGGAAGATGCTTACAACATTTGCACTGCTAAAGGTATCAATGTTGACGAAATCGTTAGAAATATTCAACCAATCGCATTTGAAAATGCTATTTGGGCATACACTGCAGGTTGCGCAATCGCTATCAAAAAAGGTTGCAAAGTAGCTGCAGATGCTGCAGAGGCTATCGGTGTAGGTTTACAAGCTTTTTGTATTCCAGGCTCTGTTGCTGACCAACGTTCAGTTGGTTTAGGTCATGGTAACCTTGCTGCTAAACTACTAAGAGAAGAAACTAAATGTTTCGCTTTCCTTGCTGGTCACGAGTCTTTTGCTGCTGCAGAAGGTGCTATCGGTATTGCAAGAACTGCTAACACTGTTCGTAAAACTCCACTTAAGGTTATCCTTAATGGTCTTGGTAAAGATGCTGCATATATCATCAGCCGTATCAATGGTTTCACTTATGTAAAAACAGAGTTCAACCAAGCTACAGGCGAACTTAAAGTAGTTTCTACTACTCCATACAGCAATGGCGAACGTGCTGCTGTAAGAGTTTTCGGTGCTAACGATGTTAACGAGGGCGTTGCTATTATGCAAGCTGAAAAAGTTGACGTTTCCATTACAGGTAACTCTACTAACCCAACTCGTTTCCAACATCCTGTTGCCGGTACTTACAAAAAGCTTTGTTATGAAAAAGGTATCAAATACTTCTCTGTTGCAAGCGGTGGCGGTACAGGTAGAACTCTTCATCCTGATAATATGGCTGCAGGTCCTGCATCTTATGGTTTGACAGATACAATGGGACGTATGCATAGTGATGCACAATTTGCCGGAAGTTCTTCCGTTCCTGCTCACGTAGAAATGATGGGACTTATCGGTATGGGTAACAACCCAATGGTTGGTGCAAGCGTTGCGGTTGCAGTTGCAGTTGAAAAAGCAATGAACTAATCAAAATAAAAATTGATATTAAGCAAATCAAAGTCGGATTCTATCCGACTTTTTTTGTTATTAATTTATAATACCTTGTAAAATTTTAAAATTTATGATAAAATAAATAAAAAGTAAATTTACAGTTGGAGTTTTATGAATTCATTATTCGTTAAAGGTATAAAATTAAAAAGGGATGCGGTAAAAAATTTTAATGTTTATCCTTTTAATATACCTATTATTAAAAATTTAAACGAAGTTATATTTAACAAAAATGTGACTTTTCTAGTTGGCGAAAACGGCAGCGGCAAATCCACAATTATCGAGGCCCTTGCTGTTTGTTTAAAACTTTCACCCGAAGGTGGCTCAGCTTATTTAAATTTTGAAAGCTTTAATTCAACTTCCGAATTGCATAACTATTTGACTATATATAAATCTGCTATACTACCTAAATGGAAATATTTTTTAAGGGCGGAATCTTTTTATACTTTGGCAAACGCTTATGAGCAAATAGAAGATTCCGAAAGTATGCACATACACTCTCATGGGGAAGAATTTTTATCGATTTTCGAGACTTTTTCGCCACAAGGACTTTATTTATTAGATGAGCCGGAATCAGCTCTTTCGCCAAACAATCAAATTAAATTGCTATGTATTATCGACCAATTAGCAAAATACGGAGCACAATTTATTATTGTTACTCACTCTCCTATTCTGCTATCCTACCGAGACGGCGAAATTATGAATTTGGACGATAATTTTAAAATTATAGCTTACGAAGATACGGAAATTTACCAAACTTACAAAATGTTTTTAGACAGACACGAAAAAATGCAGCATCTTTTATTCGATTGAAAATGCTTTAATATGATAAAACTAAAGGAGAAAACAATATGAAAGCTCTTGGCGGCGGTTGGGATGAAGTTTTGGAAAATTTATTTTCCGATGACAAATACACAAAAATTCGCGAATTTTTAAAATACGAATACACTCACGGAACGATATATCCGAATATGTATGACATTTACAACTGTTTTAGATATACTCCCGTTGCAAATTTAAAAGTTGTGATTTTGGGGCAAGACCCATATCACGAGCCGGGACAAGCACATGGACTTTGCTTTTCTGTAAAAGACGGAGTAAAATTGCCACCGTCTCTTGTAAATATTTATAAGGAAATTGAAAGCGATTTAGGCATTAAAGAGCCAAACTGCGGTAATCTTACCAAGTGGGCAAATGAGGGTGTGCTTTTGCTAAACACTACCCTTACCGTAAAAGAACATTTGGCAAATTCCCATTCAAAATGCGGTTGGGCGTGGTTTACCGATAGTGTAATTAAACTTATTTCCGACAACACCGAAAATGTTGTGTTTATTTTATGGGGTGGCAACGCTAGAAGCAAAGTACCACTAATTGACCAAAGCAAGCACCTTATATTGCAATGTGCACATCCGTCTCCACTTTCGGCATTCAACGGATTTTTTGGTTGCAAACATTTTTCAAAAACAAACGAATATTTAAAAGCTCACGGCAAAAAGCCTATAGATTGGGATTTGAATAAATAAATTTGTAATTATCAACATTAAAATGAACTACAAATTGTGAGGTAAGTATAATGAGTTGGTTTAATTACTATGGTCTTATATTTATTGTTTTGATAATGTTGCCAAACATTGTTTATTCGATAAAAAATAAAAATTCGATAACAAACAACTATACAAACAAAATCGCCGAGATATTTGAACAAATCGGAAGATATGCTTGTATGGCTTTTATGATTTTTAATATCCCATATACATGGTTTGGTTTTTATTTTGACTACGCAAATATCGTTTATATCGTCGTAAACTCTGCACTAGTAACTGCATATTGCATAATTTGGATAATACTTTGGAATAAAGATGGAATGTTAAAATCGTTATTACTCTCCATACTTCCGTCACTTGTATTCATTTTTTCGGGCGTGATTACTGCTAGCATACCACTTATAATTTTTGCGATAATATTTGCCGTAACCCATATTTTAATATCTGTTAAAAATACCCCTAAAAATATAAACTGCCCTATATTTAATTGTAAATTATTAAAAAAATAAAAGGATAATATGAAAATAATAGAATATCAAGACAAATATAAAAGCGATTTGATTTTCATGGTGCTTGAAGCCAAAAATGCACTAGGCAGAATTCCGGGACTTAACGAAGATTTATTGAATATTGAAAGCAACTATATAGATAAAGGAGATATGTTCTGGCTTGCGATAGACGAAAATGACCGCGTGGTAGGCTCTTGTGGATTTTCCTCTATAGAAAAAACTTCCGAAATATGGCTACATCGACTTTTTGTAAAATACAACCTAAAAAGGCAAGGTATCGGCACAATGTTAATTGAAACTGCCGAAAAACATGCAAAAAATATAGGTAAAACAGCTATTCGTGTGCATTTGGGAGATAAAAAAGACTTTTTTGAGGCATATAGCTTTTATCCTAAGCACGGATATATCGAATATGCTCCCGGTTATATGATAAAATACATTAGTAAATCAGAGTAAATAAAAGGTAATGTCAAACCATTACCTTTTATTTTTTGCTATTTTATTTTTTTTAGTTTTCGCAGTAAATTTTGGATATTTCATAAATTGACTTTTTAACTTTTTCCATATCCTCAATCATATTGTTCTTGCCCTTTTCAGTTAACCATTTTGCGGTACGTCCCCAAAAGTTTGTTTTTGCAATAGTGTAAAACTCATAACTGTTCTCCTTATTCCCTTTTATTTGGGAAAACAATTTTTCAATTTTATCCGATACTGCATTATCCATATTTCGCAATAGGTATAATTTGTTAACATCCCTGACTCCCTCATCAAGTTTTGCCAAACGGACAGATAATTTGCTTTCCTTATTTATGTCTTCTTTAGCCGATGGATAAACAAGAAAACAATCACCTGCAGGGAAAGACCAATGTGTTGACTCCTCTAACGGATTTTTTACCCACGCATCATACGCCCACCTCAAAAAACCTGTTGTATCTAGTGCACCTGCAAACATAATCGTCCAATAGCTCTCTACAGGTATAGATTTTGTAAAGCTATTAGGCACATGCTCTGTAGCTGTATACATTGTAGTTTCTTGATTATTAGCTCTTCTTAATTTGACTTGCTCCTTAAAATCCGATAAATTATTTCTAATCTGTTGCAAGCCGACAGAAGCGTAATGCAATCTGTTAAATATAGCCGCATTGTGTTTAAAATCGTTGAATGACGCAGATATTTTTAGGGTCTTTCCGTCTTTATTTTTTACAGATGCTATCAAATCAAGTGCTGTTTCCATATTTCGACGCTCGTCAAATCCCATATAAATTGTATCAAACCAACCTTTATCGTCTATATGTTCGATAAATGCTTTTAGGAAAGGTGCCCAAACTTTACAATACTTAAATTTGCTAGCAGGATTAATTTTTATTTTTTTCAATTTATCAGTTGACTCGTTATAGTAACGCACCGTATTTTTCCACGGCATCATACTATAACAAATAATTTTATCCGCAATACCTATTTGTTTATTCAGCTGCACCCATTTATCAAACTGAGTAAAATCGAATTTCCACTCACCGCTATCCGATTTTATCCATTTTATCATAGACGGATAATGGATAGAATTATTTCCGCCATAAGTTTGACCGCCCCACGCCTCTTCTACAATGCTTGCCGTAATTGCATGTCCGCCCAAGCTTTTATATAAGCTCATGTGTTGCTCCAAAATTTGCAAATGTTTATCCGAAAAAGGCTCGACATCGTAATAATATGCCACATTATATGGATGGCTCCAATATTCAACATCAAACAAATATTTGTCAGGCTCCGGCATAGTTATATTTAAAACTTCTAGCTCAAAATTAAGCTCTGTTTTATTGTCAATATTATCTGCCGATATTATAACAGTTCCGCGGTATATACCATTAGCGATATTCTTTGGTACATTTATTTGCACCCATACTAATTGAACTGTGTCCTTATCAATAAAAATCGGGTTGTCGGAATAAATAACTTCGGGATAGCTTTCCCTTTCCCCGCGAGGCATACACTGTTTTGGATTTTGTGCATACCAACCTGCATGACCTGTATATGCTTTCACTTCCTTTATGAAAGACAACTTAACATTTTTATTTTGGATATTTTCCTTTTCTCCAATTAAATCGGTAGCTGTCAATGTAATGTTACGCGCTACTTTACCTGCGGTTAAAATGGCAAATTCGGCTATGGCTTTATCATTTTTCCACGACCAAAGTTTTATGCTATTCCCATTGTTATTTAATAATATTTTATTGTAGTCCTTTTGTTGATATTGCTCAAAACTATTAACAAATACAGCTGCAAAATCTTCTGTTTTGTTATTGACAATATCGTCATTTTCATTGTTGTTTAATATTTCGCTCATAAAAATCCTTTTTTTTCAAATTTAAGTAAAAATATTCAAATTTCTATTTGTTTTAATTATCGGTCTTTATAAATATTTTATCCTAAAATCACATAAAAGTCAATACGCAAATTTTTATGAATTGTTACAAAAGTTTTCACATACAATTTTAATTTATAAAGCCCGACTGCAAAAACAGTCGAGCTTTATTTGTACAACAAAATCAAGTAACGCATTTTAATGTAACAATCATTTAATAATATTTACAACAATTATTACAATTACAGCAGTCGCAACAATTACAGCTACAACAAGGGCAATCACAAATAATTACATAATAAACTCCTCTGCTGTTTGTGTTCGGTGTTTTGATTAGCGTTTGAACTTCATTGCTGTAAGTTATAACTCGCGAAGTTCCCGAAAGTTGTGTTAAGCTTGCGATATTTGTTATTGTTTTCATTTAATTTACCCTCACATCAAATTCTATTGTGATAAATTCATTAGGCGCCAAGCTACGGATAGCAAATCCTATTTCAGGATTATAAACGGAATAACCTATGCCGTTTACCTTAACACTATTTGCAACAAAAGTCGTACCGTAAGGGATTGGGTCTTTAAATACCATATCGGTTTTTGTAATATTGCCTATATTGGTAATCTTTATGGTATAGTGTAGTTTTTCGCCTTTTACCGCAACATATTTATCTACACTTTTTACAAAACTTAATTTATCGGATATAATTTTTAACAAAAGCGTATCAGTTTTTTCGGAATAATTTACATTACCTCTTACAGGGTCTAGTACATTATAATTCAGTGTAGCAAAGTGAGCCGCCTGCTCGGTTTTCAATGGATTGGTTGCTTTTATTTCATATTCAATAATGACTGTCTCGTGAGCATTCAAGTCAGGGATAGTAAATCCTTTTATTGGGTCATAATCTGGCACGGACATTCCATTTATTTTCACACTTCCCTCCACAAAACTTGCGCCGTTAAGTTGCGGAATTTTAAAAATGTTATCAAACAACTTGGTTGCCGAATTGTTGGTAATCGTTACGGTATTACAAGCAGTTTCCCCCTCTTGAACGAAAGTTTTATCACAACTTATTATTTTAGATATCATATAAGAGAGTACCTCAGTAGTTACTAGATTACTTACCGCATTCCTTAAAGATTTTTCCCCGCTTGGCATTACTTCATTGTAGGTTATGTTCGATTGATTTTGTATGAGCATTATTTTTACCCCTAAATAAAATTACTACATAAAGCCCCCGCGACAAGAGCTAAATATGTAGTAACAATTTTAAACATCCTAAGAGTTTTAATATATGTCAAAGCTAGTTTTATCTTACTATATGATATGATATTTTCCGCCTAACGGTTACATAACAGCAGTATTGAAAATAAAAAATACATGCAGTATCTTTGCTATCTCATATATTATAATCTCGTGCTGCAATGATGTAATGCCGAAGGCGGGACTTGTAAGGAGCTTGCGACGGAATAACGAGCTTCTAGCGAGTGTCACGTTATTTCAATCGGTTACGTCTTCGCACAAAAAATATGACCTAAGTAAAAAACTTAGGTCATTTTGATGGTGCCGAAGGCGGGACTTGAACCCGCACGAGGTCGCCCTCACTGGATTTTGAGTCCAGCGCGTCTGCCATTCCACCACTTCGGCTTGATTTCTTATATATAATAGCATATTACTTTTAAAAAATCAACACTTTTTTAGGTAAAATTTTTAAAATTTTTTAAATTTATTGTTTAATTAGATATACTTATCAATATATTAATATTGCGATTGATATTTTGCGAATATAAATTAGCAGTTTTGTTTATAATTTTTATAAATATATTATAAAGCGGTAACTATGTCATATTTTAACTATCACTCGAATGTAAAAAAGAAAATCAACCAATCCACTACTGTGCAAATGATACTTGTTAACAGTTATAACAACATTTCCCCTTGCTTAGTCATTGTGACAGACAGCAGTAACTACCCAATACGTGAACATCGATGGCAAGAATATTTTGAGCTCGCGAGCAAAATAAACATTAAAATTAAGGATAATAGAAATAATGAATAAATTTAAAAATATCGGACAAAATAAAATCCCTCACTTACTTGCTTTTGTGTCCACAAAAAAAGTTTTAATATCAGCAACAATCGGCTTAATATTTTGTATTGTTATGTCCTTTGTTTTTCATTTTGCTTTTGAATGGCTAAACAAAACACCTGCCATTGCTTGGCTTTTTGCAACTAATGAAAGTGTTTGGGAGCACGGGAAAATAATTTTTTATCCTTTTTTAATATTTAGCCTAATAGAATATTTAATTTTAAAGCCTAATATCAAAGTATTTTTGACAGCCAAAAGTTTACCTCTTATTTTATGTATTCCTATTATGATAACCTTATTTTATACTTATTCGGGTATAATAGGAAAAAACTTTGTTGCTGTAGATATTTCAATCGCAGTATTGGTAATTATTGCAATGAATATCGCGAGTTATAAAATTATAGCAAACAATTATGCCTCGAAATTTTATTATCTTTATGCCATAATCGCGTTTATTACAATGTTATTTCTTATTATTTTCACTTATTTTCCTCCTCATATAAATTTATTTTACGACACATTAAAAAGTAGTTACGGATTTATTTAGCAACAAAAAAGCCATTCGTTTGAATGGCTTTTTTGTTAGTTACGCTTTTTACCTTTTTGTTTTTTGGTATTTATTTGTGTTTCTTCGTTTAATATTTCGTTTGAGTTATTTGCTTTTACGTTACTTTCGGATTGGTCAATTTGACTTTGCAGTTTTTTAACTTTCCTCAAATCGTTTTTCTTAAAAGCGTAAAACATTACTTCATCTTGAGGAGATTCCAATACATCTAAATTTAGTATATCAGTCTCTTTCATCACAAATGTCCAATCCTTATATCCGACTTTGTAGTTATTTACTATCGTTCCTCTTACATTTCGGAAACTGTCATTTGTGCTTTCGCTACTTGTTGCTCCGTTATCCTTTACCGCTTGTTGGTCATTGCTAGCTGTTGGATAATTTCCGTATGTCATTGCTTGCTTTGGAGCGCCTTTGTTTTTATTGCGTTTTAATATCAAAATTACAATTATAAGTATAATTAAAAATAAAATTATTCCAACCAATATCCATACATAATAAGGTAATTTTTTTATTGTTTCAACAAAATTATCCATTCCATTACTACCACCATTCGGTTTACCGCTTGTGCCGTTGTTGTCATCGTCACTGCCATCCCCGTCCGTAAATGGATTTGCCTTTGTTTTGAATTTGTATGGCTCTGTCTCCTCTACATTTTGTCCATTGTACTCTACTACTACATTTCCCTTATATTCGTTCTTTATCCTTAACGATATTTGGTAATTTGTTGAGTACTTTAGCGCTGCATTCCCTGCAAGCTCATCTCCTATTGTTTCATCCCCGCTGCACTCGTATATTACATAGTCAAAATACTTTTCTATTTCTTGCGTATAATCCGACTTTAACGTTGCTCGGCCGTTTTCCTCTCCGTCCTGCCAACCGTTTATGGTCAACACTAGTTTTTCGATATCAAGGCTTACTTGGCAATTCCCTTTACTTCCGTCCTGCCATACTACATTGTCAACTTCTCCACCGTTATTGGTGTTCATTCCGTTTTTATACTGTATTTGGATTCGGTACTTATTTACTCCTACAAATGTCCAACTTCCATTTACTTTTCCTATCTCGTTATTTTCTTTATCAAATACTTTTATATCAAAATACTTTGCCCATTCTTTTGGTAAGTTGGTTATATCTCTAAACTCAAATCCGCTTGCCTTAAATACTTTTGCTTGATTTGCTTGTGGCTTTGTTATCTTTAAACTTTCTATCTCATAGTCAAACTCTTTTTGTCCTACTATTACAAAGTTACCCACCCCATCTTTTAGGTTTACTGTTACTTTGTATCTTCCTGCCTCGGTTGGTATATATGGTATTTCCACACCATTTTCTTTTTTATATGTAACCACCAATGCATCGGCATTAAGACCGCCACTTACTTGGAATACTGCCCTTTGCTCTCCACCATTATATGTTACTTTACTTGTTTCAAGGCTTACTGTTACTCCGTTGTTTTCTTCTCCTACTTTAAATGACGAAATTGTTTCTGCCACTTCGCTACCGTCTAGCAAAAGTATACTATTTGTTCTGTTATAGTCTCCTGCTGTCTTTAGGCTTGCCTTTACCCAATATGGTTTTGATTTTGTCGTACTATATTCTTCGGCTATTTTTTCTAGCGTAATAGGAGTATTGCAATTTGCATCAGTGTAATAATTATATTCTATTGCACTTTCATAACTACTATCCACTACTAGTACAGGTATCTTTAAGTTTATTCCGTTTATTACCTTTTCTTCCGTTTTCCAACTTACGTTTATCTTCTTTCTTGTTATCTTCCATTCAAGTTGTAACTGCGGTATACTTTCCAATTCCGATGTTGTACTCGGTATGTTGTAGTTGCTGTTTGTGCTTTCAAAACCAATTACTTTTGCAGTGTAAAATGTACCGCTTGCATTTACATCTTTTTCCGTTTCGCCCATGTATAATGGTTTTAAAAATGATGGCAATCCCGACACAATACTTACAGACTGTTTTACGTTATTGTATTCCAAACTATCGGAACTCCACTTGACATTGCTAAAATCTATATCCGCCTTTTTTACAGTTATTTTTATCCAACGTTCAGTATCTGTCTCGGTATGATTTGGGTCGCTTATATCCGCAGTTCCCAAAAACTTAGGTTTTCTAAAATCTATTACTTGCTGCTTTTCGGCTTCCGTCCAACCGTATTTTGCGGCATCTTGTTCTACTAGTGCAATTATTCTGTTTGTCCAACTCTCTTTTATCTCTACTTTTACCCAATACTCTCCTGCGTTTTCAAATGCTTTATTACTATCGGGATAAGTAAGCTTTATAAACTCATTATCTGTTTCATAAAGATTTTTGTCATACCAAGCAGTGTTTTTGTTTGACTTTACAATTTCACTTAAAGTTTGAGCGTTTTCATTGTATGTTGTCTGTAAATCTTGAGGATTTTGTACTCCATTTTCCAAGCCGCTTAGTATTTCGCTTAAATTTACATGTATTGCAGGTCTTATATAATTGCTGCTATTAACAGCTAAGGCACTGCTTATGCCACTACTACCTTGAATTAAAGCTTCGCCATAGCTATTTCCCGAGCGTAACCAAGCATTGGAATTTGAAGATAATTGATTTTGTGACAAACTCCAAATTGAATCATTTAATGCAGTTGACGAAAAGCTACCACCAATCTCAGTTATACTAGGAATCCATATATAATCATTGCCCCATGCGTCATATCTAACATTATCTCCGTTTGGGGCTTGTAAAATATCTTCCGGCACATATAAAGGCGAACTATTCCAACCTGTAGTTAAATTATGTAAAGCATCATTTGGAAGATTGTAAAAATTGGAAGTACCGAATCTTGACCAAGACTGAGTATATTGATATTTGATATTAGAGGGTTGGACTAAATATTTTGTAGCAAAACTTCCACCCGAAAACTGTGCAAAAGCGGAATTGGTTAAAAGATTTTGTCTTAATTCACTTGCACTGTAAGCGTTATTACCTTTTACCGCAGCACTATTAGAGTTATAAACACTACCTACATTGGAATTATCTGCCATATACAATGTTAGTACTATATCTTCCTTACCAAAATTGGTGTTATCAGTCAATGTTAAGCAAGATACTATCCATGTATATCCGCCGAGGTTTAAAACCAATCCTCCTGTAGCATTTCCCACATTAGAGTTAATTGTAGATGCAGGAACTACATAAGCATTAGTTTGGGTATCTATATTTGATTTTATATAACTTAATGGGTCTTTGCCATCAAACAATTTCTTTTTTAAATCATAAATAGCAAAACTATTAAAAGATTGTGAAGAAGAATCATATAAATCTACACCATTCGCAACCTTAGTTGCATAATCTGTATTTGTCAAAGCCAAGACTTCGCTAGGTGCAAGAAAAGTCGATGCAACTCCACAAAAAATTACTACAATTAACATTACTATTATTGCTATCAATAAATATGATTTTTTTCGAGTTATGTGCATAACTATCTTCTCCTAAAGTATACTTTTTCTTAAAAAGAAACAGGTGTACATAGAATATATATAATCTATGTACTTTTTTCGTATTTATTTATATTTTAATTTAAACTTTTGGTATAATTTAGATAAAGTTTTTACAAAATATTTATTTTAATATTGACATAAATTTATTTTTAATCTTATAATATAATTAATTAAGTACATAGATTATATATATTCCATGTACTTTTTTTGTGCTTTGATTTTGTCTTACTTTACAATTTACCCCCGATTTTCGATAGGATTATCGCAATGAATGTGTGTTTTTTAATATTTCAAACTTTACAAAAAAATATACACTCCAAAATTATTGTTTAGAGTGTATATTCTTATTATCAAAATATAAATATTGCATTTAGTATAGAAAATTTTAGGCTTATAATTTATAAAGAATATCTAATAAATAAAATATATAGCAAAATCGTTATTTCGCATAAAATGAAATTGCTATAATATAAGGATTGCTCCTTGATTGTTTAAAAACAAAACGTACTTGATTGGTTTTAACTGCTTTTTTGAATATAAAGATTTTGCGATTACCTACTATAGTATTATCTGCAACCAACTTCCATTTTCCGCCAACTACTGCCCAAACTTCAAACGTCTCTATCCTTTGCGAATAAGTCAAATCTTCCCTTATATCCACTCTTCCTATTGATTGGTTGCCGTCAAAAACAAAGTCCATCATATATCCGTTATCAGGCAATTTGTAACTAGTGTAAGCAGTCGTACCATAATTACCATCACTCAAAACAGCACTAGGTGCATTTGAGTTATCAACCAATACAATGCCGTCGCCATTGTAGCCGCTTGTAAAAACATTTAACGGCATAAGCTGTTTTGCCATTGTTTTATCCACGATTTCTTTCATCCCCATTAAAGACTTGATATCTTTACTTTCAATTACTCCTTTATTGTTAGGTGCGACATTTAATAAAAAGTGCGAATTCATACCTATATTTGTAAAATACAAATCTGCTAGTTGGTTTGCCGTTTTAACTTTATCGTTTTTATGCCAAAACCATTTCGAACGAATACGAACATCCGATTCGGCAGGATAATATTTTACCTGCCAATCTTTGCTTATTTTGTCAGCGGCGTTTATAATATCACGGCTACCCCTGTCGGTAGACTCATAGTGCAAACCTAATCTTTTTGCATCGTCTTCACTCGACTGTTGCTTATCTTCGGGTATGCTTGTCAAAATTACAGACCATTCGGAGTCTCTAACATAACCTGCCTCATTGCCTACCCATCTTACATCGTCTCCGCAATTACCTATAACGCATTTAGGAAATTCCTCATTTATCAATTTGTATATGTCACTCCAAGCATATTCAAAGCCCTCGTCAACTTCCGCATCGTCTGCTCTTGCCCCGTCAAACCAAAACTCAAACAATTCCACTTCTACATTTTTAACAATACCCAAAACTTCTTTAACTTGATTATAAAAAACGTAGTTATAACTGCCTATATCGTTTATTCCGCCTGCTTTACCATAAGTAGGCTCGTGTATATCCCAAGGCGATAAGTAAACGCCAAATTTCAAATCGTACTTTTTGCATGACTCTGCCACCATTCGCATAATATCGCGTTTATACCCGCTATTCATAACGTTAAAGTCAGTTGTTTTGGTATCCCACAAAGCAAAACCATCATGATGTTTAACAGTAAAAATCACTCCTTTGCTGCCACTATCTTTAAACACCTTGCACCATTGGTCGGTATCCACATTTTCGGGGTTGAACATATCCACGGTTTCGGTGCCATCGCCCCATTCCTTATCAGTCATTGTATTCATACCAAAGTGCACAAAGTTATAATATTCATTGTCAGTATGTAATAATTGTCTTTCATTAGGACGACACTCAAGTAGTTTGTCCACAATTTCGCCGTCTTTCTCATAGCCGTTGTTATAATTAGACCATCCGTGTTCAAAATCCGTCACACCATTTTTGTATTTAGTTGAAACAGTTTCATATCTACTGCGTATTTTACCTTGGCATCCCGCCAAAATAACACAACTTATCGACATAATAACTACGACCAAACCGATTAATAATTTTTTTAATTACATAAAACTCTCCCTTCTATTAAAAATAAAAAATAATCAATGGCATTGATTATTTTTTATTATATATTACATTAATATTTAATTATCAAGCAATAAAACGCTATCTTCGCCATCTATTTCAGTCAAATTAACTTGAATATTTTCAATTTTGCTTGTCGGAACATTTTTTCCGATAAAATCAGGACGAATAGGAAGTTCCCTATGCCCCCTATCAACCATAACGGCAAGCTCGATAATGCTTGGTCTGCCAAGCTTGATTATTGCTTCAATAGCAGCCCGTACAGTTCTACCTGTGTATAAAACATCGTCCACAAGCACTACATTTTTTAGTGCTACTTCAAAAGGAATGTTAGTATCATCCTGTTTTTTGTCAAATGTATTTTCTCTATCGTCACGGTATAGCGAAGTATCGAGCACACCTACGGGGATTGTAACGTCATAAGCTCTCTTTATTTTGTCCGCAACACGAACCGCCAAAGGTACACCTCTGGTTTTTATACCAATCAAAACGACATTTTCGGTACCGCCGTTTTTTTCTACAATTTCATGCGATAAGCGGGTTAATGCTCTATCCATTGCACCGCTATCCATTAATTTTGCTTTAATACCCATTGCAGTCTCCTACGACATTATTAACAGTAAGTTTTATTTGATAATAACAATTTATTTTTTACAATCTACTAAAAACTAAATCATTTTCTTGCATTTTTCAATTACATCTTTAAAATAATCAGGCAAATCCGAAGTAAACTCCATAAACTTACCACTTACAGGATGATTGAACGAAATTTTATATGCATGGAGTAGCTGCCCGTTATCAAAGAGCTTTGTACTTCCGCCATACACACTATCCCCAACAATAGGGTGTCCGATATGTTTGCAGTGCACCCTTATTTGATGCGTTCTTCCTGTCTTTAACTCAAACTCCGCCAAACAGTATTTTCGATATCTCTCAAGCACTGTATAATGTGTTTCCGCATATCTTCCGCCGTCACGACTCACAGCCATAAGTTTACGGTCTTTTTTGTTTCTGTCTATATTTGCGATGATTACGCCCTCGTCCGATTTGATTACACCATCAACCAACGCAATATAATTTCTGTGACATTCCTTTGTTGCAATTTGTGTAGATAAAGACAAGTGTGCTTTATTGGTTTTTGCGACCATAATAAGTCCGCTTGTATCCTTATCCAATCTATGGACAATACCCGGTCTTATTACACCGTTTATATCGCTCAAATTGTCTAAATTGCTTAACAATGCATTTACAAGCGTATCCTTAGGACTACCGGGAGCAGGATGAGTTACCATACCTCTCGGCTTGTTTATAACAGCCAAATCATTGTCTTGATAAACTATATCCAACGGATAATCATACGGCTCGATAGACATTTCGACAGGCGGTTTTATAGCAATGCTGACAACATCCCCCGCACGCAACGAATATCCGCTTTTTTTAATATCGCCGTTTACCTTAATTTCGCCCGACTCGATTAAAGTTTTTATCCGTGAACGAGTAAGATTATCTGTCCCCTCAAGCACAAACATATCAAGTCTTTGACCACATACACTTTTATCCGCAATAAGCTCGCTTTCAAAATCCGATAAAATGCCGTCCAATACTATTTCTTCCGCCATAATAAAAGCCTTTTATGTCTCCAAGAAATATCGCCTTCTCTATATTCGAACAAAAGATATATCAATATCATCAATACACCTACCAAACAGAAAATGTCCGCAATATTACCTACCGCAAACGGAACATTAAACCAAGTCTGGAAAAAAGTATAATCGATAAAGTCGCGTACATAATCAAACGCAATCCTGTCAATCAAATTGCCCATTGCACCCGCAATGATAGTAACAACACCATATCTTAGCAATCTTGGTTTTTCGTCAGTCAAAACTAACCCAACAAACAACACGATAATTACTATAATAGAAATCGCCATCAACAAACCTTGATGTCCGCTCAAAAAATTGAATGAAGCACCGTCATTGATTGCCCATTCCAAGCCAAGCACGCCGTCAATCAAGGTATAGTGCCCGCCTACAGTATCCAAAAACGGCATTATCATACCTTTTGAAAACAAATCTATAAATAATAACAATGCGAACAATCCGACTTCCAACAATATCGCTATCATTTTTTACTCCTTTTTCTGCCTTAAGTCATAAGGGATAGTAATAGAAACCCCTTGTGGTGCAAAATAAAACTTTTTATTATCTATCTTTTGGTAAGACCCGTTAAGCGCATAAATTGCACCGCTCAAAAAGTCTAAATATCTTTGTGTATTTTTAGCATCCAAATCCGAAACATCTACTATTAAAGACTGCTTTTTTTTCAAACTGTCAATCAGCTTTTGAATATCTTCGTAAGACTGCGGCGAACAAAACACAACTTTATTCTCACTATCGGATATCATATTAGGTCTTGAATTTTCTTGCATAGTACGAGGATATTTTTCATATCCGCTATCGCTTACAGGTCTATCCTCAAATCTTGCAAACCTTTCCTCTCGATAGTCACGTCGCGGTTGCTCAGCGTATCCCCTTGGCTGCTCCCCATATCTATATCCGTCTTGCGGATAGTTTTGCCCTCTGCCATAAGCATTTGTCCTATCGTCAAAACGGCG
>OFFL01001269.1_pt1 | contig 19628 bp, 25 predicted proteins | sample 1521391 | NCBI WGS metagenome assembly OFFL01 (sample SAMEA3504082, study PRJEB24116) | mouse gut metagenome | biome: mouse gut; feature: mouse-associated habitat; material: faeces | place: Denmark | collected 2011
ACAGTGAGAAGGAACTTACAGAGTTTAAGGAAAACAATAAAAAATCCGGAATTGTTGAGAAGTACACTAATCTACTACACCAATTACTACACCATTTGCCCGTAAATTTGCGTAGATTTATAACGAATTACGCAGATTAAGGGTACAAAGCCAAAAATGAAAAAAGTGCCGGAAAGCTTGAAATATCAAGGTTTGAAGGCTTATGAAGGGACATAAAAGATATGATTAAAATACTATTCGTCTGCCACGGCAGAATCCGTACTTTTGTCTGAAGTGGCTTAAAATCAAGGCTTTTGGGGAATGAGAATGGTATTTGTACCCCCATTGTACCCCTATTTTGCGCGAGTGTACCGCGACAACCTAAAAGCAAAGCTTTCGGGTTGGAATTTGTTAACCGGACTGTCCTCGATAAAAATGAATATGATTTGTGGTGAAAGAAGTTCCTGCGGGGAGGAGAGAAATGCTGGCAGGATGCTTTGGTGCAGAGTATAAAATAGTCACCTTGCACTCATAATATCCATATGCAAGATGCTTGCAAATAGATTACTATTTGCAAGCATCTGTGATAGAATACAGTTGAAGGAGGCGATGATTATGGCAAGAACAGCAAATGTGTTTGCTCGAGTTGAGCCTGAACTTAAAGAACAGGCTGAAAGTGTATTAGATCAGTTAGGAATTCCAATGTCAAATGCAGTAGGAATGTTTCTACGGCAGATTGTTTTGCAAAAGGGAATTCCATTTGAAATGAAATTACCAAGAACGGCACCGTTGACCTATGGTTCTCTTACGAAAGAACAATTTGATAAAGAAATTGAAAAAGGTATGTCTGATGTAAAAGCTGGCAGAGTTTACTCAGCAGATGCCATTGAAGCTGAAATGAAAAGAGATTTTGGCATATGATTTTTTATGTGGCATATTCCGCTGAAGCAAGACAGGATTTGAGGGACATTTATGAATATATTGCGTATGAATTGTTGGTACCTGAAACAGCTGCCGGACAATGGTTGCATTGTTCGGAACGATAGGAAATAGCAATACAAGTTGTAGGCAGGTGGCTACCCAGGAGCAGATGGACCGATTTTGAAAAACTCTGTATCAATTTTCTTTACAGATAAACTTTGTTCATAGATTTATGGTATAATCAGTTTAAGCGCTTGAATAAAGGAGATGGTTATACCATGAATCTGTTTTGCGAAGAGGTCCATAAACTGGAGGCGGAATTTAAACAATGCCGGAAGCTGCTGAACGCTATCGGGGATGAGAACCGCCAGCACCTTATATGCGTCATGATGAATATGCCGATTGATGGCGGCCTTGTATTGGAGATTGTCGAGCAGACGCATCATCCGGGTTGCCATTCCTTGATATGAAAAAGATCACAAGGGAGTCACTTAAGAAAGCCGAAAAAGGCAGCGGTGTCTATACAATGGGCTCGGTTTATAAACTGCCGGATACATGGACACCGACTTTTGACCTGAGCAATCACGAAAAAGTATCGGCACGAAATGATTATGCGGAGAAGCTGCTGAAAAAAGTTGTCGAAGAAATCGTCGAGAGAAAAAATGGAGATCGGATGCAGCGGAATATGCCGTATTTTGTCAGGCTTGTCGTTGATTATTTCTATGACCGTATGAGAAAGACGAAAAACCTTCAATACGGTGACAGAACACAAAACCACGGGCAATACAAAAACCCATATACAAAGATTTGAACTAATCAGGCCAGGACAGTTTTATTTTGATGCCTGCTACAACCCGTCCAAGACCGCATTCCTGAAAAATGCTGAGAAGAAGGGCTGCAAAATCCTGAATGGTCTTGGTATGTCCAGTTCCAGAGGGCTGCTCAGATCGAATTATGGACCGGACAGAAGGCTCCACTGGATGTGATGCGAAAAGAATTAAAGGAGATTATCCGGGAAGAAAATGAGAAGGCGCAGACGGAATGATTCTGTAATTCCGTCACTTCATGGGAGATAAATGTTATAGTGAATTTATAGTGAATAGAGAAACGCGATAGCGTAGTAAGCAATAATTTCAGATGATCCAGGTTTGATCAGAGAGGAGAAGAATATGAACAACTATTGTATGATCCAGAACTCCAAAACGTTTGCATTTTCCGCAGAGAATCCAACCGGTGTACGCGCAGGTGGTTCCCAGGGCGGTGACTGCACCAAGCTTCGTCCGACCGTGACGATTCCTGCAGGGGAAACCGTAACTCTGGTAGATGCTGCAGGACCGGGTGTGATCCAGCATATGTGGTTTACCGGATATGTCGGGCACCATTTTATCATCCGTATGTATTGGGATGATCAGGAATATCCGTCTGTGGAAGCTCCGCTCTCTGCATTCTTCGGATGTGCCTATGATGAAAATTTCGTGGACCGGGATGGCAAATATCCGGTGTTGAATTCTGCCATGATGCTGGTAGCTCCTGGTCGCGGCTATAACAGCTATTTTGAGATGCCGTTCCATAAGAGAGCTCGGATCACGATGGAAAACCGTGGTGACAAGGATGAAAATCTCTATTATATTATCACCGGAGCTTATCAGGAGATTCCGGCGGAGGCTGGTTATTTCCATGCCACCTATCGCCAAGAGCACCCGGTTCAGAAGGGTCGTACCTACACAATCGTTGACGGAATCGAAGGCAGGGGACAATTTGTTGGTGTGACTCTGGCAACTGGTATGAATGGCAACAATACCTGTTGGGTAGAAGGCGAAGCCCGCATGTATCTGGACGATGATCCGTATCCGTCTATCCACTATACCGGAACTGAAGACTACTTCGGCGGTTCCTATGGATTTGGAAATGACATCATCATCAAGAGCTATCAGACCTTCAGCGGCTTATATACCGGCATGTATGCAATCTATGGAGACAACCGGGAATTCTATAACGGACAGCAGAGATTCCTGCTGTATCATTTCCATATTGCAGACCCGATCCGTTTTGAGAATAAGTTTCGTATGACACTCGACAACATGGGCTGGACCGGACCGCGTTACGATGATTACACCAGTGTTGCTTATTGGTATCAGACCCTGCCGTCCGCACCGCTGATGCCACTGCCGACAGATGCAGAGATGTGTATGAGATAATAGAACCAGATTGGAGATGTCAGATAGATTGGTTTTAACCTTGCGACACGTCGCATCGGTTATATCGGACTGACATCAGAGATTTGCCGGAAAGGATAGAGGTATTATGTTACTGGAAGAGAAGTTTTTGGAATTTCATCGTTATGCCAGCAGCCACAATCTGCCGCTGGAAGCTATCAGTGTCGGAGATGAGAACAAGGTACTCTGTGAGATGCACTACGCAGCAAATGCACCGAGAAATATTTATTCACATACCAAGAGTTTTACGGTAACAGCAGTTGGACTCGCAATGGAAGAGGGAAAACTAAGCCTGGAAGATCATGTGGCGGAAGTGTTTAAAGATAAACTTCCTTCAAATCCGGATCCAAATCTGGAGAAGATTCAGTTGAAACATCTGCTCTGCATGTCCAGTGGCTTTGGTAAGGCACTTCTGATGAATGCGGACAGACGTCCGGGCGTCGGCGCACCGGATTATGAGAAATATATGATGGCACAGCCGGTTCCTGTGGAGCCAGGCAGTGCATTCTGCTATTCCTCTGCCGACAGTATTCTGGCTGCTCATATGGTAGAACGGGCCGTTGGCAAGCGGATGGGAGAGTATCTGTATGAGAAGGTATTCCAGCCCCTTGATATGGGATGGCCGCTCTGGGAGCATGATCCACAGGGACATCCGAATGGCGGCGGAGGTATGTATCTGACTTGTACCGAGATGATGAAACTGGGACAGCTCTATCTGGCTGAGGGTAACTGGAAGGGCGAGCAGATTGTCAGCAGGGACTGGGTGCAGGAGGTGTCCACCCCGAAATTTACCTTCGAGCCATCTGCAGATCTCTGGCATGTAGGATATGGCTATCAGTTCTGGATCAGTCCATATCCAGGATCCTATCGTGCTGATGGCGCATTCGGACAGATTACAACGATTCTCCCAGAGAAGGGATTGGTTGTTTCCATCCAATGTCCGGAGCGAGGTAATTTCGATCAGGTGAAACGTGCGCTGCATGAACATTTTCTGATGGAATTGTAAGAATAGACTTGCAACAATATGCTATAATTTGCCCAGAAACCGTACTTTTGGCTGAAAAGGCTTAAAATCAAGGCTTTTAGGGAATGTGGATGGGATTTGTACCCCCCATTGTACTCCTATTTTGTAAAACAGTAGGATCATCAACCGGACTTCCCTCGATAAAAAAGAATATGATTTGTGGCGAAAGAAGTTCCTTCGGGGACTTCTTTTCACTTACATAAAAATGTCGGTTTGAATGTCGGTTAAGTGTCGGTTTGTTTATGATATTTGACTGCAATACATATTATGTGGTTGTACTTTTAATAATAATCGTATACCTTACCTAAATATGCATAGAAACCAGGTCGATTATAAAGAAATAACATAAAATATGTTATTATGAATGAAATTATGTTACAAGGAGATGTCATATGCAAAAGCAATTAGAGCAGTATTTCGGCTGCAAAGTAAAAATAGCAGAATATAAGAATAAATTACAATTGCCGATTTTTATGACTATGCGTGACATTATGATGGTTGAAATATATGGTGTTAACTTTGCAATAATTGACCCATATCATGCAAAAGCGTCAACGGCTCTTAACAATTAACAATAATTGACCGATAAATAAAGTGACGAAATAAAACGAAAGGAAGGCAGAGATATGGCAAAGGAAGAGATTACACCGAGCGAATGGCAGATCATGGAAGTTCTCTGGGCGAGCGATATGCCGTTGACATCCTCCGAGGTTTACAAAAGGATGCATGGGAATGTGGATATGTCGATGAGGATGGTGCGGGTGCTGATGAACCGCCTGAACCAGAAGGATATCCTTGGATACACCGTGGATGAGCATGATTCAAGGGTTTACCACTACTATGTGCTGAAGCAAAAGGAGGAATGCGTGAAGGAGAAAAGCAGGAAGTTTGTGGACAGTTATTTTTCCGGAAGCGGGACAAATGCAATGGCGGCGCTGCTACAGAGCTTCGCACTGACGGATGAGCAGATTAAGGAACTGGAGGAGATTCTGGAGAAAAGCAAGGGGCAGAATGCGGAATCCTCAGATAAAAAGGAGTGATGGCTATGCTCGACTGGCCACGGATTGGCAGCTTTCTGGATTTATGCGCAGTATATCTGACAACACAGCTTGTGCGGTGCGCCGCCTTTTCACTTGTACTGACCGGGCTTGTGATGCTGCTCCGGAAAATGCTTTTTTCAGAACGGATTTTTTTGAAAGGGATGCTATGGGCAGTATTTCTGGTCACCCCATTTCTTGGGAAGCTGAAGCTGTTTTATGAAAATGCAGCCATATGTAAGGCGACATGGTGGATGACAAAGGGAACTATGTCCTGCCTGTGGGTTGGCCGTATTTATACAATGGGTATTCTGGTAGCCGTTATCTGTGTCTTTGGAAAGCGGCTGCGCCTTCGGAGGCTGGTTGCCGGAATGGAAAAAGTCTTTTTTGATGGCATCAGGATCAGTGTTACTGACATGAATATTACGCCATTCACAATCGGCCTGCTGAAACCGAAGATTGTCCTGCCAAAAACAATGGCGGACAGCTACAGCCGGGAGGAATTAAAAGCCATTATACAGCATGAGCAGACACATATCCGGTTAGGGCATTTATGGTTCGGGCTTGCGTGGGATATGCTGAGGTGCCTTTTGTGGATTAATCCGTTCCTGACAGTATTCCAGAAACATTTCAGAGCGGATATGGAAGATATCTGCGACAGGGTGTGCATACAGAACAGTGGGAAGACGGCACATGAGTATGGGCTGGTATTGCTGAAAACTCTAAAACTGCTGCGCTCTGAATCGGAGAATGTACCGCCCGCCGTTACCTATGCAGGGGAAAGTGAATTTATAGGCATGAAAAGGCGGATGGGGAAGATTGCAGGTTTCCACCCATACCGGAAAAAACTGTGTATGTGCATGGTAGCAGTTCTGGTAGCAGTAACAGGTGCGGCATTACTCGTCATACATAGCTGTTCTTATGCCCAATTCAGGGAAGATGAAAGCATACTGGTATATGAGTATGTCGGTGAAGATGGAGTTACCATTTCAAATCATAATAGCAGATTGGATCAGATGATTTCTTATGATGACAGTTATGTTTATGTGGACAGGGAGGCATTTGAGGCATTTTTGGGAAAAAACAATGCAGAGGGGCAGATATATATTGTCTTTGGAGGATTTTATAAACTTCCCGGTTTTTTATGCGGTGGGCAGTCATGTTTATATGAAACTGATTCAACGGATGAGGTAGTCCGGATTCCATACATAAGGCAAGAGGACAATTGGATGATGGCGTTGTTCAAAATATTATAGGTAAAAGGAATTGAATTTTAAGGAGGATATGATTATGGCAATCACAGGAGTGGGCAATTATAGCAGTGTTTATGAAAACACATATGCTTCATCAAGGAAGGAAGCGGCAAAGAAAGAAGAAACAAAGGAAACAGCGGCTACAGAGAAAAACGCCGAAGTAGCAAAGAGTGGCGGCAATGAGGAATACCTTAATAATTTGCAGAAACAGTTTCCTAATATGAAGTTGCAAGTCGGCTATGGGGTTAATACAAAAAATGATGGTAAAGTAGATGTTTTGAATATTAACCCGAAACTTTTAGAGAAGATGCAGAATGATCCAAAGGCAGCAAAAGAATATACGCAGAGATTGAAAGATGTGGAAGCTGCACATAAGTATGTAGATAGTTTTTTTGCAGCAACTGGAAGTACAGTTGTATGCCGTCATGCATATTTAGATGAGAATGGAAATTACAGTAATTTTACTGTTTCAGTTAGAAAAGATGCGTTAAACGAAAAACTCCGTAAAGAAGCGCAGGAAAACGCCGAAGAGCGGATTGAGAAGTCAAGAGAAAAAGCCCGTGAAAATGCGGAGCAGCTTGCGGAGAAATTAGAGGAAAAGGCAGAGGAAGCAAAGGGAAGCGAAAAGTCGGAAGAAAAGAAAGTGGTAACGGAAGATGGAACAACAACTCCGAACAAAGCAGAGCAACTCTTAGAAGAAAAAATGGCTGCTTCCAAAGATGGCACGATTTATCTGAATGACACAGATATGAAAACAATCATCGAAGCTGTCCAGGAAGAGGATGCGGGCAAAACCATTGTAAAAGAACAGACACAGGTGGGTGCGAATCTGGATTTGAAGATATAATGTTCAACCCTATTCCGCAGAGGTATATAAGAGAGTGCCTATTTATATGCAGGCCAAGGTTGGCAAAAAATATTTTCAATAGGAGGATGATATCAATGAACATTAGTTTCAATGCAGGGAGTTCTGGAGGATACAGTAGTATCAACAAAAACAGTGCGCAGTATAAAGCTGTTGAAAGGGATCATTTGAGTGCCATCATTGCAAATGAAGCAAGCATGTCCGAAAAGGAGCGGTTGATTTATGAAACATTTGGCGGACGGGATATTATCATTAAAAATTACATGAAATTATATGACTCTAATGGAAATTTCCTTAATGCGTATGGCGTAGCAGGAATGTGCGTAGATGGAAAAAGTCCTTCGGAATATAATCAGATTATAGATGTTTCCGAAGACTGGCGTCAAGAGATGTTTGATATGGTCAAAAGGGAGTTCATACAAGAAAATGGTGTTGCGAATGGGGATACAACCAAAAGAACATCACTGTATACGGCATATCAAAAAAGCATTAAGATTGATGACCGATTGAAAGGTACATGGACGCTTGGGCAATATGAAAAAGCATATAATAAGGCTTTTTATGATGCGGTAAAGGCGGCTAATCCGAATTGGCAACAGGGACAGCCGTTTGATTCCAGAATACTGGACAGCGTTACAAGGGAATCCGTAGAAAGCCAGCTTGTCAAAAGTGGCAATACATTTGTAAAAAAATCATCTTCGGGTAGCAGATTGGATATGAAGATATGATCTTTACACCTTATTCCGCAGAGGTGCATAAATTTATGCCTTTGCGGAGGTGTGGGGGAGCTCTAAATGATAAAGGATTTAATCAAAACAAAGTAAAGGAGAGTGCACATTATGAATATCGATTACAGCCGGTTTTACAGAGGAACAACAAATATTCCCTCATATGGGAGTGGTGCATATAAGAAGGATACCCTTGTAAAGTATGAATTTAACACCACGGATGAGCATGGCAACAAGGTAATGGATAAGATGTCAAGGGAAGAAACCCTGCAGGCAATGAAAGACATCCGTTCACAGTATGGGGATGCGGTCATTGTGGAATTTTCGGGAGACGGTATGGCAGCCCTCGTGGAAGGAAAGAAAGGCAGCATGGTGCCGGAAGATAAGGAAGCAATGGAAGCGAAAAATGCGGCGTTCCAAAAGGATATCGTGCAGATTGACAATTCCCTGAGTGACCTTCCGGCATATTCGGGTATGTATGGCGCAGATAAGGCGGTTGCGTCTGCTTTGGAGAACTGCGGCAAAGAGGAGAAGGGATTTGTGTATGACATCATCCGGCAGAATTTCCTTGTGGGGAGCAGCGGTTCTATGACAGAGGAAGAGCGGCAGGCGAATATCTCACTCGGCATGAAGAAAGCAGAATATGCGGCACAGAACTTTATCCCGGAGGAAAGCAGGGAGGCATTTCTGGAAGCGATGGAGTCCATTGCAAAACTGGCAAGCGCAGGAAAAGCCGACAGCAGCGGGGACATGAATTACGGCGTTGCAAAAGCCAGGTATCTTGGGCATGGCAGCGGCCTTGTCCAGACCACAAACGCGCTTGGCATGATGCAGGCGATGGATAAGGACGCATATGCCGAGTACCAGAAGATGGGCCAGAACGATGATGGCGGGCTTAGTTCATTGAAATACCTTACGAACTGGTATGCAGGCGCAGTAAAGAAAGACCCTTCGATGGTTGATACTTACGAAAAACAGTCGGAGGAATATGTGGAGAAAAACGTGAAAGACCGGGAGCTGGATGCAACCTTTGTGGACATAAAAACGGAAAGCATGGCGGCTTTCCTTGAAAGCCTGAAAATGTTCCAGAGTAATCACCCCAATTTCCTATCATCTATCATAAACCGGGAGCTGACATCGAAGTTTTGGTATTGATGGTACAGTAACGGGGGAGGTCTGCCACGGCTACATATCCCCAATAAGGCACAGAGGACGAACAGGCTTCAGCAGGGAAGCAGTTGCAATATAAAAAAATGATGGGGGTTCTGCAGCATTATGAAAAAGAATATTATATTGTGGTTGGCGGTTTCAGCGGTAGTCATGCTGGCATTGCCGTGGCTTGCGGTTACTTTAGTAAAAGGCGATGCAGGAATGGCCGTATGTTTTCTTTTGTTTTTTGCACTTAATCCGTTATACTCCGTGATATTCGGCGTTTTTGCAGGAAAAGATATGAAGCATCTGTGGAGCCTTCCAATTGTTTCGGCTGCTCTGTTCCTGATTGGCACATGGATATTTTTTGATATGGGTGAAATGGCATTTATACTGTATGCGGTGGTCTATCTTGTATTAGGGATAGTGGCCATGCTGATTTCTATGATCATCAGAAAGAAGGCACAAAGATAATAAATGCATACGGTTCTACAGTAGCATATCCCCATAGGCTACAGAGGGACAGGGCAGGCTTCCCCGGTTTTCCGGCAGATTGGGGAATCGGGGAGCAGGGGGAGCTTTACAGATTAACTTTTTGGAGGCGTGGTTTGAAAAAGAAACTCATTATTGTTTTCGTGGTAATAGCGGTGATTCTGCTGCTGATTCCGGTTAAAAAGGTCTATGAGGATGGTGGGACACAGACCTATACAGCCCTGACTTATAAAGTGATTGTCTGGAAGCAGATAGATGGGAAAACAGGAACGGAATTTTACATTTTTCCTAACAATTTCCACCAGTTAGATTATTACGAGTGACTTTTGAAAGGCTGTTTTTGTATGGAGATAACAGGACGCGGCACAGAACGTCTATATGGGAAATAAGTTCCTCACCCTGCGGAAAAGCGAGGTCGCAAAAGTTGCGCCGGACAGGGCTTCTCCCCGGTTTCCGGCAGATTGGGGAGAGGCTTCATGAATGGCAAAGTTTTCTTTTAGCTGTTTTTGTAAAGAAAGCCAAAGCATAACAGGAAGGCAAGATATTATGAAAAGATTGATTATATTGGTTTTATGGGTGGTTTGTATGCTGGCTTTGCTTGTTGGGTGTTCCAGTCAGGAAAATGAAATAGGAGATATCGATAATCATACGCCGATTGCTTTGTTGGATGATGCGGTTGTTTATAACTATATTGATGATGACGGTGCATTGGTAATTGGACGATATGTTCTTTCCTCAAAAAGGCAATCAGATATCGTAAGTGTGGAAGAGTTTTATATTTCAAGTGGAAAACCTACAGTGATTGATAATTCTGTTATTCTGCCTGTAACCTTAAATACAAACGAACATAAACTTTTGATGGTAAACGCTGATTCTGACACATCTGAAATGATATTTAGCGAATTTAATTCTTATCCAATGGACGCAGTTTCTGTAATGAACACAGACATTTATATGTTAAGCACCATGAAAGATGATGTGGCTACAGCAACTTATATCAGAAAATATAATGAGAATACCGGGGATATGGATATCTGCATTGAAAAACAGTTTACAGATAATACAGGTGAGCAGATAACGACATTTGCCTGTAGCAACGAAAATATTTATGTGCTGGTAAATAATATGGGAGCAGAAAATGATGTTTATATAGAAATTTATGATGATAAAAAATATGATTTACTTGGTAAGCTGTACTTTGATTCTGAATTGAGAAATTTTGTTTCCAATAATGGGATAGTAGAATTTTATTGTTTTGACAGTTACATATACATAAGGAATTTTTCAGATTATGGTGCGATAGGGGAAATAGAAAATAACCAGATAAAAACCTTTCTTAATTTGCCTAGTTTGCGTATGGCTTATAACGGTAAAAATACGCAGGATAATTATTATGGATTTTTTGTAAGAAATGGCAGAGAGCTTTATCTTTTAGATGTTTATTCTGATACTCTATATGAAACCAATTTAGATCTATCACAAGATGAAAGCATTCGTAATGCTATCTCTGATGGAAATAATATATGTATCAGTATTCTTGATGAGAGGGATACAGAGTCTTTTACAACAAAAAAGACCATTATAGTGGATTTCAATGAATTGAAAGAAAAAGCATATCAAACAAAGTGAAAAAGGCTATCCATTATATATCTCCAATAAAACACAGAGAGCAGGCTTCCCCGGTTTCCGGCAGATTGGGGAATCGGGGAGCAGGAAGAAAACCAATAATACACAAACGATAAAAGGGAACCAAGCAGAGATAGAACCATATGCCTGTCTGGTTCCCTTTCTACATATCGGTGCGGGGAGATAGCAATAGATGTATTTTGGGGGAGAGGAGGTGGTATTATCCGGAAAATGAAATGCCCGGAGAGACGGTGCAAGAAACGGGCCTGTGATATTGGGGAGACGGGTTCCGGATGGATCATTTCACAGTTGCAGGAAAACCAGCCGAAACAGGTTAAAGAAAATCTTATGGCTAAAGTGGAGCGCATTCAGGAGAAAATCACGGATTTATCGGTGCGCCTTTCAGCTATCAAAGACCATTTAGTGGAAACGGCGGTGGAGGCGGTCAATGCCTTTAAGGAAAAAGGCAGAACGGAAATGTGCAGGGTTGTCCAGAAAGGGATCTCCAGTGTGAAGTCGGCGCTTGCGGATTACCGTGAGCATCTGATCGGAGATAATCAAAAACAGCAATCAGACAGCTATGGGGTGGCATGAAGTATTGTATCTTTTGTCATCAGATGACGCACTGGTATTTATATATCCATATGACACAGATGAGAATTAAAATTTAAATCAATATTAAATGCGAGTACAGGAGGAAAAAATGAACTATCTATTGTTAGGAATGGTAACTGCAGGAGTGGTGATTGTGACTACAGAGTTGTTGGTTGGTAGTTTTGCTTAGAAAGGAGCAGTTTATGACCAATATAGTATTATTTTTAATAGGATTTACAAGCATTACATCAATATATGAGATTGCAAAGACAGGAAAACAGACAAAATCGTCTAATGTGAAGAAATCAATCGGGGGCTTGAAAAATAACAGATTGGGCAAGTAAGTCCAAAAGCAGATACTGTTAGATTATGTGTTCTGATGGTATCTGCCTTTTATTCGTCTTCATCAATAAATTCTATGATGTCAGAAACAGTGCATTTTAGGAGTTTACATAACTGATTGACTGTGTTGGTTGAAATGCTATTGCCTTTTTGGATGGAGTAGTAGGTTGCACGCGAAAATCCAAGCTTTTCAAGTCGGTAAGAGGTTATATTTTTGTTCTTCATCGTTTTAAATAGTGGGGCATAGCTTATCAATATACACAGTCCTTTCTTATTTGTATTTTATTATATTGTATTGTGGAAAAATGGGCTTGACTATGTATGAATATCCGAGTATAATATGTTCAAACATGTATGAAAATATGAGCATATTGGAGACTGGGATAATTTATAGAAATTTATATATGGAAAGAGATGGAGATGAAAAAAATGGTATGGACTTGAAATATGCATATATCTTTAAAAGAGAGGTGTATCTGTTTGCGAAAGAAAACCTTACATAAAAACAAAGAAGGAGAAGAAAAGGTATGGGTTTTACAACAAAGATAATTATTTTTTTAGTGGGAATTGCAGTATTGGCAGGAATTGGCTCAATGATTATAGAGCCGGCAAAATATATATCTACTTGTGCAATATTGGCGATACTGGTTGTGTTGGGATATAAGCTTTTTGTAGCCCTGTTCCATGATAAACAGAGTAAGTAGGAAAGAGGAAACATATGGCAGAGGAAATGCAGAGGTGGGTTTGCAGTTATTGCGGAAGAAGGCTGACCGTAAATAAAAAATGTGGAAGACCATCTCCAAGGATTTGTTTAAAAAAGGGGAAAAATAGGGCAGGTATGCCGAAACCTCATAGTTGGGTAAAAGAATAGTATTGTATGTAAGCCGAATAAAGGGGCTGTTCCAAATTATGGAATGGCTCCTCTGCTTTCTTTTGCTTTCTTGTATTATCTAAGTTCATGTTGCAGAATATAATATCTAATGCTATGATAAAAATAAAAGGGCAGGTGGTAATATGTCTATGATAGGATATTATGACGGAACATCAGTTCGTGTAAATGAGCCTTTACAAATGAATCAAAAAGTTATCGTTATACCAATAGAAAATGAAACTGATTTAGGTGAGTCAGCCGCAGGAGGACTTCACAAATATGCAAATCCTTCATTGATTGAGCAGGAGAAGGACGCATGGAGAAAGGCGGCGATTAGAAAACATGCGGAGGAATGATTGTATTTTAGACGCTAATGCGGTACTTAGATTTTTATTGAAAGATAATGAAGAACAATTTCAACAGGTAAAGTCTGTAACTCAAAAGGGTAACTGCTATGTAACATTGGAGGTTTTGGCAGAGGTTTGTTATGTTTTGGAAGGGCTTTATCAGGTCAGGCGAGAGGATATTGTAAGTAATTTTCGTAAGTTAAACAATGATGTGATTATTCTTAATGCTGATGTATTGCTTTGTGGGTTGGATATTTTTGATAAAACGCCAAAGCTTGACTTTGTGGATTGTTTGTTATATGGTTATCAGAAAGAAAAGGGTATACGTGTTGTTACCTTTGACAAAAAGCTTAAAAAGCGATTAGATGACATACAACTTTTATAATTAAATTAATGTTTTATATAAAATAAATTTTATGAAAAGGATATTTACAATCGTTTGTGCACTATTTAATAAAATGCGGTAAATAGTGTATTATGGCTCATTCCATACAGCACAGGCGGCGATAAACAATGTAGGAAAGTAGATTACAAATATATGTACTTTACGGAATATCTGATAACCAGAGCTGATGTGAATGATTTTATGGCACATCGTCCAGAGTACACAAAGGCGAACCGCTTTGAGGATTTCGTTTGTAAAATCTATCTTTAACGATTAGGGGAAAATTCATTTAAGAGTTTTCCTCTTTTTGCGTGGTTTTTTCAAAGGATTCTATCCCAAACAAAGGATAGAGTCCTTTTTATATACACAAACAAAATAATCAAAGGAGGTTCAGATATGAACAACACAGCGTTAAGAGCAGGGGCGCAGAGCGCCAACAACACACACATGGTTTTTGCAAACGAGGAACATGAGAAGTTTTATTTTGAGAAACTGGAACAGGCGAGGTATCAGGACTGTTATCACAAGGCTTTGATCTACATTCTCGGTATTTCAGAGGACACAAGAAATCATTTCAGCCAGATTTATGATATGAAGTCCGGGTACATCAAGCCGGAATGTCTGCATCAGGGCTGGCAGACCAGCGGCAGTGTAAAAGTTGTCAGGCTGGCATTTAACCTTTACACGGACGGAATGCCAAGCGTTGATGATTATGAGAGCAGGGACGAGCAGGTAAGCGAATGCAAAGCAATTCGGAGAATTGCTTTTGAGTATTCCGTGAGTGATATTTTCTGCTGTGGTTACGCAATGTACTTCTGGCAGGGCATTCAGCTCCGTTATCCGGAATACTGCCAAAAGCCGAAGCCCATTGAAGAAATCCTTGCGGAAATGGAGAGGAAACGTGCTGAAAATTCGACTGATGGGAACAAGAAATGACATACGCTGGTTCGAGAAAATCCTGAAAAGACAGCCCAAAGTTGTCGTTACGGAGTTTTCCGAACTGTACAGAAACAAAGGGACAAACAGGTTTTACAGGGCTTATGTGGAAGTGCATAAGGCAAATGTGAAAGAAACTTAGATAAATCGGAGGAAAAAACCATGTGTAAAATTATAGCAATCGCAAACCAAAAGGGCGGAGTCGGCAAGACAACGACGACGAGTAATTTAGGAATTGGACTGGCAAAGCAGGGGAAGAAAGTCCTGCTGATTGACGCCGATGCGCAGGGAAGTCTTACGGCAAGTCTGGGTTTTACGGAACCGGACAGGCTGGAAGAAACACTTGCGTCAGTAATGACAAATATTATCAATGATGAGGAATTTGAGCCGGACTATGGTATCTTGAAGCATGGCGAGGGGATTGACCTGATGCCGGGAAATATCGAACTGTCGGGACTGGAAGTATCCCTTGTGAATGTTATGAGCCGTGAGTTAGTGCTTCGTTCCTACATAGAACAGGTAAGGGACAGATACGACTATATTTTAATTGATTGTATGCCGTCGCTTGGTATGATAACCATAAACGTGTTTGCCTGTGCCGACAGTATTTTAATACCCGTTCAGGCGGCATATCTGCCCGTAAAGGGACTGGAACAGCTTATCAAGACCATTGGCAAGGTAAAGCGGCAGCTTAATCCGAAACTGGAAATTGAGGGTATTCTTCTGACAATGGTGGACAGCAGGACAAACTACGCAAGGGACATCAGCGCGCTTCTGATTGAGAATTACGGAAGTAAAGTCAGGATATTTGAGAACAGCATTCCGATTTCCGTGAGGGCTGCGGAGATTTCGGCAGAGGGTGTCAGTATCTACCAGCATGACCCGAAAGGCAAGGTTGCAAGCGCCTACCAATCCCTGACAAGGGAGGTCATCACCTCTGCTCGTTCAAAGGAACTCGCACTTTGCGTGGCAAAGCGGGGAGGTGAGCGTGATGAGTAAATCAGGAAGTGCAGCAAAAGTAAAGCTGAACAGTTATGATGATCTGTTCGGTTCTGCCGGAGTGCAGGCGGACACGGCACAGGTGCAGGAAATCCCGCTTTCAGAGCTGCATGATTTCAAGGGACACCCGTTCAAGGTGCTTGATGATGAAAAAATGCAGGAAACCGTGGAGAGCATTAAGAATTATGGAGTGCTGATGCCGGGGATTGTACGGACAAGGGCGGAGGGAGGTTATGAAATCATAGCCGGACACCGCAGGAAGCATGGCTGTGAACTTGCAGGATTGTCCACGATGCCCGTATTCGTCAAGGAATACACTGACGATGAGGCTACCGTGATTATGGTGGATACGAACATTCAGCGTGAGGATATCCTGCCGAGCGAGAAAGCAAGGGCGTATTCCATGAAATATGAGGCAATCAAGCATCAGGGGAAGAAAGGCGGCGGGAACAGCCTTGACGAAGTGGGCGAAGCCGCAGGGGAGAGCGGAAAGACCGTTCAGAGGTACATATGGCTTGCCCGGCTTTCCGATGAATTGCTTGACATGGTGGACAAAAAGAAAATCGGTCTTGTGCAGGGTGTTGACCTGTCGTTTCTTGATGCGGAGGCGCAGCAATGGGTGCAGGTTATACTTGAGGAAACAGGTGTAGTTATATCTACGGCGCAGTCGGCAAAGCTGAAGGAGTACGGAAAAAACGGGGAACTGACGCTGCCAATGGTGCGGCTGATACTGACGGAGGAAAAGCCGAAAGAACGGAAAGTTACAATTAAACCGGACAAAATCAGTGAGTTTTTTGCGGAGGATTACAGTAGTGAGGACATAGAGAATATCATTTTGGAGCTTCTTGAGGAGTGGAAAATGAAAGGTGGTGGGCGTTAATGGAAAGGCTGGCAAGCGGGAACAGCACCGTTGATGCAATGGGAACTCTAAGTTTAAGTGGAAATATTGTTCCTCAGATTTGGTATAAGACGATTACTAAGGAAACGGGAAAACCATACCTGCTTGCCATTACCCTGCTGGCAGATATTGTGTATTGGTACAGACCAACCGAAATACGGGATGAGGCAAGTGGTCAGATAACAGGGTGGCATAAGAAGTTCAAGGGAGACTTGCTTCAGAAAACTTATCAGCAGTATGCAGATCTGTTTGGGGAGTCAAAAAGGACGGTAAAGGCAGCGCTTGACCGTCTGGAAGATATAGGCGTCATCAAAAAGGAATTTCGTGATATAGAGTGTGAGAATGGCATTACCCTGTATAATCTTATGTATATTGATCTTAATGTGGATATACTTGCAAAGCTGACTTATCCGGATATGGAGCAAAAATATCCGTCCTTACAGGGTTCTGTACCCCCTCCTACAAAAAATTGTACCACCCCCGTACAAAAATGTGTAGGAGGGTATACAGAAAATTGCAGTACCTCCTACGATAAAATGCAGGAGGATATACAAGAAAATGTAGGAGGGCATACAGAAAATAGTGCTACCCTGATACAAAAAAAAGTATCACCCCATACAGAAATATGTGGGACAAATACATATATTACTACAAAGGATACTGACATAGATTACAACAATCCTATCAATCAATCAAAGGAAACAGAGGATAACCTGACAGGACAGAAAAGCGACAGCAGGATTGATGTGATTGATACGACTAATGAAACAGGTGCATATATGGCGCTAATCCGTGAAAAGTTGGAGTACGAACATCACATGAAGTATGACAGCCGAAATGACAGGGAGATGTTTGAGGAAATTTATGAAACGGTGTGTGATATTGTCTGCGTAAAGCGCAATACAATCCGCATCAATGGGGAAGAATATCCCTATGAGCTTGTAAAGTCCCGTTTCCTGAAACTCAACAGCAGCCATGTATCGTATGTCATGGACTGCATGAGGAATACGACAACGAAAATCACAAATATCCGTTCCTACCTGATTACGGCACTGTATAATGCCCCCTCAACCATGAGCCATTATTACCAGCAGGAGGTACAGCATGATATGTATGGAGGCGGGTGGGAAGAAAAGGGGGTAAGCGGCATTGCCAAAGACCTGAAAGCTGTCCCGAAAATGCTGAAAGAAAAGGCAGGGGGCATTGATATAAAGAAAATGCTGCTCTTAAACCTTCCGTATATCGGCGTGGGATATTTCTGCGACAAGGTGGCGTGCCTGTGGCGTATAGCAGAGGGCAGTAATGCTTCTGATAAGATGATGGAAGTCATGAACGGTCTTGACACGCTGTTTTCTAATCCGCTGCCGAGCCTGCACCCAAAGGATTTACTGATAGGTACAGGGTGCGGTATTGCGCTGCGGCTGGCGGGGTATTTCAAAGCCAAGAATGCCAAGAAGTTCCGGCATGGCGTGGAATACGGTTCTGCAAGGTGGGGGACTGCAAAGGATATTGAGCCTTATATTGATCCGGTTTTTGAGAATAATGTTCTGCTCACAGAAACGGAAAGGCTGATGATGTCGGGCAGACCGAGAGAGCCGAAGTATGCGAGGAATAAAAATATCCTTGTTATCGGCGGTTCTGGTTCGGGTAAGACGAGGTTTTTTGTAAAACCGAACCTGATGCAGATGCACTCAAGCTATGTTGTCACTGATCCGAAAGGCACTGTGTTAGTCGAGTGCGGAAAAATGCTCTTAAAGAACAATTACCGGGTAAAAGTGCTGAATACCATTAACTTCAAGAAGTCCATGCACTACAATCCTCTCGTTTATATCCGGAGCGAGAAGGACATTTTGAAACTTGTAAACACAATCATTTTAAACACCAAAGGGGAGGGGCAGCAATCCGGCGAGGATTTTTGGGTGAAAGCCGAAAAGCTCTACTATACCGCACTGATCGGGTACATCTGGTATGAGTGCGTGGAGGAAGAACAGAATTTTACCACCCTGCTTGACATGATAAATGCAAGTGAAGCGAGGGAGGATGACGAGGAATTTAAAAATCCCGTTGATTTGATGTTTGATGAGCTGGAGGAAAGAGAGCCGGAGCATTTTGCAGTCAAGCAGTATAAAAAATACAAACTAGCGGCGGGCAAGACAGCGAAAAGTATTTTAATTAGCTGTGGCGCACGTTTAGCACCCTTTGACATCAAGGAGCTGCGTGACCTGACAAGCTATGACGAGTTGGGACTTGATATGTTAGGAGATGAAAAGACAGCGTTATTTGTCATTATCTCCGATACGGACGATACATTTAACTTCATTGTATCAATCATGTACACGCAGCTTTTTAACCTGCTCTGTGACAGGGCAGACGATGTGTATCATGGAAGGCTGCCTGTCCATGTGCGCTGCTTACTCGATGAGTTTGCGAACATCGGGCAGATACCAAAGTTTGAGAAGCTGATTGCTACAATCCGCAGCCGGGAAATATCAGCTTCCATTATTTTGCAGTCGAAGTCGCAGCTTAAAGCGATTTATAAGGATAACGCTGACACCATTGAAGGGAATTGTGATACCACCTTATTCCTCGGAGGGAAGGAAAAGACCACCTTAAAAGAGATGGCGGAAATTTTGGGTAAGGAAACTATTGACCTTTACAATACCTCTGACACAAGGGGTACGTCGCAGTCCTACGGTTTAAATTATCAAAAGACCGGGAAAGAGCTTATGAGCCAAGATGAGATTGCAGTCATGGACGGAGGGAAGTGCATCATGCAGCTTAGAGGGGTAAGACCGTTCTTCTCCAATAAGTTTGACATTACCAAACATAAGCAGTACCGACTTTTATCCGACTATGACGAAAAGAATGCCTTTGACATCGAAAAATATGTGAAGAACCTGTGCAAAGCTAAAGTCAGGGACAATGACACCGTTGATGAGGTGGAGGATGCGGGCGTGATTGAAGCA
>OFFL01001270.1_pt1 | contig 19599 bp, 24 predicted proteins | sample 1521391 | NCBI WGS metagenome assembly OFFL01 (sample SAMEA3504082, study PRJEB24116) | mouse gut metagenome | biome: mouse gut; feature: mouse-associated habitat; material: faeces | place: Denmark | collected 2011
AGGTAAGGCAATGCAGGGGATAAGGTAATCCCCCTGCCGCTCGTATCTGCCGCCCAGTTCCTCAAAAATTGTCTTTTCCATCGTCTTTCTACCTCCGTATTTTTAATTTGACCGTCTTTGCATGGGCGAACTTGATAATCAATTCGTCAACACAGTCCGTATACCTGCCCTCTGCAATCAGCTTGTTTCGGAAATCGTTTAGGCAGAGGATTATCACCCGCCGCTCCGTTTCATCAAGATACAAATGATACTTTTCCATCGTCTTTCCCCTCTTTTCTGCGGCGCATCTCCCAGCCGCCCGTATTCCTTAAAACCTTTGCCTTGAAGCGGCGTTCCCCTATGTAACCGCCGAAGCGGTAACAGATTTTAATTGCCTGCTCTGTTCCTGCTTCGGTTTGTGTGCGGTCAAATACCTCAATGCGCTCCGCCAAGAGATTGAGGTTTTCGGTGGTCAATTCCTGGATACCGGCGTACTCCGCCATCAGGTCGGCCCACTGTACGGCGTTCTGCCGGGTGTCCCTGACCTCTTGCATGGCCCGTTCCAGCGCGTCGATCTGCTCCAAAAGCTGGGCCTGCTCCGCCTGATACTTGTCCACCAGCCGGGTGAAGTTGTCGTTGGAGATACGCCCGGACAGGGGATCCTCATACAACCGGTCGAACATCCTGGTCACTTCATCATAGCGTTTCCGGGCCTGTTTCAGCTTGCCCTCGCTGCTTTTCGCTCTGCTGCCCTCCGCTTTGTCGTTCATCCTGATTGCCAGAGCAACGGCCTTGTCCCTGTCCTCATAGGCAAGCTGGGCGTGATACTGAATATCGGCCAAAACCGCATCGTACAAATCATCATAGAAAATAGATACGTTCCCGCTGGTGTTCCCGCTTCCTGCTCAGGATTTTGGCGTTGGCATTGTCAAATATCTCCTGCGATACTAACGGCTCGTGGGTGTTGTCCACCCGTATGCGGTCGGCGTCAGGGGTTTTCTTCAAAAGCTCTACCTTGAACACGGTTTCATGCTTACACATGATGGTGTGGCCGAGATAGACCGGGTTCCCGATGATACCCCGGATCACAGTGTGCGACCACTCATATTTATTTGACGGGTCGGAAAACCGCTGGGAGTAGTCCTTTTCGCCACGGGTGTACTACCACCAGGAGGGGCAGGGTACTTGTTCTTTCCGTAAAGTAGAAGCAATTTTGTGCGGCCCCATGCCAACGTTGGCATACTCGAAAATCCGCTTGATTATCCATGCCGTTTCCTCGTCCAAAGTGCCTATGGCTTTACAAGTGGGATCAACTGTCAGAATACGCTATGACAAGTTTCATCCTGAAAAACTGTATAGCTTTTCCATATCACGAATAGCCATATCAATTTTAATTGTTTCTGTTTGTATTTTTGCGGCTGCATTCAAACTAATATAAGATAAGGGGGATGCATAAGTTCCAAAGTGCAGGTATTTTTCTGTCCGTATTTTCATAGGCTAATGCCCCTCCCATTTATTCCATCTCCCTGAACGTGCCAGCCATTCCTCCGACAAGGCTCCACTGGCGCTGCATATAGGATTTCAGATTTTCCGTGTTTTGCCGATATGCCTCCCAAACCATTGACGGATTATCAAAACGCTTTATAATCGCACAGGCTGCACCGTACCCGCTCTCCATCCCGGCAGATATACCCTCACCCATAGGATTCAGAAAACCGGCAATCTCCCCGGCGAAAAGGATACGCCCCACACCGTAGTCTACATGGCATCCCGGACGGATATGCGGCATCAGCCACTTTTCTTCTTTCGTCCGCCTGCTGATATGCAGGTGATGATTTTCTTCCATGTAAGAAATAAAGCGTTTATAATAATGACCGATCTTATCCATATCCTTCACAGAAACTCCTAATACCAGCAGGTCATCCTTCACGTTGAACCACGCATCATACTCCGAAAGCTCCGGCTGCAGATATGCATAAAAGTAATGTGGGTCTAAATCAATGCTGCCTTCGTTGAATGTCTGATATGTAGTTATGTATCCGGGAACCTCCCTGGTGATCTTTCTCTTCAATGTTCCGACAACGCCCTCACAGTCCAGAACATACCTTGCATTTTCCGTATACTTATTTTCCCCATACAGACTGACATCCACAAATCCGTCCTGCTCCGTGCATGAGAGGGCTGACACGCCATCCCTGACCTCTGCGCCGCTCTCCTTTGCTTTTTCCGCAAGCCACCCGTCAAAATGGCTGCGCCATACATTCAGCCCTTCCTGCTCGAAGCGGTATTCCTTTCCCATATCATTTGTGAAGATCATGCCCCTGTTCTCTGTCGGGGTACACATGGCAGATTCCGGCACCGCCTCCCCGAAATAAGTCTTTACAAGCTCCATTGATTTCTTTATCAGAACGCCCGAACAGGACTTATACCTTGGCATTTTGAACTTCTCTACCAGAAGAACCTTATAGCCCTTTTCCGCTAATACTTTAGATGCCGTACATCCTGCAGGCCCTGCACCGACCACTATCACATCATACATCTGCATATCACCCTTTCTGCTGTTTCCTTTTACTTCGGCAGAAAGCCGTTCCTGCTAAAGTAAAAACGTCCTCTGGATTATACCATATAAGTTTACTATTTTTCATCCGATGGCATGAAATGACTATTTTTCGGAAATGAAAAGCACAATAGGACTACGCAGACAGTCCTAAACCCAACTGAACTTCTGCCCTCTGCGAGCCGGACACACTTCCCATAAATTTTGTCCATAGGGAGTATAAAACTTTCCATCCCTGTTTTCCAGTTCCCTTATATCATATCCTGTCAGCCGATTTACAAAGTGATAAACCTCCATTTTTTCTTTATCTCCCGATATGTATTAAAAAGGTTCCTCTACACCATAATTTACCGAATCACAAATTGAGCAGTTTATCAAGAGGCGCATCCAGCCCTTTTATCCTGCCATTCTCTACTGTGACGTCTGCCAGTGCCACTTTGCCGCCCGTAAACCGTTCAGGACATCCTCCACTTTTTCCTTCACAGCCACATCTTCAATTCCCTTTACTTCCACCTTTCCGTCTATGCCAATGCTGACTTCAAAAGAAGGTATGGGAGAATGCCGGACTGCTCCGTCAGTTCTCTTATAAAATATCCCATTAAGCAAAAACTCCCACCTCCTCCCAAAGCACGAACCGACAATTCAAGACACAAAATTAGTCCAATATAGGAGCAGATGCTCCGCAAGACGACGCAAACGCAAACCGCCGTGTAAGCACATTACCTCTGATTCCCCCGTTTTCCAATCTATTATTTTCTGAACTACTATAAAAATATCTGTGATATTTTAAATGCAAAGAAATGAATTGCAGATCATGTCGACTGTTGGTTTTTCAGGAATATACTCTATTTCCATACCCCCGTCCATAGTGTCCAAATCCCGCAACCTTTGTAAATCCTCTTCTGCATTTGTATTTTCAGCCATCTATTATGTTCCCATAATTTGTAGTTATTGACAAATACCGCCCAAGCCTCACCGCCTCATGGGATTGTGTCTGCCCATCACTTGCCGCTTCCACATCTCCGTAATCACTCCGCTCCCATAGCAGGTCTGAATCTCCCGAAACATAGTACCATTCCCCGGTATTGTCAATACTTTTACCCATACTTTCCGCCAACACGGAACTGCCAGCCGAAGGAGTTTCATCCGAAATAGATTCCTTTTTCACAAATCCCAATTCGCTTTTGTGTTCCCGGTGACTAAAATCCGATTTTCTAGTGTATAAGCTTTTATTTTACAATATTATTTAAATTATTTTGTCCATAATGAGTGTGCAAATTTTAAGAAGAAAGCTGCCCCAAGATCGGAGTAGCTTTCCTTCAAAATAGGGACATGAAGTTACTTAATATTTCTCAAAGCGTCTAAAACATTTGCCGGTTCTGCTGTATCAGTAAAAACACCAATATAGCAATCTCCAGAATGAATATAAACCGCCCCATCTTCTTCAAGAAGCGATACGGTTATATCCTCCTGGCTGGAATAAATACTTATATCAGTTTCCGGTTCATAGTTCATAACGCAAACAGTAAAAGTGTCTCCGAGTAGTTCCGGATTGGGCACAGCCTCTCCGCCGTCCTCTGCAAATTCTGGTTTTGGTATCCCGCCGGTAATGTATTCAATTCTCAACATATTATACTGGGTTCCGTCTTTCATTACTGTATTGTAGATACTTCCACGTCCATAATGAAACCCCTCTGGCAGTTGTTTTGGAAGATAATCCGCCAGCGGATTGTCTAAAGCCTCTTGTTCGGTAAGACTTACAACATCTGCTGTATCTACATTGTCTTCACTCTCAGTTGCCGGATATACCGCAACGCTGTAGTTGTATGTCATTCCATCATTTCCAAGGTCCATTCCACCTCCGCCAGTAATAGCCAATGGAATATCGCTGGATGCCAAAAGAGCAGCGGCCACCACAACAAGGCATAGGCAGGCCGCCATTGCGCCCCAGGTCCTCCAATTCATTTTCTTCTTCATAATTGTTTTAGCCCCTTTCACGATGTCGTCGTCAAGTTCACCAAGGACTTCAAAGAAATCTTCCTTCTTCATAATTCAAAGCCCCTTTCTGTTAAATATGCTTTTAGCTGTTTTCTTGTCCGCTCTAGTGTCTTTGATACGGTTCCCTGCAACATTCCATTGTCATGTGCAATTTCTGCGACTGAATCCGCATACCAATAGCGTCGCACAAATATATTTCGCTTGTTTGCTGAAAGACTTCTTACAAATGAATTGATAACCTTTATCAGTTCTTGACGATCAATGATTTGTTCCACATCATCAGTATCTGATATAGAATCGGCCAATTCGTCTAAAACAAATGTTATTTCACCCCCACCGCGTTTTTCGGTGTGATTGTATTTGTACCTGTTAAAAGCCAGGTTCCGTGTGATTTTACCAAGGAATGTTGCTAACTGCTCAGGCCAATGGGTTGGCATGGAGTTCCAAGCATTTAGATAGGTATCATTGACACATTCCTCTGCATCTTCTTCACTATTTAATATGTTCCTTGCTATGGCTTTGCAGTAATGACCGTATTTATCAGATGTTATTGTTATGGCTTGTTCATCCCTATCCCAATAGAGCTGGATTATACCAGTATCATCCATACAAATCCCCCTTTCACCTATATACACAACTTCTAAGTAAAAATCTGACACTCAATTCGAAAATTTTTTCTTATTATATCATACTGCCTACATAGCAGTATCAAAAATAGGCCAGAGCAGTTTCTGATCCATTTCAAAATCATTGCTCTTACACCACAGAAAATGTGTCAACTAATCTTGACAAAATCAAAATATGTATTCAATATGCTCCTTGTATGCTTCTGTGCAAGTCATGGAAATTCCCTCTTTCTCCCAATAGGGCGGTGCATGGTTGATAGCTGCTCTCTTATAATTTAGAGGGGCGGCAGCACTCTTTGCTGTCGTCCCTTGATTACTTTACCTGCAAAAACAGGCGGGGCTGTCAACAGCGGGTGTAGCCCGTTCATTTTACTGTTGATTGGATCGGCTGTTTTTGCTATTTGTTTGGTTCAGCCTTTCTTTTGGACAATAACCCTTTATCAACAACCTAATTATTGTATGATAAACAAAAGTGTACTATACATCCCGATAACAATGCTACTATTAACCCCAAAACAATTCCAATACAAGCACCTCTCACATGGAACATATAATCTTTATATTCTTTTTCCATATCTTCTGTGCCAGATATTCTCAACTTCTTACTATGACAGAAAATCCCCCAATCTAAAACAATCAAATCATAGATATTCACAATGAAAAATATGATAAATACATGAATAAAGGTTGTGTTAAAACTCTTACATCCAGATAAATAGGCAACGCTGGATAAAACAATGACAAAAAATATTAATCCAAATATTTTTTTACCTATATGAACTTTTTCTCTTTGCTTAATCATTCCTTTGTATTGTGGCAATTCTTCCACTCTTTGTCTAATCTAAGGCGGATAAGACATAATCATATTGATAGGGTCTTTATATTGTGCTGGTAGAATTGCTAATGTAAAAAGCAAACAGCACACCGCACACTGAATAAATAAAATCATTTCATTAACCTCACACATACTCATTCCCTCCCAAATAAATAATCTAAAAGTGAATCTTTCAAAATATTCATGTTTTCAGCTATCGCATCTTCGTGTAGAAAATTGCGGTTCTCTACTGTTATTGCCATTATTTTTATCATATTGGCTACAACATGGGAATGAATGTCACTCCGAATATCTTTCATATTTTGAAAAAGTAAATCTACAATTTTTTCTTCTTTAGGTGGGTCTAAAATGTACTCTGGTGGAAGTTTTTTTGAAAGCCATATTTCATCTTCCATTGACCTTTAAGTTCCTGTGTTCTTTTACTTTCCGACCTCTTTGCTTGAGCCATGATTATCAGTTTGTTCAGTTGGCCAGATATTAAACTATCAAGGCCTCCCTTCAGCCGCAATCAAAATTTGCTAAAATAGCTTTCTTTTGTCTTTCAAATGCCAGCCCTTGATTTTTCATAGCTCTTTGCTGTAAAAAGTCGAATTGGAACTTTCAGAAAAAAAGATTTGCGAATTTTTGCCAAGCTCATCAGAGAGTGTTTCAACATCAATAATTTTATGATTAAGGATTTTGGAGCAATTCTACAATTAGAGAGATACAGATGGTTTTCATTTGCTCCAATTCATCCTTTCGTATTTTGGAAAAAATATAACTATGGCATATGTTTTCAATAATCCCATAACTAATTCGGAGCTTTTCAAGTAGTAATTCATCTGTCGTTGATGAAGATTTTTTTATTTTCACAAAAAGAATGCTTAATATTTCTTCTTCAAATACATTGAACAAGTTTTGAATATCCGCATTGAGTAAAGCTAATGCCAAAAACTCATTATGTGCGTCACGGTTCATTTGATGTGACGAAATAGCGGCATCTATGAATTTAGTTATTACAAGAACTAAATCTCTTTCATGATCCAGAAACGTTAAAATTGGCTGAAATTGTTCGTTCAATCTGCTGATGTAAAGTTTCACAACCTCTATAAGAATGTCCTTTTTATCTTGAAAATAACTATACACTATTCCAGTAGATACCCCTGCCATTTTAGCAATTTCAGCAGTATTGGTCTTATAATATCCTCTTTCACAAAACAAGGTATAACTTGCCTTAATTATTGCTTCCTTTTTTTCAATGGAACGTTTTTGTTTTGGAATACGCACTTCATTGTTGCTCATAACTTCACCTCCTAAATGGGATCAAGTACGGCTATGAATATGATTAGCTCCTATTAGGAAAACACACTGTCAAAAGGATTTTATGCTTTGGCGGGGGTCAGCCCGCCTCGGCGGTGTCAGTGGTGTTGATTTCAATATACTCGGCAATCCGGCGGAACTCGTCCGCAAACTTAAAGTGAACACTGATATTGCCGTTTTCGTAAACCTTGATATGGTCTACCAGCTCAATCAGAATTTCGCGGGTCAGCATTTTGATATGCTCCCAATAAAAGAGACACGGAAATAAAAGAAGAAGGGAGCAGCGAGAAGGAAATGGCAGATATGTCCCTAGAGGAAAAGGTAAAATTACTGGAAGAATGTATAAATGGACGGATAAGACAGCGAGAGGCGGCGCGTAGAGCGGGAGTAACCATCGGAAGTATACAGAGATGGCTAAGTCATTACAGGACTGGCGGAAAAGCGGCGCTGGAACACAGTGGGCGAAGGCGCGTTTATAGCAAAGAAACGAAAAGAAGCGCGGTGGAGGAGTATTTGTGCGGAAGGGGCAGCCTGCTGTCCATTAGTGAGAAATATCAAATCAGTACCCCGTCATTGCTTTTGGAATGGGTCCAGGTGTATCATCGACATAACAACACCCAAACAGAGGAAGGAGAAATCGTTATGGCGGGCAGAAGGACCTATACATTAGAGGAACGCGTTCAAATTGTAAAGGAACACTTGGAGGATGGGAAGACAATCAGCGAACTGGCAGTGGAGCATGGTCTGGGGTATCGCCTGGTCTATGATTGGGTGAAGAAGTACCAGACAAAAGGACTGGCCGGCCTGGAGGACCGGCGCGGCCAACGGACTGCGTTCCAAGAGCCGAGGACGCCGGAGGAAGAATTGCGTGTACGCATCGCACAACTGGAGCGTGAGAATGATCTGTTAAGATTGGAGTGTGACCTGTTAAAAAAAGTGAAGGAATTGGAGAGGGGGGAGGACTGAGGCAGTTTCGACAGGAGCGGCAATATGAGGCTGTTCGCCGAACCGTGGAGGAAAGCGGCGGTTCCGTGGCGGATGCGTGTCAGGTCTTGAGCTTATCCAGGGCAGGGTATTATCGCTGGCGTTCGGGTATCGTCAGTCCCCGCGTGGCGGAGAACCAACGCATTGCAGAGATGGTAAAGGAAATCCACGCTGAGAGTCCGGATAAGGGCTACCGGCGCATCCGGGACGATCTGGAGCGTTATTATGACACCCCGGTGAACGACAAGCGGGTCCGCCGTATCTGCCAAAGTCTGGAGATCAAATCCACCATCAAGTATGCCAGCCATAGCTGCACGAAATCCACCTCCGACCCGCAGCATACGGCAGAGAACATCCTGAACCGCCAGTTTCACGCCAACAGGCCCAACGAGAAATGGCTGACGGATGTGACCGAGTTCAAGTATTACGTGGGTCCGGCGGTACACAAAGTCTATCTCAGCGCTATCCTTGATTTGTGCGACCGCAGGATTGTTGCGGCCGCCATCCGGGATACCAACGACAACGCTCTGGTCTACGAGATGTTTGACCGGGCCGTGGCGGAGAATCCAGACGCACATCCTCTGTTTCACAGCGACAGAGGTTTCCAATATACGACCCAGGTTTTTCACGATAAGCTGTCTGCGGCTGGCATGACCCAAAGCATGTCCAGGGTGGGCAAGTGTATTGATAACGGTCCGATGGAGGGGTTCTGGGGCATCCTCAAGAGGGAACGCTATTATGGGCGGCGTTTCACCAGTCGAGAGGAACTGGTCTGGATGATTGAGGACTACATCGCTTATTACAATTCCAGGCGGCTCCAACGCGGCCTTGGCGTACTCACACCTTTTGAGAAGCATGAGCTGGCTATGGTGGCATAACCAGACCTTGCAAAATCTGTTTGGATGCCATCGGCGGACAAATAAATTTTGCAAGGTGCCACAGTGCTACAGCACTGTGAATTTTCAATGAATTATTTCACTGTCTACTTGACGGGGAGCAGTTCATTTTGTCGCTCACGTTTCTGACAAGCGAATACCATCGTTCTCCCAAGTATATTATGGGCGAAATCTAAAAAAACAGGCTAATGGCATGACAGTCCCATTTCAAAAAACATGACACCGCCCCTCGGATATACTTCGAGCGACAATTTGTCGCTCGAAGTTGTGCGGATATTGGTATCACCCCCTCCCATAGCACCGTCATTCACCACAAACGAGCAAGCCGCTATGTTGTATTAGGCGAAATCTCACATTCACCCTTTACAACATACATCTTTGTAAAGCCTGGAGGCTGTGTCCAGAAACCGCATCCACTCATTCCAGCTGGAAGTGAGCTGCACCGCCGCATGGTCGGCCATCTGTGCGTACATCTGCGCTTTGGTTGCCATTGTTTTCGGCCCTCCTTTCGGGTTTTGGATAAAAGGAAGGGGCGGCACAGCGCCAGCCCCTCCGGTCTGTTGGTTCCTATTCGTCAAAGTCCGGGTACAGTTCCAGACTGTCAAACTCCGCGTCCGTCATGGCGCGCAGCTTATGAAGGGCGCTGTCGGTCAGTTCCATCAGCTCCGTTTCCTCCGGCGAGAGATAGCCGCGCATCTCGGTCAGGCTCTCCATCAGTCCGGCGCGGGTTCCGGTGTTGTAAATACACATCAGATTCATTTCTTCAAAGGTAAAGTGTCCCATATCAAAGCTCCCTTTCCGCGCTCTTTTTCGGCGCTGTCTTTTTGCTTTCCTGCTTCGGCTGCTGGTGGAGCTGTTCCACCACCGATTTCCGCTTGTCCCGTTCCTCCCGGTGGACCGCATCCGCCAAATCCATCAGGGAGATCGGCTGGCCGCTTCTGGCCTGCTGTTCCAGCTGGGCTACGGTCGGCTCTTTGGGGCCGTTGTTGATGATCCCGTCAATCATGCCGTAATCGTCCTCCATAGACATTTCCGCATTTTTCAGCGGGTTGTCCGGCAGGAATCCGGGAATCTCAGTAAAACCAACGCTGTCGCAGTAATGGCAGGATACCATGCCATCCCGTTTAACAGCAACAATGTCGCTGACACTCATGGAGGGGCTGTGAAAATCCACAGGCTTTTGCAGATTGAACTGCTCATATAGTTTTTCCAGCTGCTCCATTTTAGTGCCGGAGCCGCCCAGCGGGGCGGTGTAGATCAGGTCATAATTGCCCCGGTCCACGGGGATGTCATGGGATTTTAGCCAATCCAGATTCATAAACCGCACATTCTGCGGGTCCTCCCGGCTGACCTGATAAATGGCGAAGCAGTCCCCCTCATGGGAAAGAAACGCCTGCTCCCGTTCCTGCTGGCGGTTCAGCCGGTCCTGCACCAGTGCGTCAAAGGCTGGGCTTTCCTCCCATTCCTCGCGGGAAAGGGCGAACACCGTACCGGGCAGCTGGGATTCAAATTCCTCCCGGTCAAAGAGCATTTCCGCGCCGCCCCCGTCCACCACCGCGTACACCGTCAAATCCTGCTCAAACAGTTCCAGCGCCCGCTCTTTGGAGAGGGGCAGCAAGTCCCCGTCCTGATAGCCGCAGTTTTTCAGATCGTCCTCCCGCAGCAAAGGGTCCGGCATCGGGTATTCATCCAGCGCCTGCTCCGGCGCGTCGGGCAGCTGGGCGGCTTCTGCGGCATGGCCGATGGAATCCAGCGCCCGCAGGTTTTGGCTGGCGGGCAAAAGGGCGTATTCCCGTTCCTGTTCGGCGGTCAGCGGCTGGGGGTAGTCGATACAGCCAAAGGCAGTGATGGAATCCTGTTCCACCTTTACCGGCGCGGCCAGTTCAGTGATGGTTTTCCCGTCCATCAAAGGATAGGTTCCCACATCCAGCGATTCCTGGGTAATGTAATAGCGGAACATGGAGGGGTCCTGCTCCGGCAGTTCGGCGGGGATTTTCCAGGAGGGTTCCGGTTCAGGGGAAACCTCTTGATTCTCCGTATCGGCCTGCGGGTTTTCCGGCTGCATGGTTTCTTTTCCGGCGTCCTGCTCCGGCCCGGATTCCAGATCAATGCCGCGCTCCTTGCAGACCTCCTGAAAATGGCGGTCAATATCGGCAATCAGAGTACCGGCGGTCTTGTTGATGGTTTCCAGGCTGGCCCGCAGTTCCTTCAGCTCCTTGCCCTGGCTCCAGTTCGCAATGTACCCAAAGCTGTTTGCGCCGGTCTGAATCCCAAAATATTGGCAGACCGCGTAAGAGATGCTCTCGGCCTCCACCTCCTCGGTGCGCCGGTCCTTTTTATGGTCCTGCAAAAACCGCTGGGCGGTCTTTTCGCCGCCGTTAAAGTCCAGGCCGGATTCATCGGTCAGCGGGAGATGCCCTTCCTCCGGCAGTTCCAGCGGCTTTGCGGTTATGACGGAACCGGCATGGTTGACCATAACCCGTTCCTCTACCGCAACCGGCGCGCCGGGGTCATCATCGGAACCGCGCAGGTCATAACAAAACAGTCCGTCCGGCAGATCGTCTGCGGCAATCCGCTCATTGGAGAACAGGGCTGGCTGTCCAAACAGCTCCACTTCCTGATACAAGGGCGCGTCCGGGTTGTCCGGCACATCAAAGTTGTGCAGCTTGCTGTGGGCGATCTCATGGACAGCGGCGGAAACCGTCTGCACCTCGCTCATGCCCTGGCGGATGGCGATGCGCTGCTGGCTGGAAGAAAAATATCCGTCCGTATCCGCGTCCATTTCCTCAAACGCAAGGGGAACCGGGGCGGAGCGTTTCAGCGCCTCCATAAACGCCTCAAAGTGCCGGACATTCCCGAACAGGTCCGCCGCCAGGGAGGGCAGGGGCTTTCCGTCCGTCTGGCTCACATCAAAGACCTTGACCGGACGGAACAGCGGGATTTCCACCTCTTTTTCCTCCATGACCACCCTGCCGTTTGCGTCCAGCATTGGCGCGTGGGTGTCCGGGTCCAGCTTCTGCTCCTCGATTTTCTTCTTATAGGGGGTGGGCGCGATGATGGTGATGCCGCGCTCGCCCTTCTTCACATGGCGCTCAAACTGGTTCTTCCACTTGTTATAGCCAGCCACAAGGGTCGCGTCCGGCTTCTGCATATAGATCAGCATGGTATTATTGACCGAGTAGCGGTGGAACCGGGACATCACCGACAGATAGCGCATATACTTTTCGCTCTCAAACAGTTCCTTGATGTTCTGCTCAATGCCCTCGGTGATTTCCCGCAATCGCTCCCGGTTGGTGGGTTTCTCTGCCATTTCCTTGTTTCTCCTTTCCAAATCCATGATTTTTGTTAGGTGTTCTGCAATCCATGTTTTTTGTTCCTCGATGCCATCCTCCATCAGAAAGTCCAGAAGATACTCCACATAGTCCTTTTGGTGCAGCGCCTCCACAAAAAGGGGGTGCGGCTCATCCTCTGGGGTCAGGGGCGCAAGGCCGGTTTCCCAGCCCCGCAGCAGATGGGCGTAGTCTGCCAGCGCGCGGAAACACCGCTGCTTTGATTCCCGGAACTTCTGCGCTTCTGACTTTTGACGGACATAGGTTTTCTTCGGGGGCGCCTGGCTGTCATAGAGCAGTCCAAAATCCTGGGCCAGTTTTTCCGCAGCCTCTTTGGGGGAGAGGTTATACAGTCTGGCGGCAAAGTCGATCACATCACCGTCCGCCCCGCAGCCGAAACAGTGAAAGCGGCGGTCTAATTTCATGCTGGGCGTCCTGTCATCGTGAAAGGGACAGCAGGCCATACCGTTCCGCTTTACCTCGATTCCATAGTGTTCCGCCGCTTCTCTGGTGGTGATGGACTGCTTTACCGTTTCAAAGACATTCCCGCCCATGCTTATTGACCGGAGGAGGATTTCAACGGCGGCTTATAGCCTGCGGCCCTGGCCCGTTCACTGGCGGCTTTGCGCCGCTTTTCGCTGTACGGCTCCCGGACCGATACGCAGCGTTTGGGGACAATGAAGTTATGGGCGTCCTTTTTGATGATCTGCTCCGGGTGTTTACCGGCAAGGCGGTTCAGTTTTTTCATCAGCTTTGGGTCATGGGTATAGACCTGGGCGGCAGGCTCTGCCTGGTTGTAGAGGAGGATGGTTTCCTGTTCCACTAACAATAATTTTTGATGGCTCATAGCTTTTTCCCTCCTTTTTCACACGCCTGATTAACGGCGTCTGTAATGCCCTGCATAATATACGCAACACAGGGGACAGCGATAGAATTGCCTAACATCTGGTAACGCTTTGTGTCACTGATGGGGCTGCCATCTGCGCCGGCCTCCGTCCAGCCGTCCGGGTAGCCCTGCAAACGCTCCGCCTCGGTGGGGGTGAGCCTCCTCACGCAAAGCCCGGTGCGGACGGGGTTCTGGTAGTTCAGCGAGTAGCCGCCGGAGGCCGCCTTTGCCAGCAGTGTTCCGCTGACCTCATCTGTCTCCCGGAGATTGTGGCAGTCCACGGCGGCGGTCTCCGCACCATCTGCGCCCTCCACCACAGCCACGCCGCCCTGATTGCAGCAGGGGTTCCCGCCGTTCAGGTCCAGCGTCCGGGAGGTGTCCGCCTCATAGAAGCCGCTCTTTGGGTTGTCCGACAGCATCCCGCCGGAATGGTAGGCGCCGATCACATAGGCTTTCATCACGGCGCTCTGCTGGCCCGCCAGGAGGGTGGGGGCGGTCTCCTCCTGGAAACCGATGCTCCCGGACTGGCTGCCGGCCTTGTGCTTGAAGCCCGCGCTCACCACGCAGAAGTCCAGCTCGTTCCCCTGTCCGGCAGGGCGGGAAAGCCCGGCGCCGGAGGCACAGAGCGTCCCGGCGATCTGCGGGTGGGTGACGATGGGCTGCTCATGGGCGGCGGTCAGGGTGGGGGACTGCTCCTCCAGGATGCCGGCGTTGGCCTGTCCGGTCCCCATGCAGACGGCGTGGCGGTCGATGGTGTTGAGGGTGAAGGAGACGTTCTCGTTGATGCCGTCCCCCTGCGGCCCGTTCCCGTCCGCCCTGCCGATCATGGAGCCCTGGATGGCGTATGCGGTGATGGGCAGGTTGCCGTGGGTCTGGCTGCGGAGGGTGGGCGATACGCCGCCCTTCTCCACATTGAGGGAGTCGCCGCCCTGGTCGTTCAGTATCTCGACCTTCGGGGCAAAGAGGTACTGGTCGTTCCCGGTCGCCAGTGTGCCGCTCTTTTCCACCTGGAGCAGAGGCCCCTTGCCCCCGCCCTCACAGCCGCAGCGGATACGCATGGAGATGGCGGGGACCGCCGCCCCCACGCCGTCCGGCATCTCGATCACGCCGTTGCGCCCGGTGGACATCCCGCAGTTCGTCCCCAGCGTGGCCGCCACATGGCCGGTAAGCTGGGCATTGTAGCCGTCTATCCCCGCGCCTGCTGTTCCAGCGCCGTTTTGAGCATAGGCGGCAAGTCCTTGCCGCGGCGTTCCGCCCGCCGCAAAATACCCTGACAGGCTTTTGGGGACAAAGAGTATCTCGCCGGCGCGTTCGCCTCTAAAATCTGCGATAAGAAAGATGCGCCGGCGCCGCTGTGCTGTTCCGAAGTATTGGGCGTCGTACACGCACCAAGCGAGGTCAACGCCTCGGCCTCGTACCATCCCGGCGTTTGCCCACCGTCCAGAACCAGGCATTGGAACTTCGGCGTCTGTGAACGCTTCCAGCACAGCCTTAAAGTCACGCCGGGAAGAACTTGACAAGGCTCCGGGGACATTTTCCCAGAGCGCGAATTTCGGGTATTCTCCATTGGTCGCCTCCTGCATTTCTCTGATGATCCTGATGGCCTCCAGAAAGAGGCCGCTCCGCTCCCCAGCAAGGCCCAGGCGCTTGCCCGATGCTATGGACAAGTCCTGGCAGGGGGAGCCGAAGGTGATGATGTCCACGGGCGGCAGGGCGCCGCCGTGGAGCTTTGTGATGTCGCCAACGTGTTCCATGTCCGGGAAGTGCTTCTTCGTCACGGAGACGCACTCCGGGACGATCTCGCTGGCCCACAGGGGCCTGATCCCATAAAAAGAGGCGGCATAGGGGAAACCTCCTATGCCGTCAAACAGGGAACCGAGCGTAAGCTGCTCTCTATTCAATTCTTTTTCCCTCCGCTGTTCTTCCCACTGTTATCGAACTCCATCTGGAACTTCGCCCGGCCGTCCTCCTCGGTGGTGAGCAGGACATCGGCGTTATAGGTCCTGCCTGTCCGCTGGCTCTTGCAGTCCTTCAGCTTGATGCGCCCCTCCTTCACCAGCTTCTCGGCCATGCCAGCGGTCAGGTGCTTGCCGATCTTCTTGAAGTAGGCGTTGTCCTTCCAGAGGACGAAGCGGCACTGCGTCGTCACAAACTCCACTCCGCTGCGCCCGCCTTGCGGCGAGCATCCGCTCCGTTCCGTTGCTCCTCCTTCTCCCACAAAATCTGACGATTTTGTGGGAACCCTATGAGTGCAAAACCAGCCCTTGTCACGCTCCGCCACGTCCGCCCCGCAGTGGGGGCAGCTCCCGATCACCTTGCTGTTGCCTGGCATCTTGATCTCCACTCCTTTCACCGTCTCATAGTTCTTTACAAGGTCCGTCACCATCCCGGCGATCTCCCGCATGAAATCGTCAGGCGCATAGCCGCCCTTCTCAATGCCCAGCAGCTTCTCCTCCCACTCCGCCGTCATGGAGGGGGACTGTATCTGTTCCGGCACTACGGCGGCCAGGGCGCGGCCCTTGTCCGTAGGGACCAGCGCCTTGGCCTTCTTGTCCCCCTTGCGCTCCACAAAGCCCTTCTGCACCAGCTTCTCGATGATGGCGGCGCGGGTAGCAGGGGTTCCGATGCCCTTGCGCTCCACATCTTCGGGCATCTCCTCGGCCCCGGCGGTTTCCATGCTCTGGAGGAGGGTGTCCTCCGTGAACCGTTTGGGGGGCGTTGTCTTGCCCTCTTTCAACTCCACCCTGGCGAGGGGCAGCTCCGCATTCTCCGAAAGGGCGGGGATGGGCGGTGCGTCGTCCTCGGACTTCTCATCAGTGCTGGCGGCAACATACGCCCGCCAGCCGGGGTCCGTGACCGTCTTGCCCTTGGACTTGAACTGGTGTCCGGCGCACTCCAGCGTGACGGCGGTCTCCGAGTAGCGGCAGGGGTCGCCCACGGCGCAGACGAGGCGCAGTGCAATCAGGTCCAGCACCGCCAGCTCCCCGGAGGGCAGCTCCGCAAGGTCGGCGGACTCCAGCGTTTTCGTAGGGATGATGGCGTGGTGGTCGCTGACCTTCTTCCCGTTGATGACCTGGGCGGCGTTCACGGGGGCGGGGGCGTCCGGGGAGATATTACGCTTTTTCTGCACCATATCCACCAGCCCCGGCAGCATCCCCGCCATGTCCTCCGTGAGGCAGCGGCTGTCCGTCCGGGGATAGGTGACGAGCTTCTTCTCATAGAGGCTCTGGGTGTAGTCCAGGGTCTGCTGCGCCGTGAATCCCAACTGGCGGTTGGCGTCCCGCTGGAGGGAGGTCAGGTCGTAGAGCGCCGGGGGCTTCTCCGCCCTGTCTTTGCGCTCCGTCTTTACCACGGTGGCCGTCCCCGCCGAACGGCACTCCTCCGCGATCTTCTCTGCCTCGGTCTTTTCCTTCACGCGCTCTCCGTTCGCCGCAAAGCCCTCCGGCACAAGCTGGACCGTGTAGAACGGCTCGGACTGGAAATTGCGGATCGCCGCCTCCCGTCCGCAGACCATCGCCAGCGTGGGCGTCATCACCCGGCCCACATTGAGGGTGGGGCCGTACTTGCATGAAAAGAGCCGGGTGGCGTTGATGCCGACGATCCAGTCGGCGCGCTCCCGGCACAGGGCAGCCTCATACAAGGCATCGTATTCCGTTCCCGGTCTCAGGCTGGCAAAGCCCTCCCGGATGGCGGCGTCCTCCATTGAGGAGATCCAGAGCCGCTCGAAGGGCTTTTTGCACTTGCACTGGTGGTAGACCAGCCGGAAGATCAGCTCGCCCTCCCGTCCGGCGTCGGTGGCCTCCACGATGGAGGCGACATCCTCCCGGCTCATCAGCTCCTTCAAAATCTGGAACTGCTTTTTCGTGGACGGGGATACCTGATACCGCCACTTCTCCGGCAGGATGGGCAGGTCCTCCAGCCGCCACTTGGCGTAGGTCTCACCGTAAGCCTCCGGCTGGGCCAGCTCCACCAGATGGCCCACGCACCAGCTCACGATATACCCGCCGCCCTCCAGATAGCCGTCACACCGCTTCGAGGCGCCCAGCACCTTGCCGATGCTCTGCGCCACCGAGGGCTTCTCGCAGATCACTAACTTGCTCATAGGCAGTCGCTCCTTTCTGAAAAAATCAACTGTTTTCGCCCGATTTTGGGCATCAAAAAAAGCGGGCAAAGATGTGTGATCCTTGTCCGCTTTACGGTTTTTATAAAGTTTTGCCCGCCGCCTGTCTCAGGAGAGGTTCTCCCGGAGGAATTTGTGCGACAGGAGGGAGAGGTAGGCTTCGCCCAGCTCCATGATGAAGTCCGGGGTGATGGACCAGAACGGGGAGCGGTGCAGATTGTCAAAGGCCATCTTGAGGACGGCGTACAATGCCGGATCCTCCAGCCTAAGACGCTGTTTCAGCCCCGCCTCCGCATCGGCCCACTCCGTCACGCCGCCGACCTCCCTTGTAGCCATGACATACAGGAGGATCAGCGACATACATTTCTTCGAGTCCGGGTCTGCCGGGGACAGCATACGGTAGAGCCGCCCCACCTCCTCACGGACATCCGCCAGCGTCAGGGACGTGTACTCGCTCAGGATGGAATCGGCCATGATGTCAGCCACAGCCTCCCGCCAGATCGCGTACCCGGCGTTCATCATGCCGTCCTCCGCCCCGCTGCCCATGCAGTAGCGGTCAAAGAAGCCCCCGCCCTCGATCTCGTTCTCACAGCAGAACAGGTGTGATATTTCATGGAGGAAAACACGGTGCAGCTCCGGCAGGGGGAAGCTGATGTCGGCGCGTACCATCACGCCGTATAGCCCCCTGCCCACAAAAGCCTGTGCCGCAAAGGACTGGAAATAGCCCTCCGCCTTGTAGTCCTCGTCCAGGTTCCTCGGAAAATGCTCTTTGCAGAACCGCTCGTAGACCTCCAGACCGTTCTCCGGGGTGAAGAACGCAAGGACGGTGTTGTCCCTTGTGATGCCGGAGTCAAGGGCTTCGTTGAAGAAGTCCAGGGCATCATAAAAGATGTCCCTCAGTTCCTGCTCCGTGTAGCGGCCCATATCCGCACCTCCTACTCCAGTTCTTCCCAGGGTTCCAGCCCCATCTCCTCCCAAGTGACACCATAGGGGGCGCCCCCGGAGGTGTACCCGGCGATATAAAAGAAGCGGCCGTCCTGCTCCGGCAAGCTCTGCTGCTCCTGCGCCGCCAGCCTCGCCTTTCTCCGTTTCCGGGCGGCCCGCTTGATCGCCAGCTTCTCCGCCTCGGTTTTCTTCACCCTGGGCTTCGGCGGCTCCGGGAGGCTGTTCTTCTCGATCCGCTCCGCAAATCTGGCCTGTTTTTTCAGGAAAACATCATGGACGGTCTCATAGGACAGCCCCAGCCCACGGCCCTGTATCTTGGTAAAAGCCGCCTTTGCCAGCTTCTCCAGTTCCGCATCGGCGGGCATCCGCCCATGCTCTTTATAATGGGCGCAGACCACGCCGAACATGGCCTCGGACAACTTCTGTTTCTGTTTTGCTTTCAGGTCTTTCCAGCCCCTCGCGCCCATATCCGCCACCTCCCGGCATTACTGTACCCATTGTAACATGGATACGGCGGATTTTCCATAGGCCATCACAAGGTTTGTCCCTTTTACGGCATTGGGCATTCCCCGCCCCGCATTGTGAATCGGATACGCTCTTTTTCCAGCCGTGGGAGGATCATATTTTTTACATAGACCTCATTATTCTCAGCCGCGATAAAATAGCGTCCATTTTTAGCGCACTGGACGATCTCGCTCCCTGAACCGGCAAAGGGGATAACAATCAAGTCCCCTTCTTTACTGCTTGCAAGTATCATCCGTTCTGCCAGTTTCTCAGGCTTCTGCGTAGGATGCCCCGTAGCTTCTTTGTAATTAGGCATGATCCTCGGAAACTCCCATACATTGCCGCAGGATTTCCCCTTGGGGTTTTTCCTTTTGTCCCGTTCGCCACCCTCATCATAAGGGATACGGATAGCGTCTGTATTGATCTCATGCCGGGGATTGCTGTAAAACCACAAAAATTCCGTTTCGATGCGATAGGCCGCTTTTGCAGGCCGGCCCGTCCTATAATTCCAGACGATCAGATTTCGCTTTATCCAGTCAAAGCTGTCGAGGACTTCAACTGACAGCTTATCGATCATCTGGGCGCTTCCCCAGCAGTAAAACGCTCCCGTGGGCTTTAATATCCTGTGGCACTCGTTTACC
>OFFL01001272.1_pt1 | contig 19557 bp, 16 predicted proteins | sample 1521391 | NCBI WGS metagenome assembly OFFL01 (sample SAMEA3504082, study PRJEB24116) | mouse gut metagenome | biome: mouse gut; feature: mouse-associated habitat; material: faeces | place: Denmark | collected 2011
TATGCCTCCCATGCTGTCCCAGCATGCTCCGGTCTCTCCAAGTCACATTGCGTTATCGAATCATTTGCATTAGACAATAGATCAATTCGGTATCCTTGACAATTTGTTAGATAACGACTATTAAACTCCTCGTCATCAAACTTTTGATTCAGATAAGGCTTATTAAAATAGTATTTACCTCTTACTTCATAGATGTTAGGAACGCCCTTATCAGCATATAAACTTCTGAAAACCAGTTCTGCATTAAGCGAAATACCAATGATAGCGAAAATATTGAATAGCCAAACGACCCAACGCAGGTTCTTTATCTTGCAAACATAATATCCACCCAATACGATTATAAATGGTACAAGTAACGAAACCCAGTAGCTCTTGAATAGAATCAGTAGTGCTATCGGATTAAAAAATATGAATGCGAACAGAATCGGTTTCAGCCACTTCATACGCTATATTTCGTTGATTGCATTTTTATGACTAAATGTTCTTTGAACACTGTCCTTTCGGGCTTGTTCTTTTGCGACAGAATCTAAATGTTCTTGCTCAAGTTTCATACGTTGTTGCATTAGATACTCATTCTGTTCTTTTTTTACCTTTTGCTCAGTTATATATGATAATACGGCATCTGACTGGTATATTATTGAATTAAAGTCTAATTTGATTATTCCGTTTTTGAATATCCAATAATTATAGGTCCAGTCATATTCTTTATCTATAAGACCTTCTTCTTTAAAATAACGCAACATCGGAGACCAAATTTCTTTTTCCGGCTCTCCGTATTTATCAATATATAAACTAAGCGTTCTCGAATAATCGTTAAAACCATCCTTATAAGAAATATCAGGTTCCACTATTATTTCTCCAACTTTGCCATTATATTCATATATGGATAGCTTGACAGGCTGATTATCCCAACTGGTTATTCCCTTAATAACTCTTGAGAAATGAGCAATTGATTCATCATCGTATGTTTTAATCTCAACATTTTCGTAATTTTGTTTCCCATTATCTGATGAAGTAAATATTGAATCAGCATATCCAATACATGTAGCAAAATCTATTCCCAACCGAATTCCCTTAAAACTTAAATCGACTGCTGTATTCTTTCGGCTATTATGCAACCTTACATTTTGATCTGAGATATACTGCTTTGAATGAAGATAACAGTCCCTTATCCGTTCATTCTTTTGTTCAAGAATAAAAAATATGGTCACACATATCAATACGATTGTTACTGCCGATAAAAAAACGCTTATCCAATTTATATTGAGTGTAATACGCCTAAATGAGAATTGTTTGGATATAATGGCAATAAAACATGAACAAATACAGAACAATAATAACAGCGATATTATTAAGCTGAAGAAACCACCAATATCATTAAATTCGTTCCAAATCCATAGTGAAGAATAAGTTAAATCATCTAAGCCGATCAAATAGGCTTTACCCGATAAGAATGACCATAAAAACATGTATAAATCACGGGAAATGGACAGTCCAGTAGCAATACAATCTAAAACAAAGAAAGCCACGATAATAGGAAGGCTTAATGATTTGGAGATATCACTGTTTTTCTTAGAACTTAAACGCAGTAGATAAGAACAATAAGACAACTGAGGTATCGCGATAATAAAAATCAGTAACCATAGTGGAAATTTACCGAATAATGTCAACCCATATAGAGCAGTACTTAATATCCAAGCACTAATGCCCCAAATCAGACAGGCAATATTGGAAAGTGAATATTTAGGACAATTGAATTTAGGATAGTTGTGCTGATGAGTATCGTTTTTTTTAGTTTGATCTTCATGAGGCTGATTCCTTTCAAGATAATCATTCTTTGTGCAGGAACCAATTGCAACGGCTACACTGTATAAAACGGCGGTATACTCCTGTTCCTTATCAGGTTTAATTTTTTTCTCAGAATCAATAATTCGAGCAATCTCAATTTTGGTTCTCTTTGTGTTACCCTTAATGGCCACGAGTTTTGAGACATATCCAATATTCAGACACCTTTTGAATGTGTCTTTCAGGGCGTATTCATTACCAAATGAATAGTTATCTGACAGGATGTGCCAGAACTTGGGGTCTGACAGAATATCGACCCCATACATTTTTACTATCTTGGAAACCGCGTCAATTAGGCTCAAATACATAGTTATCCTCTCAATTCATTTAGAATACCCTTATATTTCTTTGGCAGAGTTACTTTGGTTGCTCCTGCCTGAATGGCTTCAGCTACCAATGATTGAAGCATTACATCATTCGGCAATGCCTCCGCTACGGTATTAGCATACCCGACAGAAACGGTTACCATAGAAGAATCTGTTGCAGCAGAGGATGCTTCGGGTTCTACGTCCTCAATCCCATTTTCAACTTTCGCTTGTGTGATTGCATTCTTGAAACTGTTGGCATCCATTGTGTCGAACTGGGAGGCCCCTCTGACCATTCTTAGTGCATCGACACGAGGCCAATCATAATAGTTAAGCATGGGATTGACAGTTCTCATGCTGAGTTTAGAGAATTTGTCACGATCAAACTGAATCCAAATGATGCCCTCCCTTTTACCGTCAAGCCAGACCGACACTCGTTGAGTCCGAATATTTATAGCGGCATTGAAGAGTGAGGCCGCGACATAGTAAATCATACTTACGATGGTCTCGGTCTTGAACTGTTCCATTTCTTTTACGAGTTTATCTTTAACAGAAATCTTACCCGTAGAAAGAATATTGGTCTTGTTGGCTGGAAGATTCATGTCGCCATGAAATTCAATATCAGTGTTAAGTAATCCTGATTTTTCATCATAATCACAGGAAATTTCAACACGATATGGTAGAGAAAGCTCACCAAGAATCATTCTTATGTTTCTTTCGGTCATGCTTGTCTCACCATTTATGTAATCCTCAATCTCTTTCTTTTGACGGTTGTACTCTTTCTGAAATAATGCGTTAGCACGAGCCTCTTTGTCATCTTGTAAGTCGTTGAAAAATGACTGGATTTCCTCGTAGGCGCGGAGTCTTGCTGCCATTGCCTCTTTCTCATGTTCGTTGACGAATGTTGTTCGCTCCTTGCACTTATCTTCATACAAGTCCGAGAAGCGAATTTCAGCCTCCGCTTCAAGTTCACGACGTACATCTTCTCGCATCGGGCGACATAAAGGGAATGTTTCCCTTTCGTACTGCTGAGGAGATAGAGCGTCAATCTTTTTCTGATGCTCTGAAAGTTTCTGCATTCTTGCGGCTTTCTTGTGCATTGCAGTAAACTCAGCATCTCTCTTTTCAAAGGCAGCCACCATTTTTAAGGAAATGTCGCTTACAGCCGGCTTGTAGTCAGCATCACGTTTGGCGCTATTTTCTTGACTCGAAAAGCGAGAGCCGTTGACCATTACCTCGTAGTTGCCGAGGCTGTCAACCTGCACCGTTGCAGTGCCACCGTTAAAACGGTAACTCTTGCTTATCGCTGCTATGTGGGTGTTGACCCGTGGAAATATAGTTTGTTGTATCATTTTCAGAGTTAATTAATTCTGCTGAATAGCATTAATGACAGAGTAGTACAGTAAAATTACATCAAGTATATCTCAAATCAAAAGTTATTAATACTCCTCTCCATATAGATTAAAGATGGGTTTGCTTGCATCAAACTCGTAGTTGAACTGAGGCGTTATAGCCCTTCTATTCGGGTTTGGTACAATTCGTGCATCAATGATTCGTGATATTTTGAAAGTCCGTTCTTCATCTCTCATGTGGCAGTATGCACTTATATAGCCCACACCATATTCTGAACTAATGGAGACATCACTAATGACACGGGAAGATTTTTCATAGCTATTCTTAGCGTAATCTATCTCTAACGTCAGTTTATCTTCAATAGCTCTTTTAATTATCTGTTCTATTGTTACTCCTTCTTCCATAATCAATTACTTTTTGGACTGAGCATAACGAACCAAGTAACCCAAAGCATTACGTTCCGGGGATACACTCTTTATATAGTCAGCATTTCCAACTATATATAGGGTTTGTCGAGCACGAGTGACGGCTACATTTACAAGATTGGGTACTATATAGTCAATCCAGTTGACTTTACGTTGCGGAGAGTTGTCAGTGATAACCAGACTGTAGATTATAACATCTTTCTCATCTCCTTGGAACCCATGCGCGGTATTTACTTCTACGTTCTCTCTTAGAGAGTCACCAAGTCGAGATTTGATATAGTCTGCTTGATCTCGGAAAGGGGTTACAATACCAATAGAAACATCGGCTTTTAGTGAGCATAGCTCTTTTGCAAGATTGACTGCTCTATCAGCCTCAACACGATTGATATTTATATTTTCCGACTCCTGTTGTCCATGTATGTTTATCACAACAACACCCTTTTGAGGTAATGTCATTCTGCTTTCGTCGGTCTTTACGTTCAGTGGTTTATCAAGGAAACGGCTATAGAAGTGATGGTTTGAGTAGCCAATAATATCATGATGGCATCTGTAATGATTCTCCAACGTAATTGGAGAACTATTTTGATTAGCCTGAGCCAAAAAATCCGCAGCATAATCCCATAAGGATTGTTCTGCATACTTAAGATATGGGCGTGTGGATAGTCCCATATGTTCACGGATTACATTTTCATCATCAATTCTTACAGAAGTGATATGTCTTAACTGCTTAGGGTCTCCAATGATGACTACTTGCTTTGCTCTTAAAATTAGAGGGATGGCAGATGCTATGTCACACTGTGAAGCCTCATCTATAATAAGAATATCAAATAGATTATCCACCAAGGGGAAACCGGCCTTTACAGAAAGGCTTGTTAATGATATTAATCGGCATACAGATATGAACTCCCTGCTTCGGCGTATAAAATCTGGAAGTTCATTATCTTTCCACGGAATATTGTCTGGAAGATAGGATTTATATGCACTTATCTTTTGGGCAGCTCCTTGTCCTCTCTCTATTTCTGAAATCTTTGCAGATACCAATTGTGGTCCAAGATTTATAAGAGCCTCTTTAGACCGGCGGATTGAAAATATCAACTCGCTCTTTTTCTTGGTTAAGTCTTCAAGCTCTTCAGCCTGCGTTGTATACTTGCGATCTATTGCTTCGAGACTTGTGCGCAGATTTGAAATCGTTGTAGAATGACGTTTGTTCTCCTTACTTAATGCGCGTTGCCAATCACAAATACATTCCAGCAGTGAAATTACCTGCTTTGAATGCTCTATGATAGCTTTCCCATCCTTAAAATCATCAGTCGAGCGTGTGAGATTTTGTTCTCTTAATTCTGCTCTAATTGATGAAGGCAGGTCTTCGATGTGGCCAAGGTAAGTTACTGCATGTTTCTTCTTAGAGAAGAGATTATGCCAGATTCCACTGAGTCCGGAATATTTGCTTAGCAGAGAGTTCCGTAGTCTGGTAATCTGACTTACAATCTGACTAATAGAGGCTAAATTTGCATTCTCTAAATGAGACACATTGGAATACCTTTTGTTTATTCCTTCATAGTCAGATGCAAATCTTTGATTTTCCGCTTCTATCTGAGCCTCGATGTTCGATTTATCTGACAATAATTGCGGAATTGAATTTTTAAGTTCTTCTATTCTTGAGAGTTTCTTCTTTGCATCTTTAATCGTAGATATAAAATCCCGATACTGCGAGAGCAACGATGACAATGTGTCAGGTTGATTCTTTAGTACCTCAAGCCGGTTTTGTATATGCGTCAATGCCGGAATTGTTTGACTTCTCACATACTCCTTCTTGCCAAAACGCAGAAGATATAGGCTCGAATCTATCTTATCAAACCGCTCTTTTACATTATCAACCGCTTTGTTATTCTTACTTGCTACCAACACGCTCTTATCCTTCATTAAGGCGTTGGCAATAATATTCAAGATAACTTGGGTTTTCCCTGTACCGGGGGCACCCGTCACAACGGTAAATCGGTTACTTAGAGCATGTGCAACGACAGAAGCTTGACTCTCATCCAGAGAACTTACCGGAATCAGTTCATCCACTGAGATATTCTCAATCAGATTACCAAATTCCGTGTGAGTAAGGAAATCTTTTAGAATCTCATTTTTCTCAACAAAAGAAGAATTCAGCCGGTTTAATTCTGCTGAGATTTGGGCTAAAGCGATATTCTTTGAACTCAATCCCAGCTGTAATTCCAACTTTAATTCAGCGGTCTCTCCTAATTGTCTTTTGACCAGTTTTTGTAGGTCTTCAGTACTTTTTACTTGTGCTAATTCGCCTTCAATTTCTCCAATTTGATCCTCTGTAAGTTCCAGATCATCAATATGACGGCTGTCGAGAGAAAGATTTGAAATCCTAACGGGTAAAAGATTCTCATACGGGTCATAACCTTTCAAATCATCATAGTCAATAGTTAAGCTGAATACAATGACTTGACCAGGTTTGTCTTTCCGAATTACTGGGATGCCAATATAAAGATCCTTAGGGAAGGTCAAATCTCTATTATCAAGAAAGACCTTTGTGAAATTTACATTGCAAGGGAGATCAATGAGCATAACATCACTATCATTGTCCTTGAAATGCAAGGCAGAATAATAAGTCGCAATGTCAGGCTCCTTGCTCCTTTCTAACTCCAGAATGGTTTTATAAAAGCCGATTATCTTATCCAGCTCAGTTGCATAAGATACTCTTGTTTTCCTGAGCAGCCGTTTTAATGATATATTGTCTGATTGCTTCATGACATTCAGAAGTTGTTAACTTGGTTAAGAACATTCATGACGAACCATGCGTCAAAGCCTTGAAAGACTGTTCGCTTTGGTTTAGCCTCCTCTTTGTGGACTTCAAGGCCATCGGAATAAGGCGTTACGCCTACAAGCTTTGAATACGGAATCTTTACACTGGCCGTCGGACAGTGAAAGAAAAAGTGCTTATTGGTCACAACGAGGGAGCCAACGCCAACCTTGTCCATGTGGCTCCTTTCAACGGGGCGTCCCTTAAAAGAGCCTGTTCGATAGGTCACACCCTTACATATACGATAACTCATACCTCGACTACCTCCAACATACTCGCGGGTAATTTTCTCTTGAAACATGGTAACATTATCATAAACCCAGAGTGCGCACTCTCCTCGACCTAACATTACAGGGACTGTAAGTGGTTTTTGAGGAAGGACTCCTCTCTGCAAATCTTTCAGCACAATAGCCTGTCCAATCCGTGCAAGGCTCTCACTTTGATACTGCATTGGGAGGCAATTTAAAGCAATGCCGAGTGAGGATGTATATGACTCAATTAGTTGTTGTTCGTTATCCGCCAACCATCCATCAGCCATAAACTTATCAGCGGCCTTATTCAAGACGCTGTAGTAAGCTTCATCTTTCTTTTGTTGGCTCAAAGGCAGCACAGACGTTACAGATCCGTACTGATTTTAATCTGACTCAAAGGCACTCCTTTGGCGAAGAAATCCACAACATATCCTTGAAACATCTTCAAGGCCAAAGCATCCATATCGCCTTTTTCATTTAACTTTGCGTATGGGACTGCAATCGCATTGAGGAATGCTTTAATACGTGCAAGAGTATCAGAAGGATATGGACGTTTAAGAGATTCTCCATACGCCTTAATTGCAGTAATCGCCACAGTTGCAATATCATCATCAGATAAGAAATATGGCAGCCGATTCTTTGCCAGCTTCGATCTCAAATCATCAGCTGATACGATTCCACTGAAATATCTACGCATGAGGTCTCCCATTCCTTTCAGTCCACGCTCATGCTTTTCCTCGCATTCCTTATGAACGCGAGAAAAGAATCCAGCCGATTGTCCACAATACTTGCACGTTCCCATAGTTAGTGTTTGATGCGTTTAAATTTTTACTATATTATTAATGAGTTTCATGGAATCTCAATTTCGTATCTAATTCCTTCTTTAGTATAAGCGTAGCCGCTATGTCCATTCATGACCAGATTGCCTTCTTGAAATTCAATAAAAATGTTATCATTGGAGACAATCATAAACCATATTTTGCGATCTGCACTTCTAAACTTAAGAGGAAAATATTTAATACCATTTTTAATAATAGTATTCACACCGCCAATGGTATCAGGCAATATATATCCTCCAAGATAATTGCACTTAAAATTTATTCTAAAAATCTTCATGAGCTTTGAATTATAAATGCATATGTAATCTTCACCATAACAAATAAATAACTCGGCACTCTCTTTAACAAGGATTCTGTTATATTCAAACGGAATAATAATATTGTTATTAAAATCAATAACACCTTCCAATGACTGCCAAGAGGATGGATCTTGAAGTTTCTTTGCCCTAAGCAAATTACAATTTATAGGTTTTAACATTGTATATTTAGGGGGAATGATTTCCTTTTTATCATTGTTTAGCATTCCTAAACTATCATTCTTCTTGAACAAATATCCATCTTGTACTTTGGACACCCATTCACAATCATAGATACGCTCCAGTTCATTACCACATCTATCTGAAAACACACAATATGGTAATATATGAATATTTCCGGGATAAGCCAACGTAAATCCAACATCAGTAATTTCAATTCGGGAATATTGTGTTGGAACAACTTCTTGCCCAGAAAGCGTAATTATGCCATATGCCGGTTTCCCTGATTTATATCCATTCTTAACCAAAAGGAATCCTTCTTTTTGGAATTTAGCATAATATTGACTTAAAGTGTGATGCCTATTTTTAATATTAACCGTTGAATAACAAAGGAATATCTCTGAGTATTCCTTCGATAAGGGCTTATTGTCAAAATTATATAGTCTCCACTTATCTGGAACCATGTTGCCGGTCTGGACGGTGGAATTACATGTTGTAGAATCTTTTCTCGAAAGGGGAAATACCTTACCATCTATCATACATACGAATACTCTCGCCACATTAACAGGTTCACATCCAGGGTGGATTGGATGAGATGGAATTACATCCCCAACTTTATCATACTCCCATCTTTTAGCTCCAATTTGTGTATCTTCATCGTAATCTCTGTTAAATGGCCTCAAACTACTTGCTGCTGCATAAAGACCATCCGCTGTAATAACAGAAATACCGACATAAGCTGGAGTTAAACTAACGCCTGCTTGAGTTTCATAGCACCATCCTTGTTGATTATTTCTCAAACACACACCATCAACCAATCTTTCGTCAACAATTATGTGATGTCTTATATCCTCTTGGACAATATGCACAGATGTGATAATAGAATCCGCTACGTTGTCAGAGAATCCAGAGTTAATGAGTTTTAATCGTATTCTATCTGACTCACTATTCTCAAAACGAGACGTAACCAATTGCCACAGGCCAAATTCAAGTGCAGACTTAGTGGCTAATTTCAAAAGAGGAAAATCTGAAAATACACCGAAGTCAGACAGCATATTATAAATCTGTATAGGAGATAATTCATTAGAATTATCTCCATTTAGGATTTTACTAATTGCACCGTGTAGAGTCATGTTGAAGGTATTTTGTAAATGATTTATAATATCAACATCTTACATAAAATCCTATTATTCATCAGACATCAGACATTAATTGTTGCCGATGAGCTTGTTCATTGGCTATATTAATGGATTGTTGTTGACGTTTTTCTAATGTTAAAGTTTGAACATTATTACTTGAGTAACGTAAGACAACTTGGAAGTAATTAGTAGAAGGCAAAGCTTGTTCTATCGTTAGTGTTAAAGTCGTTTCCCCATCATTATAAGTCAACCCTTTCCCTTCATTGGAACATGCACCCAAAGATAAATCCACAGGTAGCTCATTTATTGGAGTTCCATATTTACTTGTTAGCAAATCATAGAAAAAAGTATAACATGGGTATATGTACTTTTGGCACTCTCTATCAGAGTCCCCTGAATATCTCATTTTTACTTCTACTCTATAAACTCTGTGAGTGATTGGGGTAGCAAATAAAACCAGTGACATACAGTCTTGATCTGCAAATTGACCTTCAAATTCTTCCCAGTCCACTAAGTCATAATCGGACATATCTCCACCATGCTCTTTATACATACTCACGAGTCCAGCAAATCGACCTTTATATTTGCACCTAAATCCCTTGGATCTAAGCACATTATTGAAATTACTTTTATGTTCCCCTAAATGTAATCCCATAAATTGAATAATATACGGTACATTTTTGGGAGGATGACACGACGTGGATGGCTCTTTTGTATATGCCTTATTTTCAAAGGATTCATCCTTTGAGACCATAATCGAAATTCCGGTTGACTCGGCAATTGAAGAGATTACATATTCAGTTATTTTTTCATTAAAGCCATATTCTATTAACGCTCTCTGCCTGACTCTTTCAAGTGAATCACTATCGCAGCGAGTTATAAATTCGGATAATGTATGGTTTACAACAAATTCTCTCAACAATGATTTAGCTGCGCGATTTCCCTCGTAATCAGTCAAATCATTTAGAATTGAAACGAGATTACTGCCAAGGAAACACTCTATCCCATAATTATTTATGAGAAAAGCAAAGGCTTTGGAGAGCGTCATCTTTTGGGACGGTATCGAACCAACTATCTCAGCTTTAGGGGACATAGAAGATGTATTCTCCTTTTTAGAAGAATCTATAACAGAATCACAGTTCTGCTCATCTCGAAATATTGACTTTATCTTATTCCACATTTTTTTATGAGGCTTATGGAATCTACTATGACTTACACATTTTCACAGCTAATCAATTTCAAGATATGCTGCATATGCAACTGCTCGTTCTGTTTTGTCAGCCATGGAGCCGATATAATTTAATAAGAAGTCTTTAATCTTCTTATCTAAATTTTCGTCGTATCTGAAACGCTCGATTACCCACGTGAGGATATTACCCAATCCATCTTCCTGAATTTTTCTTGAACCAATATTGTTTAAAATCTTTTCCACCTCTTTAAGTGGAAGATCTAACATTAGATTAGCTATTATGGCTGATGTATATTCTCCCAATCTTGGATTGACTGAAAACAAATACTTGCAAATGGTTTTATTTTGATATACCGCCAAGGAGAATGTCTTATCAGCATAATTCAACAAACATCCGTCAGTAAATATATCACGTACCATACCTTCTAAAAGATCCGATGACTCATAGTTACTCTGGTGTGTGATTACCTCATTCTTAGTTATAAGATACTCCCACATCTCCATCATCTTTTCCAAATCTATGATACGCATTGATCGGAAAATCTTGACAATAGCCTCTCTTTTAGCAGGCCACATATCTTTTAATTCCTCAAAGGTATCCATTAATAATTCTTTTTTCGCTCCTTTATTCATAGAGGAACAATTCCGTTAAAAGGTTTTTGACTGGTTGCGAATAGACCGCAACATTTGGATTTGAGAGAGCATTGGTCGCACTCTGGAAGATACTTGTTCTTCCAATCGCTGATACTCTTTTGTGCGTAAGGATGGATTGACTCCGGAATAAGGCATAGGGGTACGTTGTAAACCGCAACTTCCTTTCTCCATTGGGCGAGTGTCAATACAGCCTCTTCCAATTGATAAGCATAGTCAATCGGTTCAATCCATATATTTCGTTCATTGGAAACGGCATGACCAATGTGTTCCATAGCCATGAACGCAGTCCATGCGACGAACGGCAGATTCTTCTGGATGAAATCAGCCATTTGAGGAAGACGCATATAATTTAGTTTGTTGATTACAATGCGCAGCTCAATGGCGGCTCCAAATGCGGCAAGATTAAATATTCCTGCCATTGTTTCATTATACGCCTCCCTTGCTCCGGCTATTATATCATGATCTCTATAGTAGTCTGAGTGCAACGGAATCCCGACAAAAAGTTTGTCATCAGCAGCTTCCACAACCTTTCGGGTATAATCTATATCCTTAAAATTTCTTCCGTTGGATAGGATATGAATGTCAGAGTTAGGGAGTGTCTGACGAACATGTTTAATCAGATCAATTAACCTGTCACCAAGAAGAGTCGGTTCTCCTCCAGATATACCGACAACCGGAATATCTTTAGGGGCACGATTGATAATGGCAATATTACGCTCAAAGAGTTCATCTATGTCGTCATTATTCAACGGTGGCTGACAACACATGATGCAGTTGTTGTTACACCTCGCAGTGGTGAACAACGTGTTGTCATTGCTATCTATTCTGAAATCACCTCTCATGATACCCAACTTCTAAAAATAGGCATCACTTCATCATGACGCTCAATGATTAATGATATTAGATACTCTATAATCGCTTTGTTCTTACGGCATAGAAGGGATGTAGCTCTATTGCCGTACATATCGCCTTGCGTAGAATAGTTTCTTACCGGGTCTGCGCCACAATACTGTTTCAATGCGCAATCCGAGCATCCGGCAAGAGCTTCATTTGCCCATACGTTTGCAATCTCTTTGGCTTTCTTTCCAAAGACAAGGTCTTCATATTTGTCGTTAACACTGCCAAGACGGAAAGTGTAATCATTGAACTCAGCAAGCATTCTTGACTCGTCTGAACAATAAACACCGCCATCATAGTTGTAAATAAGGACGGAGTTTATAACTCCTGCCGGAGACTGGAGGTCAACAAAGCCGGTACAATATGGGGTAAGCATCTTTCTCAGAACAATAGCAGCGAACTCTTCAACAAAATATATTCCCTGTTTATTTAGTTCCAGAATATGCTCAAATGCTTTCTTGTAGAACTCAATGAATCGGTCAGTATAATCACTCCAATTGTCATTATGCGTTGCAAGACCATAAGGGTTTAAGGCACGAAGAAACATCGCATGGAAGCCAAGCTTTACATATTCATCAACAATCTCAATGGGGTAATTCAGCCCCTCAACTGAGGTAGTCATCAATGCTGATACCTTGTCATTGCCGACAGCTTTACGTCCTTTCTCAATGCCGGCGACAACTTTTTCGTAGCTGTCCTTTTTACCACGGTTAGAGTTATGCAAAAAGGCAGGCCCGTCTAATGATGTAGAGATAACTACGCCGTATTTCGCACAAATCTTCAACATCCTATCCGTAAGATGAATGCTATTGGTACAAAGTACATAGTGTATCTCTTTCTGCGCCGTTTTATTTCTTTCTTCTGCCAGTTCTATTCCATACTCTATAATATCGGGAACAAGGGAAGGTTCTCCGCCTTGAAACTCCATTGTTATAGAGTCGGACGGAGAGTGAAACATAAGTTCGACAGACTTCGCCATAGTCTCCTTGCTCATTGTGCATCCATTGCTTTCTTCATTTTGACTTGAAGCCTGACAATAGACACAGTTCTGATTGCACCGAAGTGTCAAGACAAAGATATGGAGTCCGGTCCATGATTCCAAAAATCGTTTCTTCTCCCTCAGACGTTCAGCGTAAATCTCTGCCAAAGGTGGTATTATCTGTTCAGAGATAAAGAAATTCGCGACAAGAGATTTATACAAGTCATCCTTAGGTAAAGTCCTATCTATAATCTTCTGCACAGTCCCCTTGGGGGATACAATCATATCTCCCAACTCATTCACAAGAACTTCCTTTCCTGATATTTCTGTGAAATCAAACGGCAAAAGATAATAGGATTTGTCAGTCATGTATATCTTCCTCGTTTAAATCTTCATCCTCGGCAAAAGCCTTAGCATAGAGAATTGTCTTAATATCTCTGGTCTCATCAGCTACAATTTGACGCAGTTTGAAGTCGTTCAGCGTCTGCATCAATTCTGTCTTTATGGCATCCTCAGCTACATTTGCATTATTGGCTGTGATTGACAACAATTCCGTATTATCATCAAGAATACTACGGACGATTATAAAATCGCCCGATAACCAATAGATAGCTTTGGAAATAACGCTATCGTTATATATTCTTCTATCTATCTTTATGGTCATTTATCGTAGGATTTAAGTTTTGCCAATGTCACAGCATTCAATTCTCCGTCAGGTTGTATGCTATGATATGCCTGAAATGCTTTCAATGCTGTATGAACATCATCTGTGAAAACATAATGAGTACCACTCTTCTTTAACTTTGCAGGGTCTGGGGAGTATCCGGCATTTATAAGAAGCTTTATTAGTTCATCAACATCAAAGCCGGATGTTTCAGCAGCAGCAGACAAATCACGGAAGCCCAAAGGTATGGTTGTTTGAGAAGAACTCCATGATTTAAGTTTTGTCAACACATCAGATGTTAATTTGCCATCTTGGGTCAAGCCAGCATCTTTTTGGAAATGCTTTACGGCATTGACAACATTGCTATCATATACATAATACCCGCCCTTCTTCGATACAACACCATCCTTTAGATAGTAGTTACGCACGAGGTATGGAACTAATTGGTCAACATCAGACCCATGAATGCCCGTGGATAGCGTACGGTCTCCGAGCGAGTAGTCGCTTGCCGTTTTTGCAGGGGGTGTATATACAGATGATCGACTTCCACTACCATAAGAACTTGAACTGTGGGAATAGTGTGAGCCACCACCGGAACTGCGATGGCTGCTATGACTGCGATGACTACTTGAACTTGAATGCGAATAGTGACCGCCACGTGACGAACGATGAGAAGAATGCGAACGATGACCCGCAATTAATTTGGCATCTCCGTTCCTCAAAATCTTATATACATTCTTAACGATTGGTTGCTGCCCTTTTGAGACCTCAGGAGCGGCACCTCCATTAGGGAGTCCGAGATCTAAATCCAAAGAAAAGGATTTCTTCGCATCTGCTTTTGCCGTACCGTGAAATAGTGCGACAGTGGCAGATAACAATAACGTCTTTATTATCTTCTTTGACTTATTCTTCATTTCGCTTTCTCCTTTATGAAGTTCAACCAATAATTATCCGGCACAACTTTAATCATCTCATCCAGTTCAGCTTTTCCGGCCTCAGACAGTTTTCCTTGATGGGTATAAATGTCATTTAATAACTCATCCACCATTTCTGTGGTACGAGTTGCCAAATCAGAATCAATTTGTTCTGAGATTGATTTGAATACCTGTTCTGAATTTCCATCAAGAACGAGATTCGTCGGTAGTGCGAGAGTCAATGCTTTAGCCTGAGCAACTTTTTTTGATTGTAAAAGAGGACGCACTTTCTCCTCCCAATTAGCAATTATCTTATCAGATGTCTCAACGGCCTTTGCATGAGCCTCTCCCTTGTAACTTGATGATGAGTATGAAGCATCGTAATCATTTTCGGCCTTTTGAAACAAATCTAACGCTGCTGTATAGTTACCTTGTGCATACTCGGCTTTCGCAGATGCCATTGTTGTTTCATAAGCCGCCCTTGCATCGGCTGATGACGTATATGAGATACCCTGCCAACCGCCAATTAATAGTGCAACTCCGGCGACAGCACTTACAACTACATTTCGCTTCTTCCGCTTTGAAGCTCTTACCTCACGATCCTTTGATAATTTATCATTCTCAGCATTGCACCATTGCTCCATATTTTTGCCGAGCAATGACCCAAGATTGATGAGTTTACGACGAGTGTCTTTAAGAGTTGAATCAGAAAAGTCTATCTCACCTGATTTTGTCGAGCGATCAAGTTCGGATAATCTTGAAAGATAATCATTTTTTAATTGGTCAAGAACACCATTGCGGGCAGAAGCAGGCGAACTTTTGGACGCTAAAAAGTCACTCTTAGTTTTGTCTATCCAAGATTGCCTGTTTTCTTTCCGTTTGTTTCCAATGATAATTATCTTCTTCTCTACTGACCGTAAATCAGAAACTACATTTGGTGCGAATTTTGCGGATTTGAGACCGAATTCGTCATCCTCAACAATATGTCCTTTCTCCATTAAGGTTTTATAATCCCTTTCAAGAGTTGACATTAAATCATCGAGAGCTTGTTTTAATTGAGCCGGAGTAGGTCTATTCTTGTTCTCAACTTTACTCTTCTCAACTTTAAGCCATGAATCTATGTTGGTATCTCCTACCTCTTTTGCAATGAGGCGAATCTTTGCGTCAATTACATACAGCCGAGTATTTGCCTCCGTTGAATAGTAGCCATATTTATGCCCGTATTCATCCGTAGTAATTGTGAGAAGTTCTGAGAGAGTCGTTATATACTCTTGTTTCAGAGCATATAGCAGTTCTTTAGGGTCTTTAATCCGTTGTTTCGGGGTCGTTGATTTAGTCTTAGCTGAATTTTCAATCTTTGGCAATTCATCTATCAGACCTACGCTATATAGTAACTGAGCCGCAATTCTATTTATAAGTTCATCCTTATATCCCGATTTGGCAGCATAATCTCCAACACTTTTCCTTATCGAATTTTGCCAATTTCCATCCTTTTTCTCCGAAAGTCGATATAGCAATTCTCCGAAGCCACTGTCAAGCAGCCCCTTCATGACTTTCTTGGACGCCGCAGGCTCATCCTTAAATCCACCAACATCGTCAAGTAAATTGACGAATTGGCGAGTGGGAAGAACCTTCGTACCAAACCGGTTGATAATATCTTTTATTGCATTACTCAGTTCCATCACTTAACTCTGTTTTTTCAGGAGATGTTTCAATTGATTGCTCATCTTCAGAAACAACATCATTCTCTATGTCAGAATTATCTTCAGCAGAATTATTGCCACTAAGTTCCCTCAATAGGGTGTCAAGCCTACCTTGAAGTTTTGTTCGTGCTTCAATTGCTCTCTTCTCATCAGCGTTGGCATATTGCAAATCTATCATATTTTGACGAGTGGGGTGTTCGACCGACTCTAATGATTGCTGAATCTTATTGGCTTTTTCGATTTTTTCAGACTCCTCGGCGATTGCTCTTTTAACATTCGCGACTTGCCATTCAATCATTTTGGGAGTTGTTGATTTTACCTTGTCGGAATCATATATCATTGCAATAGACATATCATCCTGACTGCCAATCTTGCTTAGCTGAGGAAGTGTTGTTTCTATTTCAGATAATGTCGCATCTAAGCCTGACTTTGCTATTGATTTCAAAATCTGAACATAGAAATTGGCTTGATTCTCTTCTGATCCGAATGAATCATCAATACCATCGGAGCCAAGGATTACCGCTATAGGAAATTGACCGTTGCCTTCATAACAATATCTAAATTCATCAATAGCGCTGCTATCACAGATAGATGTTGTCTTATTAAGGAAACAGCGTTCGTCCCATGGAATCGGCTCGTTCCAGTTTCCAGCAGAATCACAAGCAAAGCATTTCCCGTCTCCAATCTGGAAAGCCAGCCAAAACTCAGGAGTATAAGCATAGGCTATAAGAGTACAGCCATATACTTTCTCCAGATTAACATTTTCTTCAAACTCCTTTATCCAACGCTCTTCCAATCCTCCTTTTTCCAATTCTGAAATTGGATTTTGCGTTGCATGAGCCAAGACTTCCGCATTCCATTCATATATGATTGAACCAAAAAGCTGACGGAATGCCCGTTCAATATTGCTTGTTTTATCGAAGTCCTGATTGGTAATCTGCTCAGAGATAGTTCCATGTTGGGTGAATGGTTCATTCTTTAGCAAGGAGAGACCAACTTCCTCAATAAAAGTCTTGACTTTATGCTCTGTCACTTCGGCCGCAATTTTCGCACCTATGTCACTGCGAAAATAACGCTTACCGCCATGACCGTCACAGACAATGGCAATGGCATTACCATTCTCATAGACTTTGCTATAAGAATAGTCCTGACAGACCTTGCCTGTAGCGATATGACTTTCGCCTTGACAGCTGAAGTTAAGTGAGTCCATTTGCTAATGTTTAATCCCAATCGTCATCATAGGAACTGCTGTCAACAGCTGTAGCTGCTTCTGCGCCCTGTATGTTTTCAACTGCGTCCTTGACTTCCTCGATTACCTGATCCTGTTTGGTAGTATCACCTGCGGTGCTGCTCTTACTGCCGATTTGAGAAGACGTTACAGCGACTACACGGATTATCTGCTTGAGGGCATCAATATTGTGTACTGTAAATACGGCTTCGCTATTTCCGGCGAATTGTTTGAGTACGTCTTTGTCAGCATCATCTCCGATTGCTATGGCAATCTTGATTGCAGCCTTGAACCAGTTGTTGCCTTTCAGTTTGTTAAGACCGCTCTCATAGTCATCTGTGGGTCCACCATCGGAAAGAAGTATGATTGCAGGAGCAAAAGAGCCGCTTGCAGACTGCATATAGCCGCTGCGCGAAAGTTTGGTAGAAAGCTCGGCACACGCGGCTCCCAGTGATGTCAGACCACCGGCTTTTACATCCTGCCATACAAAGTCGGATGCAAGTTTCGGCTCGGAATAAAGCCAGTTTACGCCACTTGAAAATTCAAGGGCTGCAACTTTGATTTCGGCATCGGGATTTTCTGCTGATATTTCATCGAGCATGGGAAGTACGTTGGCTACAGCGTCATTGACTGCACCAATTTTGTTTCCTTCCATCGAGCCTGAAGTGTCTATGAGAAAGAAGAGGGTCATTGTTCGGCGTGGTACGCTTACTTGTTCATCTAAGAGTGACATTTCTTGTTATGTTGTTAATTGTTTGTATCCTGACTAAATTCTCCTTTGTGAGTATTGGAGAAGATTATTTTGATTCCGGGATTGACCGGCATCATATTGTTGGGTTCAACTACTTTGATTTTTCCGCTTGGTGTCTCAGCTGTCCAATTCGAGTTAGATAGATTTTTGAGTAGAAGCTTTGACGGATCATTGGGGTGTGCTACGACCTCGGCATCTGGTATATTATCATTGTCAATATATACTTTCGTGCCTTTTGTAAGAATCACTGAGCGAGTTCCAATCTTGAGTCGGCGCGATGTATCAACGTCCTTGCCACAATCCATGCACTTTGATGAATCTTCAATGAAGGTTTCCTCTCCACAAAGGGGGCAACGCACCAATGTATCCCGTATGCCCGCAATGAGTTTCTCCCATAAGGATTCAATCATTCGGGTATTGGGATTTTTAAGTTTTTCTTGTGAAAACTCTTGAATGAAGGTTTCTCTCAGTTTGGCTGGGAACGCTGGCCAACGTCGTATGACGTTTTGGTGAATACCACGTACCGGTAGATTGCTCTTGTCAGCCGGGTCGTAGATGAATACAGCCTCGGTTCCGTAGAACTTTTTCTCAAACGTCTCTGTCATGCAAGGACAGGCTACAACCTTTGCTCCTTCAAATGGATGGTTGGCGTAGAAAAGCATAAACAGAATGACAGACAAAGAGAACCGATCGCTATACTTGTCTGGGACTCCACCTGCAACAATCTCTGGAGCCATATAGCGGGCTTTACCCATTATACCGGACTTTTCACCCTGAGGCATTACGTTATCGTTATCGCAGATGAGTACATCTCCCGTGTTGGGGTCTATGAAAAAGTTTCCATCATTCAGGTCCTGATAACTGTAGCCACAACGATGAAGCATCATGAAGCCGTTACAAATTTTCATTGCGGCGGCGAGCATTGCGGTATATGACCGGAATGATTTTTTTGCAAGTAGGAAATTGCCAAACTCGAAGTAGTTTTGGGGACGGAGCTGCATCACATAACCGTAACTGCCTTTTTCCTTTCTTGTGAGGTATTCCGGCCAAAGAAACGCAGCGGACGGAGCCCCGCTCATGATGTTATGCTCCAGATTCTTGTAGAATTTATCATCGGGAGCATTCAA
>OFFL01001274.1_pt1 | contig 19502 bp, 13 predicted proteins | sample 1521391 | NCBI WGS metagenome assembly OFFL01 (sample SAMEA3504082, study PRJEB24116) | mouse gut metagenome | biome: mouse gut; feature: mouse-associated habitat; material: faeces | place: Denmark | collected 2011
CTGCAATACTACTAAACAAAGGTGGAATAACTACAGCAGATAGTGAAGTGTTAAAACTTGTAATTAATAACAAAATAAGTATAGACAAATATTGATAAAATAATTTATACTTTTAAACATTACAAAACCAAGTAAGAAATTGCTTGGTTTTGTGTATTTCTAAAGACTTTAGTTTATTTAAAATGAGTATTATAGCCCAAAATTTAAAGAGAGTAATGTTTAAGAAATAAATAGGAAAGAAATTTTATAAATAATTTTCCTTTACATATTTAATTTATAAAAAATATATGCTATACTTTATATAAAGCTTATAATATGTAATATTATATATAAAAGGTGGTAATATGACGCAATCGGTATGGATAATTGACGACGAAAAGGAGCTCGCCGACAGTGTAGCCAAATATTTTGGTATGTTTGGCGTGCCTGTTCATGCGGCATACACGGCAATGGCTGTAAATAATATTAGCGACAGCGTGAAAGTCGTTTTATTGGATATCAACCTTGGCAGAAATAGCGGATATGATTGTATTTCAATTATACGCGAAAAGTCGCCTTTGGCAAAAATTTTATTGATTTCCGCCCGCAGTGAGGAAAGAGATTTGCTAAAGGGCTATTATTTGGGGGCGGATGATTATATTATCAAACCATTTTCATTGCAAGTTTTGTTGCTTAAGGTAAAAAATTTATTGGAAAAGGAAAACAAAGCAATCGAGGTTTACAAGGATTTAACCGTTGACAAAGCGGCTATGATTATAAGACGTGGAGACGAAAGCATAAGCTTAAAAAATATGGAGTTCAAGTTGTTTATGTATTTGTTTAACAATCGTGGCAAAGTGCTTGATAAAGACGACATCATCAAAAATGTATGGGGAGCGGGGTATTACAGCGACAACACGCTTAATATTCATATAAGACGAATACGAGAGAAATTGGAAAAATATCAAGGAGAATTTATAACCACGATTTGGGGTACAGGATATAAATTTGAATAGAAGTACGTAATTTGAAATTAATATCGATTTTTGATAGTTTTTTGCATTGTTAATTTGCCAAAAAGCGTAATCGGTGGAGAGAGTATGAAAAAATTTATTGTGAGTTTATGTTTAATTTTTATAGTGATAGGTGCGGTATGCTTGGGGATAGGATTAAGTTTTGACTATAAAAAAGTAGATACTGTTTATATAAACGAAGTTGTTCAAGGTTTGGATTTTGGCACGGAGCCGAAAGAGATAGTTTATCATTATGCATTGATAGACAAAACGGGCGAGGTGTTAAAATCATCAAAGGATGTTCCCGAAATGGCGATTGAAACAAGGTTAAGCAAAGCTTTGGCTGACGGAGATATTGTCGTAGACTACGGGGATAAAAAAATCATTTTTTACACTATGTCAAAAGAAAGATTTTATAATATGCGAAACACATTGATTTGGATAGTGGCGGCAGCATTTGTTGTAATGGGTATAATAATGGCGATTGGGTGTTATTTGATTTACAGGCGTACTATTAAACCTTTTAAAAATTTAAAGAGTTTTGCTGAAGAAGTTGCAAAAGGTAATCTTGATTCTCCATTGATTTTGGATAAGTATATGTCATTTGGGGCATTTGGCGAAGCTTTTGACATTATGCGTAACAATTTGAGGGAAAGCAGGATAGCCGAGCAAAGCGTATATATGGAGCGTCGCAGACTTTTGCAAGAGATAGGACACGAAATCAAAACACCTTTATCCACGATAAAAGCTGTTGCGGAGTGCGGTTTTGCAGTGGATGGCAACGAAAATTACACTGTAATTTCCAATAAGGCCAATGCGATAGATAATTTGGTAAACGATTTTTATCAAAAAGCACTTGAGGAAGAAGGACAACTTAATGTATTTATCACAAAACACAGCCAAGAAGATTTTAAAAAGCTAATTAGTGAGTGCGATTATAACGGAAAAATAGTTTTAGGGGAAGATATAAACTGCAATATTTTGTATGACAAAAACAGAATGATTCAAATTGTGGATAATATTATTGCAAACTCATATAAATATGCGGATACTGATATAAAAGTGGATATGACTTTGCAAGGAGAGCAGCTAAAAGTTAAATTTAAGGACTATGGCGATGGCGTTGTTCCCGAGCAGCTAAGCTATATTATGGATAGGTTTTATCGTGGCGAAAAAACGGAAGAAAAATTGGGACAAGGTTTGGGACTTAATATTTGCAGAAAGCTTGTTATACGAATGGGCGGAGATATGAATTGTTACAACGATAACGGTTTTGTAGTGGAGCTTATTTTGCCTGTAATGAAAAGTTTTGAGCAGTAAATGGTAGTAAAATTGTGTTTTAGTACCGATTTTTGGAAAGAATTAGGAAAGAAAAGAAAGATTATAGAAAAAGTTTGCCTCATATTTTAGTTATATAATGTAGATGACGGAAGATTTGAGTCATCTACATTTTTTAGATATGAAAAGTGTTGTGATTTGAAATTTAAAATCCGCAAAAGGAGAAAGTATGGAAAATAAAGAGTTTGAAAATATTATTGTAACCGAAGGGTTATGCAAGTCGTTTTCTATAGGCGGAGTGCAACAACACGTATTGAACAACTTGGATTTGCAGATTGCTGACGGAGATTTTACCGTGATTATGGGTAACAGCGGTAGCGGAAAGTCTACATTGTTGTATGCTTTATCGGGTATGGATAAGCCTACGCTTGGCAACATTGTTTTTGCGGGCGTGAAAATTTCCGAATATTCCAATGACCGCCTTGCAAAATTTAGGCGTAATAATTGCGGTTTTATTTTTCAGGAAGTGTTTTTGAATGACAATATGTCCGTAATGGATAATGTGCTTGCAAGTGGATATTTGTCGGGACTTGCAAGAAAAGATGTTTATAAAAAAGCTTGCGAGTATTTTGACTTGGTAGGTATACCTGCCGAAATGTACAAAAAATTCCCTTCTCAAATGTCAGGCGGAGAGCTTCAAAGAGTTGGACTTGTAAGAGCAATAATCAATAATCCGAAAGTGATTTTTGCCGATGAGCCTACAGGTGCTTTAAACTCTGCAAATTCCATCGCTGTCCTTGATTTAATGAACAAGTTTCATAAGGAAGGCAAAAATATTGTTATGGTTACTCATGATATAAAAAGTGCTGTAAGGGGAAATCGTGTGCTTTATCTTAAAGATGGAGTGATTTTAAATGAAATCACGCTAGGGGAATATGATAAGGAGAGCGAAAAACAAAGAATTGAGCAACTAAAAGCCTTTTTGGACGAAATGGGGTGGTAATATGTTTAGTATTATTAAATCACATTTCCATAAAGGGAAAACGGGCTTTTTTATAACAGGTTTGTTTGTAGTTTTATCTGTAATGATGATGATAATCGGGCTTTCAATCTGCCTTGGTATGGGTGATTTGTATGAAAATACAAAAATTTTGACTAATTCGGCAGATGCAACTTTCCTATCCAGCAGCAATGAATTTGCAGATTTGTTTGAAGAAGAACTTAAAAATCGAGATGATATTGAAAATTATGCTTTCAAAAATTTGTATCATTTAAAATATCCTTCTCAAAACGACGGTTATTTTCACTTTATAATCAATAAAGGCAAGGGTAATATGTTAAGTAGGCAATTTATGTTGTACAACATAGATGCCGAGAATGACAATTACAAACCTAGGTTAAGAGATACTGTTCAAGGAGAAGGTTTTAAACTTTATGTTACCGGCAATTTGATTGCAACAACTACTATAGAAATCGGGTCTCCTATAACATTTTTTTATAGCGGAGAGCAATATCAAGGTTATGTTGCCGGTATTTATGACAGCATGTGCGATATATATCAAACTAATGCTTATTATGTTGACGGCGAATTTTACAACATGATTGCAGATTTTGCAAAAACAGATAACGATTTTGACATTTTAAATAGATTTGATGTAAGATTAAAATATAAAACCGATAGTGAATGTGAACAAAAATTAATCGAACTAAGAACTGCTGTCACTAATTTGTACAAAAACTATATGTTGGAGCATTTTACCGAAAATATGATTTACGGCTTTTCCAACAAACTAGCGTTCATGGATTCTACTCGCTCGTTTATTATGATATTAGGGGCAGCATTGATTGCGTTTGCGGTGCTTATTGCAATGATTGTTGCTTTGGTAATAGCGTTTTTAGTTAGGTCCTCAATTATGGATGATGTGCGAAATCTTGGTGTTTGGAAATCGCTTGGATATACAACCAATATGTTACGACTTAATTATCTTGCAATTTACAGCGTAATAAGTGGTATTTGTATGATTGTAGGTATAATTTTGGGTATTACGTTGATGCCTACATTTGTAAATATTATAACTGATATGGCAAGACTAGAGTGCAGAAAAGCAATAGGCTTGAATGTTGGAAGTGTTTTTGTTGCAATAGCTTTGATAATTGCAGTTATAAGTTTGGTTGTAATGCTTGCAACAAGTAGAGTTAAAAGGGTTACTCCGTTATCTGCAATGCGTAATAATATCGAAACACATTCTTTTAAAACTAACTTTGCGCCACTTTCAAAATCAAAAGTTCCCGTCAATGCTGCATTGGGTGTAAAAAGTGTAGTAGGCGAGCGTGGCAGAAGTATTATGGTTGTTGCTATCGTGCTTATTATGTCGCTTTTATCCTCTTTTGTAAGTGTGGTATATTTTAACCTTAAAGTGGACCAAACGGCAATTATCAATATGTCTGCAATGGAAGTTCCGGATTGGTGCATTGGTTTTGATTACGAGAACAAGGACCCTTATTATGAGGCGATAAGGCAAATGGATGGTTATAAGTATGATACTTGGCAATCGATTGGAACAGGCGGATATATAGGCGAATCATACGCTATGGGATATTATTACGAGGACTTTGAAAAACTAAATACAAAAATGGTTTACGAAGGACGAAATCCTAAATACGCAAATGAAATTTTATGGGAAGTAAGCTCTGCAAAAGAAAGGGGATATAACATAGGCGACAGTGTTACGATAAAGTTTACTCCCGATAGCGGGGAAGTATTTAGGGAATGTGTTATCGTGGGATTTTATCAATCGGTGCTTAATCAAGGCGATTTTATGGGAACTTTTGAGTTGTTATCTTTTTATTTCAACGATGATTATGCAAAAGAAAATAATATTGGCAGATATTTTTATTTTGAAAAAGGAAAAGTTCCGACAAGCAGTCAAATATATCAGCACCTTATGAAAACATTTAATGTGGATACAATTAATTTTCGTGGGTTTTACACCGGAAGAAGTTTGATTGAAGATACATTTTTGAGAACTGTTGAAACTGCTGCGGATGCGGTTATGGCTGTGTTTATATCAATTACAGCATTAGTAATTTGTTTGCTTTTGGTTATGCTTATAAGGCTAAAGCTTTTAAGAGAAAAACGCGACTATGCGATATATAAAGCTCTTGGCTATACTACGACAAACATTATGACACAAATTGCTATTGCTATGGTAATTTTAGGTTTGCTTGGAAGTTTAGTTGGTGCTATTGTAGGTGGCTTGGTTACAACTCCATTGTTGTCACTTGCTGGCAGTATAATAGGCGTTGGTAGATTTGCTTTTGTAATCCCTTGGGGATATATAGTTGGCATAATTTTTGCAATTCCTTTGCTTATATATATTGTTTCGATGCTGTGTGCAATACCTGTCAAAAAAATCGCTCCTGCAACACTTTTAAGGGAAAGAGGATAAAAATACAGATAAAAAACTTGTATGATTTTTATGCGGTGTATACTTGATAAAAAATTCTTTTAATATCTTAAGGGTAATTAGGTTATCTGGCTTAATTATCCTTATTTTTTAGTTGGATATTGTAAATTCACAAAAATTGTGTTAAAATAATAAAGTAGATATAAGATAAATTTATATACTTAAAAATATTTATTATAATTTTTAAATAAGTCTTGACAAAAAAATTATTTGTGGTATAATCAACTAGGTTGGACATATAAGTTCACATATTGCGTGAGCGTTTCTACAAACTTGCTAAAGTTTACTATGCCACTTGTGTATAGATTAACTTTAGCTATTTTTGTTTTTAGGAGGAAAAATTATGTATGATTTGATAATTGTAGGAGCGGGACCTGCGGGAATTTTTACCGCATTGGAACTTGTAAAAAAGGGTGCAAAGGATAAAATACTTATAATCGAAAAGGGACGCGCCGTTGAAAAGCGGGTGTGTCCTAAGTCTAAAACCAAACAATGCGTAAACTGCAAACCATATTGTAACATTACTACGGGGTTTAGTGGTGCAGGTGCTTTTTCCGACGGTAAATTGTCTTTAAGCTCCGAAGTAGGAGGAGATTTACCCGAGCTTATTGGTACGGAAATGGCAGAAGAGCTTATAAAATATGCAGATAGCTTATATCTTGAGTTTGGTGCGGATAGTAAGGTTGAGGGTATAGGGAATTCCGAAAAAGTAAAAGATATCCGCAAAAAAGCTATCCAAGCGGGTTTAAAGTTGGTTGATTGTCCTATAAGACACTTGGGTACGGAAAAAGCGCAGGAAATTTACTTTAAGATAGAGCAGTTTTTGCTAAATAACGGGGTTGAGATTAAGTTTAATGTCAATGTACTTGATATAATTATGAATGGGGACGAATGTCTTGGAGTAATTGCGGAGGAAAATAAAAGCAAAGTTGAGTATTTAGCCAAAAAAACGGTTATCGCTACAGGCAGACGCGGTGCGGATTGGCTTGAGAAAATTTGCGAGGAACATAATATTTTACACGAGGCAGGTGTTGTGGATATTGGAGTTCGTGTGGAAGTTCGCAACGAAATTATGGAGGAAGTAAACAATGTACTTTATGAATCCAAACTTATCGGTTACCCTAAGCCGTTTAAAAATAAAGTAAGAACATTTTGTCAAAACCCGGGCGGGTTTGTAAGTCAGGAGAACTATGACAACAATTTGGCTGTTGTAAACGGACACTCATATAAGGAGAAAAAGTCAAACAATACAAATCTATCCATATTGTGCAGTGCTAAATTCACCGAGCCGTTTAACCAACCAATAGCGTATGCGCAAAAGGTTGGAGAACTTACTAATATGCTAGGCAACGGCAAGGTGCTAGTTCAAAGGTATGGGGATATACTTGACGGAAAGCGTACTTGGCAAAAGGAACTTGATAACAGCAATGTAAGACCTACTTTACCCGATGCCGTAGCAGGGGATATAACAAGTGCTATGCCGTACAGACCAATGCTCAATATAATCAATTTTATAAAGGCGGTGGATGAGGTGGTACCTGGATTTGCAAGCCCCGAAACATTGCTTTATTCCCCTGAATTAAAGTTTTATAGTAACAAAATTAAAATGGACGACAAGTTAAATACAAACATTAAGAATTTACATTGTTTAGGGGATAGTTCGGGTTGGACACGTGGGCTTATGATGGCATCTGTTATGGGTGTAAAAATGGCTCGTGAAATGCTTTTAAATAGATAAAATGATGTTGTTAATTATGACTGTTTGAGTAGTAAATTTAATTGATTACAAATTTAAAAATATCCCGTGGATAATAAAAACAATCAATGAATTGTGCACACGAATAATAGAAAATAACCGAGTTCAACTCGGTTATTTTTAGTTTAATATCGATTTTTGATAGTTTTTTATAGCTTTACTTGGACTCCGCCAAGATATGTTTTTAATAAATTACCTTTTTCGTCTATCAAGTTAAAGTCTGCAAGCATACCAATTTTAATATCACCTCTGTCGGTCATATTCATAAGTTTTGCTTGGTTAAGCGCTGCCATTTGTACACATTCTTCCAATGGGATATTTAAATTTTGACAAAGGTTTGCAACCATTTTGCTTATAGGTGTTACGCTACCTGCGTAAGTGTTAAGTTCTTTGATAATTGCAACGCCGTCCTCAATTTGTATGCGTTGTTTGGATACACCGCTACCCAAGAAAAATTCTCCGCCGTGATTACCCGCAATCGCAAGAGAGTCGGAAACAAGACATATTTTATCCGCACCTTTTAGTTTGTAAATCATTTTGAATAAAGGGTTTGGCACATGCCTATTATCTGCTATAACTTCGTTGTAAAGCCTATTATCGGTAAGCCCAACTTCGGTAAGTCCCAAATGTTTATGTGGGGTTGTCCTTCTTGAACATCTGGAGGTACAGTTGTACATGTGCGTCACGCTGCTTGCACCATTATCAGTCAAAGCGTTTATTTCGTCGTCAATACTTGCATCATGCCCCAAGCTTATTTGAATATTGTTTTTTGTACATTCTTTTGTAAACCAATCACTTTGATTTTGGTCGGGAGCAACGGTAATACGCGAAATTATATCTTTGTTATCGAAAACCCATTTTGTATTTTCTTTGTTTGGCTCTAAAATATAAGCAGGTGGGTGTGCCCCCGGTGCTTTCATAGAGATAAAAGGTCCCTCTAAATGCGTGCCGTAAATTCGTGCATAGTTGGATTTGTAGTTCCTTACATTATCTATAGCGGCAAGAGTAGTAGGGATGTCCGCAGTCAAAGTAGTAGGGATATAAGTAGTAGTACCTGTAGACAAATGATATTTAGAAATTTCCTCTATAGCTAAAGCAGTACCCTCCATCATATCGTGACCGCCACCGCCGTGAGTGTGCAAATCAATATAACCGGCTGTCAAGATTGCACCGTTTAAATCGTAAACAGTTTCCGCTTTGCTTTCGCTTATATTTGCGGTGATGTCGATAATTTTGCCGTTATCAACCAATATGTCGCATTTATTTTGTATTTTTCCGTCGGTAATAGGTTTTACATTTTTAAATAAAATCATAGTAACTCCTAATAATTATTATAAAAATATTATAACTTATTTATCAATTAAAATCAAGGTATTTTGTAATTAATTTTAAATAGAATATGTTTCTATTTACTTGAAATGGCAGTTTTTTCATACAAAATTTCAGACAATAACTTACTAAACATTGTAAAGTGTTTGCAAATTATAAAAAATATGTTATTATAAAGTTGTATAATATCGCAAAAATCTAATTTCAAGGGGTATTTATGAGTAAAGAGATTAAAAATCTTAATGAAAATGATAGCCTAAAGCATGAAATAGCGGAAAGTGCAGACTCTCAAAATAATGATGGCAATGGCATTGATTTTAAAGGTGTCAATGGCAGTCAATGTGAAAATGAGTTTAACGATAATGACATTATATCCAAATTGGATAATAAGGATAGTAGTGCCGATACGACTTTGGGTGGGTTTTCGGATAGTGCACTTGCTGAAGGAGTAGTTTCCAACGGTATTTTTGGGGATAAGATTACTATACAAAATCCTACCGAAACGGATGAAGAAAAGAGAATTTTGGAAAATCACACAATTAATGATTTTGACGAAAACTCAGAATTCGAGGGAAATGCAATATCGTCGGAATTTGACGAAATGACAAATGTCATCGACGGACATAAGCGCAAACCAAGAAAAAAAAGAAGAAAAACTAAGGTAAGAAAGATAGTTGTCCGTACTTATGCTACAGTATTTACAGCGGTTTTATGTATAGTTGCTATTTATTTTGGTGCAACATTCTTTCAAATACCTACAACTCAAGGTATGGACGGTGCAGAATTGAAAGTAGATATGACGGATTTGCCTTACAAAATTGGTACTATAGGCGAAGTTAACTTAAAAACCTTATTCCCTAACGGGGATAATTTTAAAAAAGACGGCGTAAAAAAAGAAATTTTACGAGTAAGCGAAGATGAGACGGAATTTACTGTCACTTATAACGAAACAGTTGAGGGCGTTCAAACGGAAAAAGAACAAAAGTTCGAAGTTGAGCCTAATGCCGTAAACGTGGATAATTGGGACGATTTCGCAAAGGAATTGACAACTAAAAGAGCAACTGAGGATGATGCAGAGTATGCGAAAATTTGTTTGCAAACTCCATATATAGCAGCTCCTTCAATGGAAGGCACAAAGAAAAGTAAAATGTCGGGCTTTACCGTGCACAATAATATTTACGGAAATGGTTGTACTATAAATGTATTTGAAATTGTTGTTTGCAGAAACAAAATGTCGGGCGGAGCACTTACTAAACCGTATTTACAAGGTAACGGACCTGTTCAAGGTTGGGGAGCCTTTAATATCTTGCCGGAAAGTGAAGAACGTCAAATAGTTATGCAAGACTTGCATATTATAGGTAACGATATGAATACGGGCGAGGACGGCAACCTTGCAGGCGTAAGTGATGCGATTATCGAAAAAAGAGGCTTAAAATTATTCAGCAATTACGGATACCTTATTAGCTTGGCGGGAGAAATGAAGGACAACGAGCCTATAAAAGCCAATTTCAAATTGAAACATTGCGTATTGGAAAACGGACACCAAATTATTCATGTAAGAAACAGTAATATGGAAATGGAGGGCAACATTATACGTAATGCGTCCGATACTACAATCTCTATTGCGACCTATGCAAATGAAAAAAGCATTATCAAATCAAAAAACAATGTTATAGCAAATTCGATTACGGGCGGTGTAGTATTCTATTGTTTCGACAGTTCTATAAGTGCCGCAAATGCGGATGATAGTTGGAACGAATTTATAATAGAAAAAGGAAGTTTCCTTGATATTTATAATTGGAAATTGCAAGACGGCTTGGCGTTTATGCCTGAGACGGAGGGGGGGGCAGATGTGGCAAACCCTGTTGCAAAAAGTGAAATACCAAAAGCTAAATATGATAGTCTTAAAGCTAATGTGGACGGACAAAAATATATTCACTTTGCAATTATCAAATTGCGTACAGGCGGCGGACTTCCTCAAAACGGCTCGTTTGTAACCAATTACAAAGATATTGGATATCAAACTTCAAGAGATAAAGGCTATCCAAACGGGTTCCCTTTGCCGGGTGTGGCAGCAGCTATCATTAAGGATATCGATGTTTGGGGATATTATGAAAAAGGGGATAAAGATGTAACTCCTACCTCTTCGTTAAATCAAGAGACAGTTGAAAAATTGTATCAAGAGTTGCGTGAGGGAAGATAAAATAATTTGCAATAAAATTTGAATCGATAAACAAAAGCAGGAGCTTAAAACTTCTGCTTTTTGTATGCAAAAATTGTTGTTCTTGTTTAGCAATTAGGATTGACAGACGAAAAATTTGCTTAAACGAATAATAAAATTAATAACGATTTTTGACAGGTTTTTGTGCTTTAGCGTGTATGCTTAAACACAGAAAGTATATATCTAAAGCAATAATTTTAAATTTGATAAACAAATTGTATTTAAGGTATGTTTAAGATTTGTTTTTTAAATTAGAAAAATGCTTGCTAAAAAATTAAAATTTAAAAAGAATTATAAAAAAGTTAAAAAATTTTTAAGTTGACATAACATATTGTTTAGCTTTGAAAAATATTGAAAAAATCGGGGCTTACATTTAAAAATTGCCTTTTTATTACAATTTATTACGCGTATTTAAATAAATTTAATTTTATAAGCTATTTACAAATCGCAATTCTAATGATATAATATTATTGCATAAAAAGTATTCTTTAAGCGAGGGGAATTATGAGAGAAGAAGAAAAGAACGGTACTACCGAATTTGAAGACCTAGACCTTGCAAGTTATGATGACAAGGAGTATATGGATTCGGACAGTGCGGATAATGCTTCTGCATCAATGATGGACAATGCTGAAGACGCTGATAAGGTAATGGAGCAATTTATGGATGAAAAACAAGATTCAGAGGAAAAAGCTCCTGTCGAGGCGGATGCCGATGCTTCTATTGCAGCGGAATTCGAAGAAATGGAAAAAGTCCTAATCATTGACGGTAAAAAGCATAAGGAAAGAAAAAGAAGAAAAAAATTGAGTAAACAAGGCAAAATCATTTTAAACAGTGGTATTGCTTGCGTATGTTTGGCATTGTTTATTACCGTTGCGGTTATGTTTGGACCTTTACTAATAAGTATTATCTTTGCTGAAACTACAACTCAAGGCTTGGGTGGAGCAGACCTTATCGTTGATATGACGGACACTACATATCATTTTGGTACTGAGGGCCAAGTAGATTTAACCAAAACTTTCCCCGGCGGAACAGGTTTTGAGGTTACCGAGGGAAGTGCTACGTTAAAAGGCAATAACTTGTCTGTCAGCGAGGCAGGAGAGTTTGTTCTTACATTTAATTTGCCTGATGCAAAAGAACCTAAAGTAGTTGATTGCATGGGCGTACAAGACGGTGTAAATGTTACCGATTGGGCTAAGTTTAGAGCAACAGCTAAAGAAGGCAAAATTATTATTTTGCAAGATAATATTGCAAGTCCGGAACTTGAGGGCTTAAAACGTAAAGACCATGGTACTATTACTATTGAAAACCATGTATACGGCAATGGTAAAATTATTAATGTTTTCGAACTTGCTTGTAGCAGAACAAAAGTGGGAAGTAAGATTTATGGTGCTCCTTACAAACAAGGTAATGGTAAAGTTTGGGGAGATACTGCATTAAGCATTAGGAATAATCCTAACGGCGAGCAAATCATTTTCCAAGATGTTCACGTAACAGGTAACGATATGAGCACTTACGACCCGGATGCTCCTGAGACATCCGAGGGTGAGGACGGCGGTGCTGCCGCAACTGCAGATGAAAATAAACCTGCAGGTAATATGAAAGGTGTTACAAAAGAAACTATAAACAGCAGAGGTGTATTGTTATTCAGTAAATATGGTAACCTAGTAGATATCAGTACTTATACAGATATGGATAATAATCAAGTTTTAATGAAACACTGCTTGGTTGAAAACGGCGGTAAAGTAGTCCATATAAGCGATGCCGATGTCGATATCGAGGGAACAATCGTAAGAAACGCATCCGATACTGCAATATCCATAGCTACATCGGCAAATTGTGCAAGCTATGTAAGGTCTAAAAACAATGTTATAGCAAACTCTTTGACAGGTGGAATTTTGTTCTATTGCTTTGATGCTACAATTAACGAAGCAAATGCAGATGCAACTTGGAATACTGTAGAAATAGTTGAAGACTCTTTCTTGGATATTTATAATTGGAAACCACAAAACGGTTTGGCATTCTTGCCTGAAACAGAAGGCTTTGCAGATATCGCAAACCCAATCGCAGCATCCGAAATTCCTAAGAAAGACTATGACCCACTAAAGGGTAAAGACGAGGACGGAAACTACTATATCCACTTTGCGATTATCAAGATAAGAACAGGTGGCGGTTTGCCAAAGAACGGCTCTACTGTTATCGGATATGAAAATCTTCGTTATGGTAATGTAGCAGAGGGTAGTAACGGAGTATACAACCAATTCCCTATTCCGGGCATTGCTACTGCAATCATGAAAGACATTGACGTTTGGGGTTACTACGGAGTAAGTGACGGAGATGTTACACCAACATCTGTATTAGGTGGAGAAACCGCAGAAGATTTGGCTAAATTCTATAAAGAATTAAGAGAAGGCAGAATAAGAGACGATGCGGCTACCGCTAAAAATTAAATCTAAAAACCGCTTTTGCAAATGCGAAAGTGGTTTTTTTATGCAAATAAGAGTTTGGACAGTACTAAGCTGTTTTTTATATCTATACGGATAAAAATTATAAATATTTGATTTTAAATACTTTTAATATACTTTTTATATAAATAAAATATTTAATATAAAAACCTCTTTACATTTTATTTTAATTGTAGTAAAATAAAAGATATAATGGAGGAAGTATGGTACTTATAGATATAGCTAAACAATTTAAATTGGAAGGAGAAATTAAAAATATCGAGCCTTACGGCAACGGACATATAAACACAACTTTTTTGATTGAATGTGATAATAACGGCACAACCACAAGATATGTGTTGCAAAAAATTAATACAAATATTTTTACAAATGCAGATGGGTTAATGAATAACATTAAAAGTGTTACTTCGTTTTTAAGAGAAAAAATCATTGCAAACAACGGCGACCCTGATAGGGAAACTTTAAATTTAGTGCCTACGGTAGATGGTAAATGTTATTTAAACGGCGTTGATGGTGCTTACAGAGTTTATAAATTTGTAGAGGATACTGTAGCTTTGCAAATTGCGGAAAGTAAGGAAGTTTTTGAGGGCGCGGGTTTTGCTTTTGGTAACTTTGTAAAAATGTTGAATGACTTTGATGCAAGCGGACTTTTTGAAGTTATCAAAAATTTTCACAATACAGCAGATAGATTTAATAAATTTATCAACGCACTTGATAAAGACAGTCAAAAAAGAGCTGACAGTGTTCGTGACGAAATCGATTTCGTACTAAAACGTTCCGCTATGTGCGACCATATTGTTAATTTGATAGAAAACAAAACAATTCCTCTACGCGTTACTCATAACGATACTAAATTGAATAATGTTTTAATTAGCAGTAAGACAGGTAGACCTATTTGTGTTATCGATTTGGATACTATTATGCCAGGCAGTTTATTGTATGACTTTGGCGATGCAATACGCTCGGGGTGCAATACAGGTCTAGAGGACGAGCCTGATTTGTCAAAGGTTGGTTTTGACATCGGTTTGTTTGAAAGCTTTACAAAAGGCTTTATGAGCGGAGTAGGAAATTGCATAACCGCAGTGGAAAGAGATTTGATGTCATTGGGTGCTATTATGATGACATTTGAATGTGGTATGAGGTTTTTGACAGATTATTTGGAGGGAGATGTTTACTTTAAAACACATTATCCTGAGCATAATCTTGTAAGATGTCGCACTCAATTTAAAATGGTTGCGGATATGGAAAATTTGCGTGACAAAATGGATGAAATTGTAAGGAAATATAGCAAGGTATGAATACATATTTAATCAAAAAAACAACTGCATTATTTGCCGAGGATGTTAATTGGAAACAAACTTGTGCTATGTCGCTTACAAGTAATAGCGGTAACGGAAGTGTACCTTATCAAACAAAATGCTATCTTGCGTATAATGAAAAAGGCATTTTCTTTAGGTTTGAGGTTTGTGACGATAAGATTAATTGCACTATGACAGATTATAATGCTCACATTTATAACGAGGAGACTGTGGAATTGTTTATGCAGTCTACTAACGATAAAACTCAATATATGGAATTTGAGTGGAATGGTATAGGCGGAGTATTTTGCGCAAAAGTTAAAAACTTTCTTAACGGGAAAACATTGCTTGATTTTAACAAAAATAATATAATCGACAGCAAAATTTACGCTGCGGAATATGGTTGGATAGTTCAAGGATTTTTGCCTGCGCAGTTATTTGATGGCGAAATGCAAGGCGAATGGCGTTTTAATAGTTATAGGATAAAAAGAGGAGCTGACGGCTCGCAAATATTACTAAGCTATAATAACACTATAGAGGATAATTATCATTTACCGGATATGTTCGCGGTTTTAAAGTTTGCGGATTGATAAATAAAACAATTATAAAATTAATTAAAAATATATATTTTTAGGAGGCATTTTTATGTCAGTATTAGTAACAGGTGGTGCAGGCTATATCGGTAGCCATACAATTATCGAGTTGGACAAGGCAAATCGTGACGTAGTTGTTGTGGATAATTTGTGCAATAGTAAGCCTATAGCTTTAAAAAGAGTAGAGCAAATTATCGGTAAAAAAATTAAGTTTTATCAAATCGATTGTTGCGACGAGGTAGCACTTCGTGAAGTGTTCAAGGCAGAAAAAATCGATTCGGTTATACATTTTGCAGGATTAAAAGCAGTTGGAGAATCTGTTGCTATTCCATTGAGATATTATGAAAACAACTTGATAAGCACTTTATCCCTTTTAAAGGTTATGAAAGAGTTCGGTTGTACAAATTTGGTATTTTCTTCTTCCGCAACAGTTTACGGAACTCCTAAAAGTGTTCCTATTTCGGAAGATTTTCCACTTTCTGCGACAAACCCTTACGGCAGAACAAAATTGTTTATTGAGGAGATTTTAAGGGATTACAGCAAAGCCAATCCGGAGATGAATATTGCTTTGCTTAGATATTTTAATCCGATTGGTGCACACGAGAGCGGAATGATTGGCGAGGACCCTAACGGTATCCCTAACAATCTAATGCCTTATATCACTCAAGTTGCCATCGGCAAACTACAACAACTAAGCGTGTTCGGCGATGACTACAAAACTCACGACGGCACAGGCGTTCGTGACTATATTCACGTTTGCGATTTGGCAAAAGGTCACGTGCTTGCAATCGCGAAGTTAGAGACTAAGCCAGGTGTTGTTACTTACAATTTGGGAACAGGAAATGGCTATAGTGTGCTTGACATGGTAAAAGCTTTTGAAAAAGCTTGCGGAAAGAAAATTAATTACAAAATAGCTCCAAGACGCCCCGGCGATGTTGCAGAGTGCTATGCGGACCCAAAACTTGCTTACAACGAGCTTGGTTTTAAAGCAGAGTTCGATTTGGATAGAATGTGTGCGGATAGCTGGAGATGGCAATCGCAAAATCCAAACGGATATGACGAATAATAGCGGTTTAATACCGATTTTTGATAGATTTTTAGTGGAGAAATAGTATGTTTGATTGTCATTCGCATTGCAATCATTCGGTAGATAGCCCTACGCCTATAGATAGTATGGTTGAGGCGGCAATTTCCAAAGGGATGAAATATATTGCTTTTACCGACCACCTTGATAAGGACTATTTGTATGGCAATTCTATTGACAAGGAAATTAAACAAATTGATTTATCCTATCATATTGCGGATACATTGCGGGCAAAAAATAAATATGCGGGCAGTATTGAAATAGCTTGCGGGGTGGAGTGCGGTTTTTCCGTGCAGTCGGAGCAAGACTATAAAAAATTGCTTAATGAATATGAGTTTGATTTGATTTTAAATTCCGTTCATTCGGTAAATGGCATGGATTGTTATCACAGGCAATTTTTTGACGGCAAAGATAAACACACTGCTTATAAAAAATATTTGCTTGCGGTACTTGACAGTGTAAATGCTAAATACAGCTATGATGTGATTACCCATATTGGATATGTTTGCAGGAAAGCACCTTACGAAAATAAGGATATGTTATACTCCGAATTCGGCGATATTCTAGACAAAATTTTGAGTGGCATTATTGACAAAGGTGTTTCGCTTGAGCTTAATTCTCATAATCGCGGTACTGATACGCCATTTCTACCGTATTTATCGATAGTGGAAAGATATATTCAACTTGGCGGGTCGGAATTTACTTTTGGCTCGGATGCACACAGGATAGATAGGGTAAACGATAAATTTGAAGTAGTACGTGACTATTTGCTTTCCAAAAATCAAAAGTACATCAATATTTACAGGAAAAGACAAAAAGTTAAAATAAATTTGACAAAAATTTAGCATATTCTTTAGCGATATTAAATAGTCAAAATGTTTTAATGTAGGAGTAACAATGAGAGTTTTTGACAACGCAACGCAAGAGTTGAAATATAAGGTATTAAAGGAAGTCGCAAGGCTTGCTTTTGACGGCAAACTTGGAGATAGCTATTATTCTATCCCTAGGTTGCTTGTGCCTGACAATTCTCCTGCAATGAGATGTTGTATTTATAAAGACAGAGCTATTGTAGAGGAAATGGTACGCAGTATAGTTGGCACTTGGCGAGTACCTAATCATTTGTTGGAAGTTTTGGACATTGCTTGCGACGAGTGCCCTATTGATAGATACACTGTCAGCGAAGGTTGTCGCGGTTGTATATCTCATAGGTGTGTATCTAGTTGTCCTGTTCAAGCAATACGTATAGGTAAAAGCAAAAAAGCCGTTATCGATATTGATAAATGTATAGAATGTGGTAAATGCTTTAAAGCATGCCCGTACAACGCAATACGTGAAAATGTACGTCCGTGTGTAAGGGCTTGTAAGATAGGTGCTATAAAAGTAGAAAAAACCAAAAAAGCAAGCATTGACTACAACAAATGTGTAAGCTGTGGGGCTTGTATGGTAAAATGTCCTTTTGGCGCTATTCAAGACCGCTCATATTTGTTGCAAACAATAGATATTTTAAAGCAAAGCGAAAACAACACTAAATATAAGGTTTATGCAATGGTTGCACCATCTATCGGAACGCAATTTAATTATGCCGAGGTAGAGCAAATTTGCACAGCACTTAAGCTGTTGGGAGTGTATGATATTTTCGAAGTTGCAATGGGTGCGGATATAACCGCATTTAAAGATGCTCACGAATATGCGGAAAAAGGTGCGTTGATGTCCTCTTGCTGTCCGTCTTTTGTTGAATATGTCGCAAAACAGTTCCCTCAGTTGGTACAATATATTTCGGTTAATCCGTCGCCTATGGTAGAATGCGCTAAGCTTATTAAAAAGCAGGAGCAAAATTCAAAAATAATATTCATAGGTCCTTGTGTAAGCAAAAAGAACGAAGCAAATCTTGAGTCAGTAAAACCTTTTGTCGATAATGTCATAACTTTTGAAGAATTGCAGGCTTTAATTGACAGCCGAGATATAAAAGTGGAAGAACTACCAAAAACTGAAATTAAAAGTGCATCTTACTTTGGCAGGGTATTTGCAAGAGTAGGCGGAGTAAGCGAAGCTGTTAGAAATATCATCAAAGAGGAAAGTTTGGATATCGAGCCGAACATAGTTTGTGCCGATGGACTTGACAATATAAAAATATCGTTATTAAAAAACAATAAAGGATTAGCCAGAGGTTTGTTTATCGAAGGTATGGCTTGTAGTGGCGGCTGTGTAAACGGTCCGGGTTGTGTAAATCATGATGCTAGAAGTATTAAAATGATGAATGAATACAGCGAAAAAGCTTCCAAAGATAACGTAAGCGTTATTGTTAAGGAAAATTTATAAATTTGTGTATTTAGTATATAATTTTCTATTATTAATTTGATATATTAAAGATATAGGATAAAATGGTCCTATTTTGTAAAGATATTGCAAATAATGTAGCTGTTTTACAAAGAAATGTAATATTTTTGAAAAATAGCTTTTTAGGTTAAAAAAATAATTTGACTATTTTAAAATATATGGTTATAATTAAAATATAAAACATCTACAGTTGGTTACGATATACTGCTATCGGCAAATGGCAAGCTGTATAGATTTCGGAAGTATTAACTTCATAAAACTTTTTACAATTCTATTACCGAAGTCGGTACAGGTAACACTGTGCCGATTTTGGTTTTTGACAGTGATATTTATTTTAATCATTTTGCAGTTACATTCGCATTAAACAAGATAAGAAGATATATTAAAAAATTTATAAAAATTTTTTTACAAATGGTTTATTGTCTGAAAAATAGGATAGGATGATAAAATTTAAATTAAAATTAAAAGCTGATTTTAGCCATTTTATTTCTTAAAATTATTGCAAAATTAAATGTACATATTTTAAAAATACACCTCAAAACAATTTGTTTTGGGTTGTTGCTTTTTATGTAAAGTTTAAAGTAGGCAAAAAGTACCGTTCACTGCAATAATCCTATCAAAAATCGGGACTATCGGGGTTAAAAAATTGATTTTAATGTAAAGTTTGGGTACATGGAATAAGTA
>OFFL01001276.1_pt1 | contig 19462 bp, 14 predicted proteins | sample 1521391 | NCBI WGS metagenome assembly OFFL01 (sample SAMEA3504082, study PRJEB24116) | mouse gut metagenome | biome: mouse gut; feature: mouse-associated habitat; material: faeces | place: Denmark | collected 2011
CAATGCTGGCCTCGATTGCCAACATGTTCATCGGAAATTGCTTCGAAAATCGAACTAAGGTGAGCTTCGTCTAGGATAACTGTATCTATTGGGGAGGAAATTGATTGATTAGGCCCCAATCAACTCCTCCTGAATGGAAAATTTCGGCCAGATCCTTTGAAAATTAAGTCTCTAAAGGCCATTGGGAAGAATCAAGCATTTTACAGAGCTTCCTTAAAATTCCCGCCTCGATTCAACCGAAATTTGTTGCCGGAAAACTTTTTAAAGACGCGCTTAATACAAAATAATTTGCTTTTGATTGAAAAAGGCCGCTTTGTCTGCGGTCTTATTTTGTTCACAGAAACAGGAGTTATAACCGGATGATTTTGTTTTAGTTGTGGTCTTTTTTTCATAGTTAAGAAAATCAGATCAGAGAAAAAGTTGTTCCGGATCAACTTTTGGGTTCGAGTTGCCCACAATTTTCACTCGGCTCACGTAAGATTTATCTTCATCAGAAACAAAGAAAAGGAAATTCGATGGACCGAGTCAGTCTATGCAACCGAATAGGAAATCAACACAAAACTTCGAATATAGAAGGAGGTGAGTATTCCTATGTTCAAGTAGCCGGTTCAAGAGAGAAGCTCAATGAGCTTGTTGGTTATAAGCCGAAACACTTCAAACTGGATATTCGTTTTCAATGCGGTGATGTCGTTGTGTTGGTAGAAACGAAACAACGATACAAATCATCGGATCAAAAGCAGCTTAAAGAATATTTACTGGAAGAAAAAAAAGTTAACCTTACAAAAAAAGTTATCTGTATTCTTGCGGATACCTCTGACGACCAAATTAAAGTATGGAAAGGTGGTATTGGCGATGAATATCTTCTACCCAACGAAAATGTAATCCAGTCAATGGAATATTACGTTTCTCTGTTTGAGACAAAACGACAAAATAATCGTGAAATTGTTCTCAGAAATACATATTCCTTAAACGAAACCCTCCACCGAAAGGACATAGATGAAAAATTGAGGAGCCAATTTGTAGGCACTGCTCTCCTATATATTAGAAAGGAAGTAAATGATAGAGGAATTACCGAAATAAACAGGAAAGCAAGGGAAACTCTGCGTTCATATTGGGGGGGTGACCTGCGATAGAATCAAGAAAGATATTGATGAGACTCTATCTCAACTCCTGGAAGGTTCCGATAATAAGGATCTGAAAATCAACCTTTTAAAGCGGAATATTCTTGAAGATCAAAAAGTCAGAAAGCTGAAACAAGAAGACTGGATAGAAATACTTGATGAAATTCTCTTCAATATTTACAAATTTATCAATGATGATACTTCGGAAGGGCAGGATATCTTAAATTTGTTCTTCATAGCATTCAATAAATACACTGGAAAAGCAGATAAAAATCAAGCATTTACACCTGACCATATTACTGATTTCATGTGTCGGATTACCGGTGTTGATCACACTAAGAAAATTTTTGATGGAACGTGCGGCTCCGGTTCATTTCTCGTTCAGGCTATGGTTCAGGAATTGGCAGATTGTAATCGCCAGAAAATTCTTGAGGAAGAAAAACAGATCCTTAGACAAAGAGTGGCTAAAGAACATATTTTCGGCATTGAGATTGAAGAAAATGCATTTGGGTTATCAACTACAAATATGCTGATTCATGGAGATGGTAATTCAAATATAAAGCACGGAAATTTGTTTGAAAGCGAAAATTTTCTGATAAAAGCGAATCCGGATATTATTTTGATGAATCCTCCTTATAACGCGAAACCTATAGGAATTCCTAAAAAGTACAAATTAAGGTGGAAAACCGACGCGAAAGAAGATCCGACGAAGGGGCTCGTTTTTCTTAAGTTTATATCCGACGTTTTAGAGAAGCTCAATAAGAAAAGAGTGGAACAAAACCTTCCGCGTAAAGAAGTAAAAACGGCATTCCTTTTACCGGTAGCAGCAGCAATTGGGTCAAGTTCTTTGATAAAGGAAATAAAAAAGGCTCTTTTAGAAGTTAATACTCTTGAAGCGGTTTTCACATTGCCCGATGAGATTTTTTATCCCGGCGCTTCTGCCAGTGCTTGCTGCATGCTCTTTACTCTGGGACGTCCGCACGTTCTTCCTGATGGTGTAATACCTAAGACATTTTTCGGCTATTACAAAGAGGACGGGCATAAAAAGAAGAAGAATCTCGGCAGAGTAGAACAATTTGATGCTGAAAATAAAAGTGTTTGGAAATGCATTGAAAAAGAATGGCTTAATTTATTTCGCAATAAGACAGTGAAAGATGGAATGACTGCCATGAAAGAAGTCAAAGGGGAGGATGAGTGGCTCTGTGAAGCCTATATGAAAACCGATTACAGTACTTTGTCTGAAGATGATTTTCAGAAGACCTTAAACAACTTTTTAGCTTATCTCCTAAAGGAGGGCAAGATCTATGAAACTGACTGAAAGACCTTTCAAGGAGTTTAAACTTTCAGAAATTTTTGAAATCAATTACGGGGTTAATCTGGAATTAAATAATTGTTCGGAATGTACCAAAAACGAAAACAGTTCGGTGAATTTTGTAGCTAGAACTGCTGAAAATAATGGTGTTTCTGCTCATGTTTACAAAATTGGTGATATTCCCCCTCAAAAGAGGGGACTTATTACCGTAGCTGCAGGCGGAAGTGTCTTGTCAACATTCTTACAGACGGAGCCTTTTTACAGCGGTAGGGATTTGTATACATTGGAATCTAAAAAGAAAATTTCAAATGAAGCTAAACTTTTTATTGTAACGATAATCAAAAAAAATAGATATAAGTACAGTTATGGAAGACAAGCGAACAAAACTCTCCCGGATTTGATTCTTAAACTTCCTGTAACTTCGCATGGCGATCCTGATTACGATTTCATGGATCGCTACATTAAAAGCCTTCGCTCTAAGCCTTTATCGACAAGGAACAAACCTTTGGTATCAGAATTGGGGAAAAGAGTTTGGGCAGATTTTTTATTGAGTGATTACTTCGATATTTTTCCGGGTAAATACCATTACCCAGAGGAGTACGAGATTGGAGAGACGCCATATTATTCCGCCTCTAACGAAAATAATGGTATTGGTTCTTGCATCAATCTAAAAGCAGATTTTGAGGGAAACTGCATTATTACCGGGAAAATAGGCTGTACTGCTTTTTATGCACCGGAGCCTTTTTGCGCGACGTCGGATGTAAATATTTTTAAACCCAAATTCGAAATGGACGCTGCCGTCGGCATTTTTGTAGCAGGTGTAATTAACTTCAGTGAAAACTATAAGTGGGCATACGGAAGGCAATGCAGAGTAGGAAATTCAAAAAAAATAATAGTTAAACTGCCCTCCAACGACGAAGGCTGTCCAGATTGGGATTTTATGCGGGATTATATTCGAAAGCTTCCTTATGGAGATCGACTGTTCACCATAGGAAAATGAGGACAACCCTCAGCAGTCAGAGCAGTTACCCACAATTTTGCTAAACCAAATTATGGATAACTGCTGAAAAAGTCAACAACAGGAAAATCGAATCAGGGAAAAGTTGTTCCGGAACAACTTTTCCTGAAAATCAGATCGGACATCAGCTTCAGCATTCCGGCTCTGCCGGCAATGCTGAAGAGAGGAAAATTCCGCCAGCATGGGTTACTGCCGGATTTTTCAAGAGATAGAGCCTCCCTCTCCGCGAGAGGCCAAAAGTTGATCCGTATCAACTTTTCGGCTTCGAGTTGCCCACAATTTTCCCTCGGTTCACTACGGCCAGTTTCGGAGACAAGCGTTCACCTTCGGAAAATGAGGACAACTCTCAGCAGTCAGAGCAGTTACCCACAATCCTCGTAAACGGATTATGGATAACTGCTGAAGGAATGATTGAAAATCCAAAAACCGGAATCGGCGAAAAGTTTCACTGGTGAAACTTTTCGAGCGCTAAGCTACATTACTTTGGTTCGTTGTAGCTTATTTGGAAGCTAAGTAGTCGAGAGATAAGAATAAAGTAAGCAAAGCTGTTTTTTGAGAGCATAATTTTAGAGCTCTAACGATGTTTATTTTTTAGGGTAAAGGCAAGATAGAACCCAAATGCAGCTAGAGCAATACAGAAGACCGTAAACAAAAGCCAAACTCCGTTCATTTGAATTCCTCCGAAATATAGGTAAGAGTCAATGAAATTAAAAAACAGCTAATCCCTACAGCTATAGCATAGTAGTTGAATTGAAATAAGCCAAGTACCAAGGCACCGATACTGAGCTTTTCAAAGCCATCGGCTACACGTTTGACAAGAGTGATCCTTGTAGAGATTTTCATAATTATCTCTAGTGAAACGGGTTGATAAAAGATGACGAAAAATTTGTCCCGGATAGCCTTAAATCTGAAGGTCTATCTTTGAACGTCCACGAGTCTGCTTTAAAAAGTTTTCTATTTGATTGTCTTGAATTCGAATTTTTTCTTTTACTGCATGAATCTCTGATAGGGCTGCCCTGATGAGGTCAGATGAAACTTCCACTGCGGCAGCCTCATTGATTCTCTTGGCAATTTGGTTAAGGTTCACACCAATTTTTCTTAGTTCCTGAACGTACAATTTGACGGCCTCGCTTTCATTATCAGAGATTACATACCCATTCATAAGAAAAGCTCTAACAACTCTTATTAAGCATTCCTGGTTGCTCATACATAACTGTTTGGAAACTTTGGAAAAGTTGAAATATTCATTTTCGGTAAGACGGATTTTTAAAATTTTCCTTGAAGTTGATTGGGTAGGTTCGGTCGGTTCTAGCCCTTGGGAATCCTCAGCTTGCGCGTGATCACTTAAAAAGGTTTGTATTAACCGTCGGGAAAGCACGGAGGAGGTAATACCTTGAGCTTTTGCTAATTTAAACCACCTATTGGCGTCTTCTTCGGATAGGCGCACATGAAGTATTTTGTTTTTAAGCATGAAATTCAATGCGAGCTAAATAGGATATGGAATGAGAAGTTTCACCGGTGAAACTTTTAGCGATTAATTTTTGAAAAACAATATTCAGCCCACTCTTTCATGATGAATCTTCGTTCACGGGCTAAAAATGCTCGGTCATAGGCACCGTTATATCCGTCATTCTTTGAGTGCAAGAGACATAGTTCGACGGCTTCCTGATCGAAGCGACGATTATTTTTGAATACATCAGACTTTGCCCAAGTTTTAAAAGTTGCTCTGGCTGTTCCATGTATAGTGATAATGCATTCTTTTCCTAAGAGTCTAGTTTTGGTGGGGTCGATCCAACCAACGTTGTCTTCCTTCTTTCTGACTTTGTGCAAACGTCTTAAAACCATAAGAAGAGTCGCATCACTCAATGGTTTATTTTTATAGCCATTAAATACGAGAGGACTTTCCGGCAAACGACATAGATTTTTTAATAAGGCGATGGCCTCTTTACTGAGAAAGATAGTTCTGTCTCTTTTTTGAAGTTTTGATTTGTCGTGTTCTAATGGAATTCTCCAAATCCCTTTCTCTAGGTCGAATTCATCCCATGTTGCAAATCTAACAGCAGAAGATCTTGCAGCTGTGAGAATTGCAAATTCGGCAGCTTTGGCTGAAACTGAATGCAGTTTATGAAGGCGAGCAAATATTTCCGGCAAATCTTCAACGCTTGCTGCGGCGTGATTTTGCTTAGGTTTCCTTGCGTATTTAAGGGGTTCTAATAAGACTCCGAGAGATGTCTTCAAATCGGCAGGGTTGTCTTTGAACCGACGGATATTATGTGCGATGGCCCAGTTACATATTTGGCGAACCAAAGTTAAGAGTTTTTGAGCGGTGTTGGTTTTGGTCGTCCAAATAGGCTTAATAAGGTTCCAAGTTATCTCTGACGTTAGAGAATTGACACTCAATTCACCAATTTTTGGGAATGCGTACCGCTCCAACAACCTCATGCTTTGCAACGCGCCGTTTTTTCGGTTGTAACGCCAGTAACCGTTTTTTTGACGTTCAGCAATAAACTGTTTTGCTACAAATTCAAAATTTTTATTTTTTCTCGGTGGTTGTGTTTGTTTTGATGATCGTTCCAGTTTTCTTAATGCAACCGGGTCTTGATTTTTCACAATCAACAATTTCTTTTCAAGGGCAATTTTTCTAGCGGCAGAGAGTGATAATACGGATCTGTCCCCCAGCGTTAGCACATGCCGAGTACCATCCAACGTATATCTGAGGACAAATTTGCATTTATTGTCTCTTATGCGAATGCATAGGCCCTCTACACCTCCGATAGCATATGTTCCATCAATGGCTTTTGCCACTATCCTTTGAATTTGTTTCTCACTTAGAGTCTTACTGATTTTTGGCATATTTAGGTATCCGGAAATGAAAAGATAATAGAACTCAAAAAGCTACCTAAACGGATACCTAAAAGCACGGGCATTCATGGGCTTTAAAGGGCTTTGATAGGCACTGAAGGGCCCTCAAAGGAACATGCAAGAATTTGTAAAGTTGGATAGAAAAGCTTTGGAAAGAAAAGGGAAATCGAACTTTCGGGAGTTTAGGGCGCTCACAGGCACCTATGGGCATACGAAATTTGGCAGGGGAAGAAGGATTCGAACCCTCGAATGCCGGAATCAGAATCCGGTGCCTTAACCAGCTTGGCGATTCCCCTGTGCTGAGAAGACTGAATTATACACAAAACAAAAACTTTTGCAGGGCTCAACGCAGAAACAAGTCAAGGCACTCTCGAGTGCCTTGTTTGTAAAAGAAAAAATATTTTTTGAAACGTCGCTAGAAGATCATATCTGCCAGCTGAGAGATCAAAAAAGCACAAAGAGTGATGGTTGCACCAAGCTTAAATAACTTGACCTGTTGTCTTCTAAGGTCCCGTGCAGCGACGCGGGCTTTAGCACTGTCTCTGTACATCGCGGACTCCTTTATGAGGTATTTCGTCAAATGAATTATATCTGAACTAGGGAAAGTTTCTAGGTATTTATACCTAAGTAAAATCAAAATGAGCGTAAAAATTTGTGAGCTAACTATTAGCGTTAGGCAAATTCTTCCACAAATGAGGCAGGGCAGGAGGACATCAAGAAACTTTCGTGTAACACATATAAGAGATGAAGTTTGCCCGATACTGCAATTCGTCTTTTGAGTAAAACCTCTTCAAAATTTTTCGATTCTATTCGTGGTGTGAAGAACCTTTTCAACTAACGTTCAAGTTGAATTTCTAAAGATAAGGAAAAAATGATCGTAAATACTGCTAAATTCTTTCCTAATTGATAATGATAATCAATAGCTATAAATTTCATCAAACTTTACATGTTTTAAGTTGTATCTCGTTCATTTACAGTTATAATCCGACGATCAAACAGGGAAGCACTGCTTCTCCACTCTATAAACAAGCCCCCTTCGGGCATATCCGGAAAGGAAATATTTAAATGGCAGAAGAAACCAAAGTAGAAGAAAAGGTAGAGGAAAAAACAGAAGCCACAGCAGCTCCGGCTGAAGAAACAAAAGCCGAAGAAGTTAAGCCGAATCCTCTTCAGCGCACCATTGAGCTGACGATTTCTCGTAAAGAACTCGATGCTCGTGTTGCTAAAGCTCTTCGCGAAAAAGCAAAGAAAGCTAAATTCCACGGTTTCCGTCCCGGCCATGCTCCTGCCGCTATGGTCAGAGCCGCTTATGGTCAGGAAATTCAGTTTGATGCAATCAACGCACTCGTTTCTGCCGCTTTCGTTGAAAAAGTTCAGGAAGGCAAATACCACGTCTCCGGCTACCCGGATATCGCTCCGACCGAAGGCGCTCCTGAAAATGAAGACACAATGTCCTTCACAGCTACTTTCGAAGTCTTCCCTGACGTCGAAGTTCCTGACATGAAAGACGCTTCCGTTACAGAATACGAATGCGAACTGACAGACGCTGACGTTGAAAAGACACTCGACGTTATGCGCAAACAGCGCGCCACTTTCGAAAAGGCTGACAAGGCTGCTGCTGACGGCGACCGCGTTATCGTTGACTTCAAGGGCACTCTTGACGGCGTTGCTTTCGAAGGCGGTACAGCTAAAGACTACGCTTTCGCTCTCGGCCAGGGCAGAATGCTCCCCGAATTCGAAAACGCGATTCGCGGTATGAAAGCCGGCGAAACCAAGACTTTCAACCTGACTTTCCCTGAAAACTATCCTGCCAAGAACCTTGCCGGCAAGGAAGTTCAGTTCGAAGTTACGCTGAAAGAAGTTGACGAAGAAATTCTTCCCGCCCTTGACGACAAGTTCGCAAAAGACCTCGGCGTTAACGATGGTATCGACAAACTCAAGGCTGACGTTAAAGAAAACCTCCAGCGCGAAGTGACAGCTCGTCTTGAAGCACGTACTAAGCAGAGCGCCATGAATGCTCTTCTGTCCGTTGCCAAGTTCCCGGTTCCGCACGCTGCTGTTGAAGAACAGAGAGAGGCTCTGGTCCACGACGCCATCGAAAACATGAAGGCTCAGGGAATTAACCTCCCCAACGACAGCATTCCTGCCAACGCCATGCTTGACCAAGCTGAGCAGAGAGTTCGTCTTGGACTGCAAATCAGCGCTATTGTTGAGAAAGAAAAGATTACTTCTACTGATGAACAGATCAAAGCTTTGGCCGACAACATCGCCAAGAGCTATGAAGATCCGAAAGAAGTCGTTGATTGGTACCTCAACAACCCTCAGCACAAAGCTGAGCTTGCCGCGGTTGTTGTGGAAAACAATGTCGTCGCTTGGATCCTGAAGAACGCTCAGGTCAAGAAAGAACCGATCTCTTTTGAAAACCTGATGGGTCGCGGTCAGCAGGCTTAATCAATTTCAGGCGTCATAGGCAATAAAATGCCTCTGAAAAATACAAACAAGTCGGCAAGGTACTCATTAGTCCTTGCCGTTTGTCATTGAAAACTACTACAAACCACGGAGACGCGTATGCCCGACTTTTCAAACTTTAATTCTGCACTTATACCGATGGTTATCGAGCAGAGCGGACGCGGAGAGAGATCTTTTGACATTTACTCCCGCCTGTTACGCGATCGCGTAGTCTTCCTGGTAGGATCGGTGACTGATCAGAGCGCCAATTTGGTCGTTGCTCAGCTGCTGTTCCTGGAAAGCGAAAATCCGGATAAGGATATTTCGCTCTATATCGATTCCCCCGGAGGAAGCGTCTACGCCGGTCTTTCCATTTACGATACGATGCAGTTCATCAAGCCAGATGTTTCCACCATTTGCTTAGGCATGGCTGCTTCCATGGGTGCGTTCCTGCTTGCTGCAGGTGCGAAGGGCAAACGCTTTGCACTGCCGAACTCCCGCATCATGATTCATCAGCCTTCCGGCGGTACAAACGGAACCGCTGCAGACATTGAAATTCAGGCGAAAGAAATCTTGGAGTTGCGCAGCCGTTTGAACACAATCCTGTCCGAACATACCGGCCAGTCCATTGAAAAGATTGCGGTCGACACCGAACGCGATAATTTCATGAGCAGCGCACAGGCAGTGGAATACGGAATTATCGACGGCGTATTTAGAAAACGTTCCGAGCAAATCATTAGAAAGAAATAATTGATTTTGCGGATTAAAGATTTAAGGAAGTTATGAGCGATAACAAAGAGGGACCCGTCTGTTCTTTTTGCGGAGCCAAAAAGGGACAGTACTCTGAAATTTATAAGTCAAACATCGGAGATCAGTACATTTGTAAAGAATGTACTGAAGAGCTTGCTCGTTACTCCGGTGTGATTGAAGAAGCTTTGAAGCGCTACCAATATCTCGAAGCTCACAATAAGAACGCAGGTTCCGAAGCCCCCGCCAAAGAAGCCGAAGCAGAAGAGGCAGAAAAGCAGGATCCGATTTTGTACGGAGAACTGCCGACGCCGAAAGAAATTTATGCCAATCTTGACCAATATGTGATCGGTCAGGAACAGGCGAAGAAGGTTCTTTCCGTTGCGGTTTATAACCATTACAAACGTCTTAGAAGCAAATTCATCGGAGATGATTCCGACGAAAAAGTTGAGATTCAGAAGAGCAACATTCTTCTTATCGGTCCGACAGGTTCCGGCAAGACGCTTTTAGCTCAAAGTTTGGCCAAAATGCTGAATGTTCCTTTTGCAATTGCAGATGCGACGACTCTGACAGAAGCCGGCTACGTCGGTGAAGACGTCGAAAACGTGATCCTGAAGCTTCTGCAAAGCTGCAATATGGACCTCAAACGCGCTCAGATGGGCATTATCTATCTTGATGAAATCGATAAGATTGCCCGCAAGAGTGAGAACCCGTCTATTACCCGCGACGTATCCGGCGAAGGCGTTCAGCAGGCTTTGTTAAAGCTCGTTGAAGGTACCGTTGCCAATGTTCCGGCTGCCGGCGGAAGAAAGCATCCTCAGGGAAACAATATTCCGGTTGATACTTCGAACATTCTCTTCATTTGCGGCGGCGCATTTGAAGGTTTGGATAAGATCATTCGCAGAAGAACTGAGCGCAGCGGCATCGGCTTTGAAGCCGATGTTAAGGGGGCCGACGATAGAAGCGAAGGCGAAGTGCTCCGCGATATTGAAGCTAAGGATCTAGTTCGCTACGGCTTGATTCCTGAGTTGGTCGGACGCCTCCCGGTGATTGCAACGTTGGATGACCTAGACGAAGAAGCGCTGATTCGCATTCTGACCGAACCGAAGAATGCGGTCTTGAAGCAGTACGCACGATTGTTCGAATTGGAAGGCGTTGTTCTCGAAGTCGAACCGGATGCGCTCAAAGAAGCAGCCAAAATGGCTCAGGAAAGAAAGACCGGAGCCCGCGGCCTGCGGTCCATTATTGAGAATGCACTCCTTTCTGCTATGTTTGAGATTCCGAGCAGAAAAGACGTCGCCAGAGTGGTGGTGAAAGCCTCCACGATGAGAGACGGACAAGCCGAGTTCATCACTAAATAACGGTAAATAGGAGGTCGCTTCGGCACCTCCTTTTTTCTCCTTGGATGGTCTGTTTATCCACCATCCCTTGATTAAGGTCCCCAAAATAGCCACAAAATCTTGAAAGGCTTAAGGCGAGGGGCCTTTTACTTTTGATACAGTATAGAAACGATTTTTAAATATTTAGCGCCCTTGATTTTTTTTCAAGCGTCCCCAAGTAGTAACTTACGTAGTGTATTTTTTAGCAGTAAGGATTTAGATGATTCAGAAACGTACAACTAATTCAAATCCGATGATGTCGGTGTTGCCGCTGAGAGACATTGTTGTCTTCCCTCAGATGGTTGTGCCGCTCTTCGTCGGACGCGAGAAGTCGCTTAGTGCTCTTCGCAATGTCACGTCTTCTGAGAAGGCGAACAAAGAGCTTTTGCTCGTCGCACAGCGCGATGCAGGCATCGAAGATCCATCTTCCGATGATCTGTTTGATGTCGGTACGGTTGCGCGTATCGTCCAGTCTTTGAAGCTGCCTGACGGTACTTTCAAAGTCCTGGTAGAGGGTATTCGCCGTGTCCGAGTTACTCAGTACAAAGAAGACGAGCAAATTTTTGCTGAGGTGGAAGACATTCCTCAGGATAGAATTTCCCAGCGCACTTTTGAGCCGCTGCGCAGGACGATCCTGACAGCCTTTACCGAATACCAAAAGAACAATAAGAGAATTACGAACGATCAGCTGAATCGGATTTCTTCATTAACCGATCCGGAACAGCTCATCACATCCATTGCCCAGTTGCTGGTTCTTTCTCCTTCCCGTAAGCAGGATCTGCTTGCAACGGTTGGAACAAAGGAACGTCTTGAACTTCTTTTTGACATGCTCGAGGAAGAAGTTGACATTCAGCAGACGGAAAAGCGTATTCGCGGCCGTGTGAAGAAGGCAATGGAAAAGAACCAGCGCGACTATTACCTCAATGAACAGGTAAAAGCCATTCAGAAAGAATTGGGCGATACCGACGAAGAATTTGAGGAAATCGAGCGCAAGATTAAAGCTGCCAAGATGAGTCCCGAAGGCGAGGAAAAGGCCCTCGGCGAACTCAAGAAGCTCCGTATGCAGGGTCAGAACAGCGCGGAAGCCAATGTGATTCGAAATTACATTGACACGCTGATTTCTCTGCCGTGGAGCAAGAGAACTCGTGTCAACACGAATCTCATCAAGGCAGACGCCGTTTTGGAAGAAGACCATTACGGTCTTGAGAAGGTGAAGGAACGCATTCTTGAATACTTAGCGGTTCAAAGCCGAGTCAAGAATGTGAAATCTCCGATCCTCTGCTTAGTCGGACCTCCTGGAGTCGGTAAGACATCTTTGGGCCAGTCTATCGCCCGCGCAACCGGACGTAAGTTTGTGCGTTTGGCTTTAGGCGGCGTAAGAGATGAAAGCGAAATCCGAGGTCACAGAAGAACCTATATCGGTTCCATGCCGGGTCGAATTCTCCAGAGTCTTACTAAGGCGGAAACCAATAATCCGCTTTTCTTGCTCGACGAAGTCGATAAGATGGGTATGGACTACAGAGGCGACCCAGCGGCTGCGCTCTTGGAAGTGCTGGATCCTGAACAGAACAACACTTTCCAGGATCACTATGTAGAAGTGGATTTCGATCTGTCACATGTGATGTTCATTGCGACTAGCAACTCCATGAACATTCCGGCTCCGCTGCTTGACCGTATGGCAGTGGTACATCTTTCCGGTTACACGGAGGATGAAAAGCTCCACATAGCTCAGAGACATCTGATCCCGAAACAGATGAAACTGAACGGTGTGAAGCCGGGCGAACTCGAGATCGAAGACTCTGCGATTGTTGACATCGTTCGCTACTACACCCGCGAAGCAGGTGTCCGCAGCCTAGAGCGCGAGATCAATAAGATCTGCCGTAAAACGGTCCGTGACATCCTTCTGAAGAAGACCAAAGGAAAGGTGGTCGCCAACTCCGACAATCTTGACTACTTCCTCGGTGTCCGTCGCTACAACTTCGGTGTCATGCACAAGGGAGATCAAGTCGGCCAAGTCACAGGTCTTGCTTGGACGGAAGTCGGCGGCGATCTGCTTACGATCGAAGTCGCAACAATGCCGGGTAAAGGCCAAATAACACGTACCGGTTCTTTGGGCGATGTGATGAAAGAATCTGTAGAAGCTGCACGTACAGTGGTTCGTTCGAGGGCTTCTCGTTTGGGCATTACCTACAAGCAAATCTCTGAGACGGATATTCATGTCCATTTCCCGGAAGGAGCTGTGCCTAAAGACGGTCCGAGTGCGGGTTCCGCTATCACGCTGGGCTTGGTTTCCGCTCTGACGGGTATTCCTGTCAAGGCTGAAGTGGCTATGACCGGTGAGATTACGCTGAGAGGCGAAGTTCTTCCGATCGGCGGTTTGAAAGAGAAGCTTTTGGCGGCGCTTCGAGGCGGTATCAAAGAAGTGCTAATACCGGAAGAAAACGTGAAGGATTTGGAGGAAGTACCTGAAAACGTCAAGGAAGGATTGGTGATTCGTCCTGTCCGCACCATTGACGAAGTGTTCCAGTACGGTTTATCCAAGCAGCCTGAAGCGTTACCTCAGACAATTGAGCAGCCTATCACTGCGAAACAGCAGATTGAAGTGGGAACTTCAGCTACGGGATCGACTGCGCGCAACTAAGATCAACTGGTTTAAGAGGAGGGGGCTTCGGCCCTCTTATTTTTTACCCAGACTCAAACCGATTGAATTTATGTAACAAATTTCGACCGACTCAAGCTCTGTTCAGGTAGTCAATTTCGAAATCATTTGTTGGTTTTGGAACTTAAAAGGATGGGTTTGAAACTTGTAAAAATATGGGGGCAAATTCAATAAAACAGACTCATAGTTAATCAACAACCTCAGGCCAGATAAGAAAATTTGCCTCACAAATGGGAAGAATTGCCTAGAAAACCTTTAATTTGCCCACAAATACTGCTATGATTAACGAATCAGAGTTTATTTACCCCTTTATCTCTCTCGGAGGGAATGATGAATAAAGCAGATCTTATAGAAGCCGTCGCAATTAAATGCGACATTTCCAAACTTGCAGCACAGCGCGCTGTTGATGCGATGATCGACACAATTACGAATGCATTGCAGAACGGCAAAGAAGTCCAATTACTCGGCTTTGGTACTTTTTCTGTTGTCGAGCGTGCAGCTCGCAAAGGCCGCAATCTTCGGACAAATAAATCAATTGATATTCCGGCCCGTAAAGTTCCGAAGTTTGTTGCTGGCAAAAATTTAAAAGATGTAGTAGAATAGAATCTTTCGTGATTGAGACAGTGAGATCTTAATAACGAAGGATGCTTAGCTCAGTTGGTAGAGCGGCGCCCTTACAAGGCGTAGGTCGGGAGTTCGAGACTCTCAGCATCCACCAAGGAGTGGTAGTTCAGTTGGTTAGAATACCGGCCTGTCACGCCGGGGGTCGCGGGTTCGAGTCCCGTCCACTCCGCCAAAATACATGTCCGATGTTGTTTCATGCAGCGTCGGATTTTTCTTTTTTCTTTTAAATTCAACCCGTTAATTGTCTTATGGTTTCTCTTCCCGTCTCACTAATTCTCAACATTTATTATGGGTAGGATGTAGGGTAAAATATTATTCTAACTTAGCCGTTTTTTTATTATGGGTAGGAAGGAATAATGCCAAAAGATGTTGTGCCATGGACCGATATGCAGGTTCGAAAAAAACAAGATGACGGTTACTATGCTGTTGGTGGAGTGAGAGGTCTTTATCTAAAAATTGCCAACGGTCGAAAAAATTGGTTTTTTAAATACACTGTTCAGGGTAAAACAACGGAGATTTCAGTTGGTTCCTACCCCATTTATAGTTTGAAGAAAGCTAGGGAAAAAGTCATGGAATACCGAGAACTGCTCTCGGAAGGCAAAGACCCAAAACAATATAAACGGGAACAAAAGAAATTTTTAATTGATCAGATAAATCAAAAGCGTCGTGATCAATATAACTTTGAAAAGGCGTTTTCAGATTATCTTGTGTATCGTGATCAAACTGACCCAATGCAGATTAGGGATAAAGCTGATTTGATTGCTCGAATTGAAAAGTATGTTATTCCCTACATTGGAAAGAAACCGATAAATGAGATCGCTCCGAAAGACATCGCAAAATTATTGTCTTCTCTCTACCCGGATCACGTAGCATTAGCGAAAAAGATTAGATCTTCCGTTAGACAAGTTTTTTCATGGCTTAAAGCTAAAGGGGAACTTGTAATCGAGATCCCAGTTGACGTCCAAGTGCTTCAACATTTGCTTCCCAAAACGCCCGTTCTAAATAATCGACATCACGCAATGTTAGAGGTCAAAGTTATTCCGACCTTCATGGCCGATTTATCTCGACGCTACTCTTCGTCAGCCAAATGCTTGGAATTTGCAATTCTCACCGCTTCGAGAGCTGGAAACGCAATCTTTGCAGAATGGTCTGAAATCGATTTCGAAAAGAAATTATGGACAATCCCTGCAAATAAGATGAAAGTTGCTCGCAACGGTGATCATAAGGTTCCATTGAGCGAACAGGCTATAAAAATTTTGAATTTTATGAAATCAGTTTGCCCCCAAAGACGCTACATTTTTCCAGGTCCAGGCGGATCACAGCATCTTTCTGATGGTGCTTTTGGTAGTTTGATAAGAAAAATGAACCTTCAAGCGGAAAATAATGGCACGGCATCTTATCGGGATAGAAAACAAAAGAATCGAAAAGGAGAATTAGCTGTCGCTACACCTCACGGGATCGCTCGGGCATCTTTTAGAACATGGGCCCAGGATGACGAACTCGGTAACGATAGGCGTTTTAACGAAAAAGTGGCTGAACTCTGCCTTCACCATGACGTTAGTGACAATTACGGAGGTGCCTACAACAGAAATGAAGCCATGAGAAGCAGACGAGAAATGATGCAAGCTTGGGCTGACTATTGTTATTCAAAGGAGAATGAAAAATGAAAAGCTTCTCACCTGATGGGGATCACTCTCTAATCACTCCTGACATGAGGTTGACAGAGCAAGAAATGAACGAACTATTAAAGGTCGATCAATGGAACGTATATCAAGCGGCCTGTTATCTTGCGGGAAATGAATATGTCTCTTGTCCTTCATTGTTAGATGGCTTCACTGAACCGAACAAAATCTATGAATTTTTCATTTCAGATTGTTACGACAAAAACAGCCATTCTTTCAAATTACCTGAAATTGACACTTCCGACGAGACCTCTCAAAGGGCGCATAAGCTGAGGGAGCCTGCTGTAGAAAGCATCAGTGAAACCCTGCTGCCTGTCGATTTTTTTATGGTTTGGGCAAAAGAAAATTGGAATAAACACCGACGCGGTTGGCTGTTACCAAAGATTGTGACTCAATACTTCAATTCAAAAGAAACTCACCGACTCCCCGAAAACAGAGAACTCTTGGCTATGGTGGAAGAGCTTTCCGAAGACGGTATCCTTGTTAAAGAATTAATTGCTTTTTGGTACAAAGTAAGAAAAGAAGTCCAAACCTCCAAACATTTCACAAAAGAAACGACCTTGGGCCTGGTGCCAAGCTTGTTCAAACATCACGAAAAATTAATAGCTAACCATGCTCATTTGATTGTTTACACTCTTCCCAACGGAAAAATTACAAACAAAACAGGAAAAAACAAGCAACTCTAGGGTTTTTCCTAACTATTAGATTACTCCTCCTTATTTCTCTGATTTAGCCGATATCTTCAAGATCGGCTTTTTTCTTATCTTCAACATCTCGGTATTTTCTTCACAGGGACTGCCTCGGAAAATGTGCTCATCCTCTTAAGAAAACGGAGCACATTAAATTGCAAAAACTCATTCGAATCTCTCAACTTTGCTCACTGCTTTCGGTCAGTCGTTCGACGGTGTACCGCTGGATAAAAGAAAAACCTGATTTTCCCAAACCCATAAAGCTCACCGAGTGGGTAACAGTTTTCGACAGAGGTGAAATCGAGGCTTGGATCAGCAACCGAAGGAAAGCGTGAAATTGCAGACTGAAATAACTTTTTTCAACCCCTTTAAAAAAGGAAATATCATGAAGACCAATGTAACCAACTTAGACTTTGTTTGTCAGCTTGACAGTGCAATGGAATTTAAGGCAGTTCGCTTTTTCTCATCATTTAAAGGCAACCCTAAGGAAATGCCAGCTAAAGACTGGGTTAGGACTACTGCTGTTCCAGATTGTCCTGACCAAAACAACTATGTCACGATGGCGGTTTTTAAACCTGGAAGCACTAGGGCGACAAAAGAAAATTTCTTAGCTCTTCCATGCTTTGCTGTTGATGATGTCGGTCTAACCTCACAACAGACAAACGGTTGTAAGCTAAAGGAGTTAGACAAAGTTTTAGGAAAGCCAAATTATGTTATAGAGACATCCCAAAATAACGCCCAATGCTGGTATTTATTTGATTCTCCAATGGAGGATAAAGATAAGATAGCTCGCCTAGAAGCACTTCTTAAAAAACTTGGCCTCACCGATCCTGGAGCAGGTGGTTTTACTACTCGGCTAATGCGACTCCCGGTTGGCTTAAATCTTAAATACGATAGGCCTTATAAAGTTAGACTCCTAGGACAGAATTTGTCCCCGAAATATTCGGCAGGAGAAATTTTAGAAAGACTGGAAAAAGAGGCCAAAAAAAGAGGTCTGGTGCAACAACTTGATAACCGACCACGGTCAAACAATAGCGCAATCTCTAACATGGCATCAACAAAGCTCCCAGCTTTATTCATTCCCAAAACCGAGAGGAATGCTCTTTTGGAAAAACTTGAACAGGATCACCTAATCGAGAAGTCTGAGAATCAGGTTCATCATATTAAATGCCCTTGGGAGAGGGAGCATAACAATGAAAGCGGCATCTCAGCCATCTATTTCGAGCCGTCTTCGCAATATCCGTACGGAGGATTTAACTGTACTTGTTCTCTTCACAAGAAGAAAACAATCATGGAGCTCATGGATAGCTACAATATTTCGCCGAGCCAAATGCGAAATAAGGCCACCATCAGGCTTGCAGAAGGTGAAACTGCCGAGATAAACAAGGCCATTGACTTTGCACTCCGCCTTTCAAAAAGGTCTTTTAGAATGAATTCCGCAGTTGTCCTTGTCGACTGCAAGACTGGTGAAATCGTAAACTACGACATTCCGACATTAAATCAGGAACTCAGTAAGGTCGTCTATTTTGAAAAGTACAGGAAGGATAAATACCAAATTGTTAGCGTTCCTGATAAAGTCTTATCTGACTACCTCTACTGCCGACAGCACCCCTATCTTCAAGAGCTTGAAGATGTCTCTCCTGTCCCAGTCCTCTTGCCAGACGGCTTCAAGGTCTGTCCTGGATATGATAAGGAAACAAAAACATTCGGAATATATTCGGGGGAGGAATACGATTTTTTAAAAATCGAGCCGAGCGAAGCCTCCAAAAATAAGTCAACAGCAATACGATACCTCCAGGAGCTAAAAGACCTTCTGAAGACTTTAGAATTTGAGACGGAAAACGATAAAGCGGCCGCATTGGGTGCGCTGTTCACTGCAACTATCCGTGGTTCTCTTTCTTTATCACCTGCTTTCCACCTCGTCGCTCCAACTTACGCTTCCGGAAAAGGTTACCTGTCTAGTCTGATCATACAATTTCTACCGAGGCTTAAAGGAGAAAAGCGGGATGTCGTATCCATTACTTTTCCTGCCACAAATGATGAATTTGACAAGAAGTTTTTCTCAGCCCGACTCGGAGCGGGAAAGCGTTATCTTTACTTTGACAACCTCACCCAAGACGCAAAGCCCTTCAGTTCTATGTGTTCAGCTATTACCAGTACACACATTCAGTCGCGTGTGCTCTGTAAAAATCTTTTGATGGATGTCTCAACCAAGGTTCTTATGCTTCTTAACGGCAACAACATTGAACTTAAACGAGACCTAGTTCGAAGGTTCGTTCCTATCAGTTTGGTACCCTCTGTTGAAGAAGGCGCGCTCCGCCAACTTGACAGTGAGCCCATAGAACGAGTTTCGAGTACCAGAAAAAGATTATGTTTATCATTCAAGCCTATCTTAAAAGCGGTTTTCGCACGCAGGTTCAGGCGCTTGCCTCTTTTTCTGAATGGAGTCATTACGTCCGTGAACCTCTTGTTTGGCTTGGAGAACCAGACCCTGCAAATACAATCCTAAATAATTTAACTAAGAACCCAGAAAAGAAGGATTTAGGCAGAATACTTTCTGCGCTTTACGATATATATAAAAATCGCTCATTTAAGACTTCTGAAGTTGCCCAGATACTGCAAGACGAAAATTCAGACACTGCGCCTCTGTGGAAAGAAGCTCTAAAGGAGCAGGCTTTACAAGATATAAATATTATTGACAATCAACAGATTGGTTACTGGTTTAAAAATAATAAAAATAAAATTGCAGGGAAATTCCAGCTAAAAGATGATGACAGAGTTAAAAGCTCCGTCCGTAGATACAAAATTGAGAAAATTAGATAACAATTCCATCAATTAATTTGACATTATTTCCTAATAGGAATAATAGGGGTCGTAGGAATATTGTTTAAGGCCTTATTATTTATTTTTTTTATTTTATT
>OFFL01001283.1_pt1 | contig 19370 bp, 16 predicted proteins | sample 1521391 | NCBI WGS metagenome assembly OFFL01 (sample SAMEA3504082, study PRJEB24116) | mouse gut metagenome | biome: mouse gut; feature: mouse-associated habitat; material: faeces | place: Denmark | collected 2011
CGCCCGCACTTCGGGACTTTCACCCTGTAGAGTTCGCTCATGCCGAGCGCACATAAAAACGCCGCAGACAATGCGGCGTTTTTTCTTCTGTCGAGATTTGGTAAAGTGAACCTTTCGGAGTAAAAATAATATGTTCGCTTATCCCATTATCATCGCCGCCATGATCGCTTCCGGGCTGTTCATCGGCTGGATCAACTTTAGCTATCTTTGGGGCATGATCCCGGCAGTTATCGGAGGCTTCTGCGGAAGCTATTACAGCAAGTTCGGCCGAATGCTGCTTAAGCCCGGCATCGACGACTACCAGCGAGAAAAAATCCTCTCTGTGACCCGTGTTCTGACAATCATGTGGACCGTGATCTCTGCCATTTTCTTTGCGCTCGGATACGGATTAACCAAGGTTGTTTACTGATTTGTTGTTTTGATTTTTCGTTATGCAGATTCATGCTTTCGGTCTTTCCCGAGTACCGACTTTCCTCGGTCAATGGGATCTCGATTTTGACGGACGCACCGACGTTTTTTCCATTCCCCTGACGGGAGAGAAAAATATTGCGTTATTCCTTGACGCTCTAAAGTTCGCTCTATTCGATATCTCATCCGAGAAACTTGGAAAAAATCCCGAAGTTCGCCTGGTCTTCTCCACAGAAGAGGGACGATTTGAACTTCTTCGGTCCCACGAAAACACTGAAATCCGCAAAAACGGCATGCCGTTTGACCTGCAGGCTGCGCCCTTTCCTGTCGCCATGGCTAGGATCACGCATCTTGATGCCGATAAATTAGAAGACACCCTTTTCTATGACATTCTCTCGACTTCTGAATCTTTGACAGAGAATGCGGATACTTTAGCCTCATCTTTGATCGGAAATGTCTCCGAGTCCCTCGGAAATGCCATCCTGACTCAGGGCATTGAAGTTTCTCAGCAGCAGGCCGCCTTGCTCGCCGCTTCTAAGTCTGTCATAGACGGAATTTCGGTTGTTTCTGATGAGGAAGAAGAACGCCTCAATCAGCAGCTCATTAAGGCCGGCGTCTCTCACGCTACTCTGCAAAACGAAATTGCCCAGCTCAAAGATTCGATGGACTGGCTCATTCGCATCAATGTGCTCAAGGATGAAGCCGCCCGCTTGTCTAAGCAGCTCACGGCAGTCAACGGCGACCTTTCTCGCTTTGACGTGAAAAAAAACGTTCTGGAAAAAGCGCTGAAAGCAGACGCCTTAGCTCCCGACTACGATGTCCTCTCTAAGCTTCGAGTCGATGAGAAAGAAGAAGGTAAGCTGATTACGGAACTTAAAAAATCCGTCCCGATGCTTTCTGAACGCGTCCGCTCCGCCTCTCTGGCTCATGCTGAGGCAGACAAAAATTTCAAGAGCGTTCTGGAAAACTACAACGAGAAGTGTGTAACGCTGGAACGCGTTCGCGAATTAGATGAAAAAATCGAAGATTCTCAGATTCAAAGCAAGCACCTTAAAGAGGAGTTGTTTAACGAGCAAACCGCGGCTCGTCTCCTCTCTGAAGAAAACACACGATTAAAAAACGTCCTCTCCCAACTGACCATTAGCTCACAGCTTCTGAACAAGAAGATGGATGACCTTTCTATGGATAAGCTCTTGGTCGATGAGCTCGAAGAGTACAAACGTCTTCTTGATGAGATTGACGCTGAAGTCATTCGCAGCGCTGAGGCAGAAGAAACGCAGCGGGAACTGCAGAAACGGATTGAGTCCTCCCGCTCTGCTTTATTAGACGTTCAAAACGTCATTGCCGCTCTTAAAAACGAGGAGCTTGCCGTCACGGGCGAACTTTCCATGAAAGAGCGCATGCTCTCCAAGTCTTTAGGAATAGAAGGCGTCGAGACGCTGGCTGCGGAACTGGACAATCAGAATGAACGCTTAAATGCCCTAGACGCGCTTCAAGGAAGAATTGTTCTCTTGGCAGAAGGACACGACCGATTCAATCAGGTAAAAGCAGGGCTCGAGAACACCAAGCACGCCTTGAGACTCGCGACGGTTGCTTTGAATGCGGCTCGCCAGGCCTATATCGATAAGACAGCCGTCGTCAATTCAGCTCAGCAAGCTTATTCCTTCTATCTCGAAGTACTGTCGCTGAATGAACAGCGCGAAAAGTTAGCCAACGGCAAGCCGTGTCCCTTGTGTGGCGCGATTCACCATCCCTACTCCGTCAAACTGCCGTTTGACCGTTCGTTGGAAGACAAACTCGCTAAAGCAAAAGAAGACGCTCAGCTCGCGCTCGTCGAATCAGAAAAATGCAAAGCTGAATTTGCGCAGCTTCAGCTGCAACAGACAGAAGCCGAAAACATTCTGAATACGCTTACGACAGAACTCAATGAAGCCAAGGGCGAGATTTTGTATATCGCGAGCGAGCTCAATATTGTCGGCTTGAGAGAAAAGAAACCGATCACTTGGGCAGCTGTACTCAAGCAAAAACAAACTTCTTTAGCCAATCGTCGAGATGACCTTGAAGCACGATTGGAGAAAATTCAAGGGCTCACGGAAGCGATTGAATCGCTGAAAGAAAAGCGCGAAGATGCAGCGCTTAAAACCGCTCGTAAAAAAGAAGAACAGGCGTCTTTGGAAGAGGCTTTGAAGAACTTCGCCAACATGTCTGCCGAGCTGGAAAAGAATCAAAAAGACTCTGAACTTAATCGCGTCTCCCTGACGCGTTTGCTCGAGCGAGCCTTTGCCCGCTTCGGCCTGAAGGCCTCTAACCCGGCCATCATGAAGCAGAACCTTCCAACGCTCGAAAAACGCCGCGAACAGTGGATCAACTGGAGCGTCGAGAAAAAACAGATCGAAGAAGAAACAGCGCAGAGCGAAGAAGCCCTCCGAAATACTGTCGCGTCTCTGACTGCTCAGAAGAAGAGCGCAGAAACCTTAGAAAAGGACATCGAGGCTCTCACTGAACAGATCAAACGGTTCCAAAAAGAACGGCATGAAGCAATTGCCAGCCAGACGCCGGAAGAAGTAATTGCCGCGATTGAAACAGAAAAGGCCAATGCCATACGTCTTGCCGAAGAAGCTAAATTAAGTCTTGCTGCCAAAGAGGAAGCCCTGCTTTCTACGCAGAACAAAATTAATAGTCTCGAAGTACATCGCAGCGAAACCATTAAATCCATTGAATCGCTTTCGGACGCTTTCAACCAAAAACTTCAAAAGGCCGGTTTCCCGAACGAGTCCAGCTTCCTTTCTTCTCAGATCTCAACTGCGCAGAAAGATGACCTCTTGCGTCAAAACGATGAACTGCTCGAAAGATATCGTGTCGTAAATTCGCAGTACGAAGAAAAACAGCAGGCATTAAACAGTCTTCAGGAGAAGAACCTGACGACGCGCACTCGTGAACAGCTCGAAGAAGAACTCTTAGAAAAATCCGATCTCTTCCACACAGCCACTGTTCAGCTCACAGGCCTACGTGAGAAGATGGCAAAAAATGCGAATAACAAAAATCGCCGAAAACGGGAAGAAGCAGAATTCCAAAAGCTACAGACCTCGCTTGAACGATGGGAATCTCTCTGCGCCAATGCTGAGGAACCGGGGGCAATTGCGCGTTTAGGTTTGTCGCTTGCAGTCGCCTACGGCTCTTCAGACATTGATGCCTTCATCCCCGGCGCCAAGATCAAACTTCGTGATGAAGGTGTGAAATTATTTGCACCCGAGCTCTCGGACGCTTCAGGTCTTGCGGGCATGAAGACAATTTCTGCCGATCAGCGTTTCTTCGTGGCACTTTCTCTGCTCTTGGGAAGAAGCGAATTGTTTGCCCGTCGAAGCAAACCTGAGTTTGTCATTCTTAAGCAAAATCAGAATGAAGCTTTCCCAAGCCAGACGTGTACAGGTTTAGGGAGCTTGAATTTAACAATCGGCCTAGCGAGATAAGCGGTTACTCTTCGACGAATTCAATGAGAAGAGCTCCGCGCGTGAGCTCTTCCAATTCTTTAGCAAAAGTCTCAGCGAGATCCTCGGGGATTTCGACATCAAAATCCGCATCCATATCAAAATTCTTTTCCAGAATTCGACCGTTTACGGCTTCGATCTTGCGCAGAACCTGATTCACAAATCGATGTTCAACGCTGAATTTGATGCGTTTCGTTTTGGTACGAACTCGCGTGGGCACTGCCTCTAAGGCCATTTTGACGGAAGACTGATAGGCTTTAACTAGTCCTCCCGTACCGAGCAAAATTCCGCCGAAGTAACGAGTCACAACAACGGTCACTTCTCCGATGCCGCTGTGCGTAACAGCCGTCAGCATGGGGCGTCCGGCGGTTCCGTGAGGCTCGCCGTCATCGCTTGCGCCGATACGATCGGTAGATCCGGCGGCTCCGGCACAATAAGCCCAGCAATTGTGCCGGGCATCTTCAAATTCGGCTTTAATTTGTTCGATGAAAGCTTTTGCTTCTTCGACACCGGGAGTGTGTCCGACAGAAGCGATAAAACGGCTGCGCTTTATCGTCTGTTCGACACGAAAAACTTCTCCCGGACGCAGGTCCGGAATGTTGTAGCTGACATCTGCCATCCGGGGACTCTCTTTATGTGTTACTTGTGAAGCTTGTTCACTATTTTAAAGAGAGTTTCGTTTTCCATGACAAGGGGAGAATCTTTGGCAAAAAACACAATGCCGTCTTCGGGTGCTTCGGTCTGGGCGACGGTCACGCCGGTAAGCGGATCAATGATGTCCGCAAGAACTTGTCCGCGTTCAACGGAATCAAAGGATTTCACGTGCGGAATGTAAAGACCGGAAGCGGTTGAACGCAGCGACACCAGCTCTTCTTCTATAAGAACGGTCGATTCATAGCCACCGTAAACGTTGTAATTTAAAACGTTCATTCGGCTTAAGAAGCGGCAAACCGCCGCAATCGCCATGTCCGCACCCTTCTTATCGATCTTCTCGGTAGAACGGCTGTAAAGAGAAAAGGCTTTTGTATCCCACACCTGCCAGTTGAAGTTTAAGGTTGTGGTATCAAAGGGAACGGGTTTGCGAAGAACGACAAAAGGCATTCCGAAAAGCTGAGCCAAGCCGGTGTCCTCATAATCCGTCTTCATCATGCGCACATGAGAGACGAAGTCTCCGGGCATATAAAAAGAGGAAAACTGCACGCCGAAGCGGTAGCCCTGAATCTTTTCAAAAATACCGGCAGCTATTCGCTGAGTAGTCTCACCTTTGTTGTATCCGGGATACATTCGATTGATATCGGAGTTATCCATCGCCCAGAAGCGCTTACCGACATTAACGGAGTACGGATTGGCACACGGAATCACCGTCACACCGTGACGGCGGATAAACCGCCCTTCTTCCTCAAAGCGCTTTAATGTTCGAACCATTTGGCCGGCAATATAGAGCTGCTGAATTTCATTGCCGCGCATATTGCCGATAATGCACATGGTCTTTTCAGGGCCGCCGAAGTGATAACTTTTTACTTCAAAGTCTTCGCGGTAGGCCGACTCCATTCTGAAAATAACTTCTTCTTTCATCGACGTTCTTCCTGAAGAATTCGGGCAATCAGAGACCCCTTATTTACAATAGGATATTCACGAAGCGTGAAGAGCAAACCATCGACTTCGGAGACGCATTCCTGACGAACCTCACCTGAAAGCGCATCTACAATTTGGCCAAAAATCTCGCCTCGTCTAACGTTATCGCTGTGACGAACCGTCGGGACAAACACACCCGGCTCTTCAGCATTCACAAAACTCACGGAGCGATCTAAGGAAACGATCGGCTGTTTAACAGGCTGGACCGGCCCGTCCCACATACCGAGATTCTGCATAAGATTCAGAATTCCGTTCACAAGCCGTTGACAATAATCCTGAGTAATTCTCATGCCGACGCCCGCCTCTACGACAAGAGTTTTAACGCCGATGGAATTTAAGCTGTAAGCCAACGTTGATTCGAGCACAGTAGAAGCTTGATGCACCCAAACAAAATCGACATCGAGCATGCTCGCGTATTTAACGAGTTTACCTGCCGTATTGATATTGACGCGAACCTGGGGAATCTCGCGCAGGAAGATATTGCTGGCGTGAATATCAATCGCCATTTCTGCGCCTTTGAATTCCTGAATCAATTTGCTTGCAACCCACTCCGTCGCCGCTCCGTCGGTACGTCCCGGGAAAATCCGGTTCATATCCAAATCAAAACCGGGAAATCCTCGCTGGATCGTATCGATGCCCATCGGGTTCAATGCCGGATAGACATCCAACACCCCTTTAAGGTGCTCACTCTTTTCACGAACGACTTTATTAAGCAAATAACAAATGTACTGTCCTTCAAGCTCATCGCCGTGAATTCCGGAAACGACGCAAAGTCTTTTAAGGCCTTCTGCTGACGCAGCGTTATCAGGCAAGTGGCGGTTCTTGCGAATCACCAAAGACTCGCCGACCGGCATCTTTACTTTTATGACGTCTTCAATCATTCTCAAATTTCAACCAACTTACACTTTGCCGACATAGTTTGATCCGCTGCGCCCATAAAGACGCCTCTTTCTAAAGCGCAAAAACTAAAGTCTGGTCCTTGTGAAATCTTGACGTAATTATCGTCACAGAATCTCTGATGCGTAGGATCCACTCCGATCCATGTTTCGCCGTCAAAAACTTCTACCCAAGCATGAGAAGCACCTTCACCGGTGGTCAGTCCGGCAACGTAGCGACAAATAACGTTCTGAGCTCGTAAGAAAGCAAGAAGAATGTGCGCGAAATCCTGACAAACTCCGGCGCCGAGCTCCCACGCTTCATGGGCCGCAGTTACTGTTGTCGTAACGCCTTTTTGATAGCGGAAGTCTGTACCAATTTTTGTTAGCCAGTATTCAGCAAGGGCGATGGGTGCGCCTTCAACTTTATTGGCTTCAAAATAATCTTTGAGCGTGCCGGTCAGCGTCGTAAGCTGAGTCGGATATCGATAGTAGGCAGCCGCACCGAAACTGCTGCGCTGCGAGGAATCGACCAATACTTCTCCTGTCGAGCAAAAAGAAAAGAAGGTATGTTTATTCTCGATGCTGCCCAGGAAAACTTTATTGCCTTGTCCGTCAAAGGTTTCTGACAGCCGGCAGCCCGGCTGACAGGTTAAAGAGATGCGCATCGGCTCCTGTCCCGGCTCCGAGAGCGGGACAGAGCGAAGCACAAATGTGTGATTCGAAACGGGTTCGGAAAACAACAGATCCGCCCTAAGCGAATACAAAAATTTTTTCATTGTATCGAGTTTTTAATTATTCAAGAGCTTCTGAACTGTTTCCAAAGCCACCAGCCGGGTCTCCGGATCATCATCAGCTAACTGGGCAAAATTTTTCAGAACACGCATTTTTTGACCGCTGTAGGCAATCTTTGCGCCCTGTAATCTGCGATCCAGTTTACCGATCGTCACGCCGATTGTTTCCCAGCTTTCTCCCAATCTCAGCTGCATGTCCAGGCGCTCAAGGTAACGGCCGGCTTTAACGAGACAGCGTTCTTGGCCTGAAGAGAGATATTCGTCAATACTGCCCCAGAAAGCCAACAAGCGATCAATGACTTCAAACGAACACAGAGCTCCGGAACCTTCTGCCTTCGCATCTTCCATCGCATCAAGTGCCAGCTGAATATAAGCCAAAGAGCGAGTCGAGATGGTATTCCGCAGCAAAATTCCGTCGTCGTAGGCTCGAGAAAGATTGCTGTACACCGAATCAGGGTTGAGCTCGTCGAAGAAGTAACTCGTCATAAAGTCAGATGCATCTTCGTAAACATCAGGAATGTTTAAAGCGGCACAAAATTCTTTATAAGCCGTCTCATCTGTATCAATCAGAACATCATAGAGGCCTTCGAGATAATTCAGCGTACGGTAGACACGTTCAACGTAGCGGCCGAGCCAAAATAAGTTTTCGCCTTTTTCTATCGAGATAAAATCCATGTGTCTTTAAAGCCTCCGCCTTGAGAAGAGTTAACGACGAACGAATCCGGCTTGCGGGAAAAACGAGTAAGACCGCTGTGCCAAACTTTCGTTCCGTTGGTTGAACTAATGACAAATGCACGAAGATCGCATTTGCGCTCTACGACCGTTCCGTCTTCGAGAACCGGCAGGTCAATAAAGTCGATCACTTCCTGAAGAATAAAGCGACGTGATTCAGTCTGAATTCTTACTTTCCAGGCTTCAAGCTCTTCTTGGTTTAAATCTTTACCAAAGAGAACTCCGTAACCGCCTGCTTCGGCAACATCTTTAATAACTAAGCGTTCGATGTTCGCCAGACAGTACTCTCTGTCTTCTTCGTAGAAAGGCAGATAAGTCGGTGCGTTTTTGAGGATCGGTTCTTCGCCCAGATAGTAACGAATCATCTTGGGAACGAAGTAATAAATACCCTTGTCGTCGGCAACGCCATTTCCGGGAGCATTGATAATCGCGAGGTTCCCTGCCCGATAGGCATTCATAATGCCCGGAACGCCGATGAGTGATTCAGGTTTAAAGGTCAAAGGATCAAGATAGTCGTCGGAGATTCGGCGATAGAGAGCGCCGACCAACTGTGGAGAACCCGATCTGCTCTTGAAATAGAGCTTATTGTCTTGTACGAACAAGTCATTGTGCATAACCAGAGGACATCCGGTCATCTCAGCCAAATAAGCATGCTCGAAGAAAGCAGCGTTGTACCTTCCCGGTGTCATGATGACGCAGCGGCCGCCGGGATTCACGCTTTCCATTGCTTCTCTTAAAAGGAGTCCGTAATCATCGTTGCGATCGACCGAGTTATTTTTAAATGTCTCCGGCGAAGCACGGCGAGCGAGTTTTCTGGCAATTAAAGGATAGGAAGCGCCTGAAGGAATGCGTAGGTTGTCTTCAAGAACGTACCAAGTTCCGTCTTTAGCTTGGACGAGGTCAATGCCTGAAATATGAGAGTAAATTCCGTTCGGCGGAACAAAGTTGTCACACACCGGCAGGAAGCCGCTTGACGAAAAAGCGAAGTCTTCCGGAATCACGCCGTCAGCGACAATTCGCTTTTCCGTGTAGATGTCTCTCAAGAAGGCGTTGAGCGCATCGACACGCTGAATCAAGCCGGCTTCAATTTCAGCGAACTCATCCGCAGGAATAATTCGAGGAAGCGAATCGTAGGGAAACAGCTGCTCATGAAACTCGCCGTTTTTATAGATACCGAACTTCACGCCAAAGCGCGCAAGAAGCCCGTTTATAGCGGCGGTATTGGATATCAGAGAATCCATTATTTCTCCGTAACTTTCTGAGGTTGTTAGATATTCTTCAAAAATTATATGAGAGAGGAGAAGGCCGACACCCTTTAATTTGCAGAAATTTCTGTTGGAAGGAAATGAGGAAGGGTAATTACCAAGGAGGATTGTATTAATCCACATCTAACTTGAGGACAGATCTAATCTAAAAACGCCAAACCGGCTGTTGACGTGTTCACATCAATGCAACCAGCTTTTTAAACAAAAATGATTTCAAGCTGCTTTGTGTAGAAAGTGTTAGGCGGCTTCTTTATCTTTAGCTTTTTTCAGATTGTTCATTGCATAGGCAGCGCTGTTAACGATTTTTACTTCGCCGTTTTCTACGATAAACGTCACATTAGAGCGATGACCGTTTTCGATGCCTAAAATTTTCAAAATATGCTTCGGCAGAGTGACCTGTCCGTCGACCCAAACGATCGAATCAGAAGAGAAATTCGCAGACATATTGATCCTCCTTTAATTTTCACCTGGCCGACAGAACATTTTGTTAATCCTTCGACCCAGGAAAATCACTAATTTCCTCAAATTTCTTACTTATGATTTTACCTGTTTTATGTGATGCTTTATGTGTAAACCCTAATCTGAGTAAAAAACGAACTCGTTTCTACGAAGAGAAGAAACAATTGATATCGAAGACTTGAAGAAAGAAAAAAGCAGCTTTTTGAAATTTATATTAGAATGCGACTTCTTGGCGGCCCGATGGTGAAATTGGTAGACACAAGGGACTTAAAATCCCTCGGCGCAAGCTGTACCGGTTCAAGTCCGGTTCGGGCCACCAAATCTCCCTCTTCTCCTCATCATAAATTCTCTTCCCTCACAATATTTGTTGGGGTCGCTCAACCCTTTGGTTCATCACGGGAATCATTGAACGTTATTGATCTATGCATTTTCCTGAAACTTTTTGGGAATGCGAACTATCTACAGCTTCCTGCACTATTTCAGAAAGACCACAGTCCAAACCTTTTTCTTAGCGAATTTAGGGGATTCTTCTCACTTTCCCAACAAAACCGTTACAACAGACAAAAATAAAACCTAATTTTCGAAACATTCGAAAATCTTCGGAAAGTAAGGCTAACGCGATAAAAAAGGAATTGCTTTGAAACCAAAGTAAATTCCTTCTAATGGCTTAACTGAATCTATGTCGGTTCAGTCAACACAAAAAGCCTCGAATAGAGGCTCCTTGTTAATCCGGATAAGGCCAAGAGGCCTCAGTAGCCGGATCTAATATTTAATCAAATTGATTTCAGCTCGCCCTAAGGCGATTTCGTTGTTGAAAGAATGTAACTAGATATTGCCACAACTATCAAAAGCTTCAATACTACATTCTTCTAACAACTACTGAAACGATACATTGAAGTTTTTAAAAGATCCGCCTGTCACGTTTCAATAACTATTGAAACTCCAGTCCTCGGCGTTGAACTCGAACTCTAAGGTTTCAATACTACATTCTTCCAAGGATTACTGGAACTGTCTAGTGGCGTAGCCAGAATCTTTTTCTAAAAAGTCTCCGAATCACATTCTTCTAACTGTCGCTGAGACCAAATATTCGGCGTCCAAGAGCGAGACAAACTTTCGTTTACACCCTACTCCACTTCGGTACAATCATCCACGTTGTAAACAAATGCCACTCTCGTCAAAAAGATAGTTGCCTAATCTTTGTCAGTTTGCGAAAAACTCGCTCTCGCCTTTCTGGAATAGTGGATGAGAAACGGATGCTTCGAGGGAACGGCAAGAAAAGCAACAGCGCCAAGAATCAATGCCCCGCCAATACACTCCCAAGAATTAACGCTCACCCCAAGAAATATCATGCTCAGTAGAGTTGCAGCTACTGGGTCGAAGGTCTCCATCATGCCGGCAATATCTGCCGGGATAATTTCGGCAGCCGCTTGAAAAAGCCAAAACGCCGCAATCGTTCCGAAAAGCACAATAAACGCATAAGCCAAAATTGAGTAGACGGTCCAGTCCAAAGGTTCGTTCCAAAAGTGACTGAACAACGTCACAGTAACGCCGGTAAGCAAAAGTGCCCAGCTCGTTGCTAACCCGGAACCGACACGCGCAATAAATTTTTGAGGCAACAGAACATAAAAAGCACCTGTGATTCCAGATCCGATACCGGCCCAAAAGCCGATACCTGAGACGTTGAAGTTTTTAAATGATCCGCCGGTTACGACTAGAACCACTCCGGCTACAGCTACAAGTCCGCAAAAAACTTCTTTCACAGTGAGCCGTTTATGCTGAAATACCACCATGAAAATCATGATCCACAATGGAACAGTTGCAGTTAAAACAGCGGCAAAAGGTGCGTTTGCGTATTGAATACAAACAAAGAACGTTAATTGCGTTCCGATAATTGTTAACGTGTAAATTATCAGATCGATAATGTTCTGCTTGGTTTCAAATACTTTCAGAGCCCCCTTCTTTAAAAGAAAGAACTCAATGCCAACGAAGATCGAGCCTGCAAGGAGCATGCGTATAGAGATCAAATCCATCGGTGTAAAGTGACAATTTTGAAGTAAATACTGTCCTGCAACACCCATTGATCCCCAAAAAACAGCCGCTAGTCCGGCCATCGCCATGCCTTTTAATGTTTTATTCATCCTCGTCTCCTCTGGTTCTTGAGTTTGCCAGTTTTGTGATGGGATAGAACGAGTTCCTACTCTTTTTAAGAAATCCTATTTTTCAGAAAATTCCTTACTTTTTTCAGCAAGATAAAAGCCATGAATAATGCGAAAATTCGCCTATGAATTTCGATAACTATCGCCGAATACTTCACCTCGACCTCGACGCTTTTTTCGCTTCCGTTGAACAGCGAGATAATCCTTCGCTTCAAGGGAAGGCAATTGCCGTCGGATTAAATTCCGCTCGAGGTGTCGTTGCGTCTGCTTCTTACGAAGCAAGAAAGTTCGGAGTACGTTCCGCAATGCCCTCCTCAGTTGCCGCAAGGCTATGTCCAAATTTGATTTTTGTTCCCGGACGAATGGACGAGTACAAAAAAGCATCAGCCGAAGTCTTCGAAATTTTTTCTCGCTACACAAATCTCATTGAACAAGTCTCTATCGATGAGGCATTCTTAGACGTCACAGACGTCTGGCGCGACTATGGTTATGCGATGGAAATCGCAAAGCTCATCAAAGAAGATGTTCGTCGTGAAGTCGGTCTCATTATTTCTGCCGGCGTTTCCTACAACAAATTCCTCGCCAAAATCGCAAGCGACTGGCGCAAGCCCGACGGCTTATGCGTGATCCATCCGAATGCGGCACTTAAGTTCATTGATCGTCTTCCTGTGAAGGCTATTTGGGGCGTCGGTCCGGTGACCTCGCAAAAGATGGAGGCCCTCGGCATCTTTACCGGAAAAGATTTGCGAGAAAAAGATCTTTCATTTTTAGTCGAGCAATTCGGCAGTTCGGGACTGTCGTATTACAACTTTGCCCGGTGTATTGACGATCGTCCTGTCAGAACCGAACGCATCCGCAAACAGGTCAGCGCTGAGATCACGCTCTCCAAAGACGAAGGAAATCTCAATAAGTTAGAAGATACGCTCTCGGAACTGACGGACTATCTGATGACGCGTCTGCGTAAAAATGATTTCCTCGGTCGCTCGCTGACGTTAAAAGTACGTTTCCATAACTTCAAGACAATCACAAGAACTCAGACGTCTAACTCAGTCTTTAATGAGAAATCCCAAATCCTCAAAACAGCTGAGTCTTTGCTTGAAAAAATCGATTTCAACCATCAGACCGTTCGCCTCCTCGGAATCGCCATTGGAAACCGCCTGGAAGAAGACACCGAAAACATGTTGAATCTCGGCGATATGGACGAGCTTACACCCAGGCTTCTTTAAGGCGCCGACGGACTTGACTGAGTCGAGACGCGGAGCGCCGTAAAAATTGCAAAGGTCTGAAGAATCGCAACACCGAAAAGAACGGCTGTAAACATACCGACGTCAAGAAGCGGTCCAAACAAAATCGGTGTCAGAGACTGACCCACATCCATTCCGCAATAAGTAAAACCGTAAACGCGGCCAAATGATTTCTTTCCTAACTTCGCAACCGTCGCTCCGCGAATCATAATGTCTCGGCTCGGTGCTGCCACACCTGTTCCCAGACCCATCAGACACATTAGAACGACTGCCCAATACCCGGTCAGAATCTGAGACGCCAAAATAGCTGCCATCACGGCAGCAAACGTAAGGCACAGAGCAACAACACGATTGCTCGAGATCTTATGCTGATTCGTTAAAAACCCGCCGATCAAAGCGCCCGCGCCGGCGCCCAAGAGATAAGCTGTCAGAGCCGCCGAAGCTCCGGTCAGATTCAAGTGATAGGCATTCTTGAAGATCGTCTGCGAAAAGCTTTGAAGAACGCCGAAGGCCCCAGACGTAAAGAAGAAAAACATGAAGCAGTACCATACATCCGGCACTCGCAGAAATCCGAAAGTCCCCTCTTCTTTCTCTTTCGGAGTCGGCGGTGTAGTGTCACGAACGGAATCTCGAGAGAAAACGCCTCTAAATACAAGCTCGATGACAAGAACAATCAGCGCTACCGAAGAAGCTGCAAACGCCGCACCTCTCCAGCCGAACAAGCCCGCTGTCGTTACCATGAAGAAAGGACAAATTGCCCAGCCGATATTGCCGGTGATGTTATGCCAGGCAAAAGCGTGACCCAAGAAGCGATCACGAATGTTGTAGTTCATCAGCGAATAATCGCTCGGATGGAACACCGAGTTGCCGGCGCCGGCCAGCATCGCCGAGAGATAAAGCATCGGCACATTTTCTGCCATGCCTAAAGCCACGGCACTGGCAATCAGCAAAACCAGGCCTGTATACATTGAGGTCCGGCCGCCCACTTTATCAACCAGAAAGCCGCTCATCGACTGGCCGACTGCGCTCGTGACAAAGAACGTTGTCATCAAGGTTCCGCCCTGAAGGAAATTCATTCCGAAGTGCGGAAGAATCCAAGGGAACAACGACGGAATCACTAAGTGATAGAAATGAGAGCTGGCGTGGGCGATCGAAACGAGAAAAATCGCGAGGATGTCGTGACCGCGAGTTCCTTGTGCGTACATGGCGTGGCTTAAGAGTGTTTTTTCTTATTCTATCCCTCGCGTCTTCCAAAATAAGTTAGGGCCGAGAGATTGTTGGTCTCTCAGCCTCTTAACTCAGATTTGATCAGACGATCTTATCGATTGTCTTTACGGTCTTCAAAAATGAATTTTCCGTCAACATAGTCCACAAACACCGTGTCTCCCGGAGCGTATTTACCCTTAAGGATATCCACCGCAATCTGGTTCTCCAGATAGTCTTGGACAGCACGGCGCAGCGGACGTGCACCGAACAGCGGATCAAAGCCGACCTTACCGATTTCGTCCAGAGCCGCTTCGGTAACATCCAAACCAATATTCTGCTGCTCCATACGTTTAGCAAGCTTACGGATCTGGATACGGGCGATTTCGCGAATAGCCTTCTGATCAAGGGCATTGAAGACAACGATTTCATCAATACGGTTAATGAATTCGGGTCTGAAGTGCTTCTTGACTTCGTCCATTACGGCTTCCTTCACAACTTCAGGATCTTCACCCTGACGGTTCATAATTTCCTGAGAACCGAGGTTGGAAGTCATAATGATGACGGTGTTCTTGAAGTCAACCGTGCGTCCCTGACCGTCGGTCATACGGCCGTCGTCCAATGCCTGAAGCAGGATGTTGAAGACATCCGGGTGAGCTTTTTCAACTTCGTCGAGAAGAATCACGCTGTAAGGTTTACGGCGTACGGCTTCTGTTAAGTAGCCGCCTTCTTCATAGCCGACATATCCCGGAGGCGCTCCGATCAAACGAGCCACGGAGTGTTTCTCCATGAATTCGCTCATATCGATACGGATCATGGCGTCCTCAGTGTCGAACAGGAATTCGGCCAAAGCCTTGGTGAGCTCCGTCTTACCGACGCCTGTCGGACCGAGGAAGAGGAAGGAACCATAAGGACGGTTCGGGTCGGACAGGCCGGCACGAGAACGAAGGATGGCGTCAACGACTTTATCAACCGCTTCTTTCTGTCCGACAACGCGCTTGCCGATGTACTTGGCCATATCCAAAAGTTTCTGGCGTTCGCCTTCCATCATCTTGGAGACCGGAATACCGGTTGCGCGGGAAACCACTTCAGCGATTTCTTCAGCGCCTACCTGCGTACGCAGGAGCTTCGGTTTTTCATCGTAGAGCTTGGTTTCTTCTTTTTCTTCCTTCACCAGCTGTTTTTCAAGTTCGGGAAGTTTGCCGTACTGGATCGCAGCGAGTTCTTCATACTTGCCGGAACGACGAAGCTCTTCCATCTTGGTCTTGAGCTTGTCGATTTCGTCACGGACTTCTTTAGATCCCAACGCGGCGTTCTTTTCTTTCTTCCAGATTTCTTCCAAATCGGAATACTCGCGGCTTAACTTAGCGATTTCTTCTTCCAAACCGCTCAAGCGTTTCTTGCTGGCTTCGTCTTTTTCTTTCTTAACGGCTTCACGTTCAATCTTCAATTGAATCAGGCGACGGTCCAGCTTATCGAGTTCTTCAGGCTTGGAGTCAATTTCCATCTTGATGCGCGCTGCCGCTTCATCAATCAGGTCAATAGCCTTGTCCGGAAGGAAACGATCGGTAATGTAGCGGGCGGAAAGTTCAGCAGCAGCCACAATCGCCGGGTCGGTAATTTCGACACCATGATGAACTTCGTACTTTTCCTGCAGACCGCGCAGAATAGCAATCGTGTCTTCGACGCTCGGTTCGTTGACGATCACTTTCTGGAAACGACGTTCCAGAGCGGGATCTTTTTCGATGTACTTTCTGTACTCGTCCAAGGTTGTCGCACCGATCACATGCAGTTCACCGCGGGAAAGTGCAGGTTTGAGCATGTTGCCGGCATCCATTGCACCTTCTGTCTTACCGGCACCTACCACTGTATGGATTTCATCGATAAACAGAATGATACGGCCTTCTTCGGCAACCACTTCTTTCAGCAGTGCTTTCAGACGTTCTTCGAATTCGCCGCGGTATTTCGCACCGGCGACAAGTCCTGCCATATCGAGACTTAAGACGCGTTTGTTGCGCAGTGTGTCGGGCACTTCACCGTTCACAATACGCTGTGCTAAGCCTTCAACCACAGCGGTCTTACCAACACCGGGTTCGCCGATAAGAACAGGATTGTTCTTACTTCTGCGCTGCAGAATCTGCATCGCACGACGAATCTCGTCATCTCGCCCGATCACAGGGTCGAGCTTTCCTTCTTTGGCCTTTTCGGTTAGGTCAACCGTGTATTTCTTTAGGGCTTCACGATTGTTCTCAGCTTCGGGATTGTCCACTTTTTCACCTCCGCGCACGGATAAAATTGCATTTTCTAGGCTCGGTTTATTGAGGCCTTCCTCTTGCGCAAGGTGTGCGGCGTCACACTTGCTGTCGCATAAAGCTAAAAGGAAGAGATCGGTGGAAATGAATTTATCGCCGAGTCTTTCGGCCTCCCTTTCCATCGAATTAAGAATTGCCATCAACTCACGGCTGATTTGGACATTGTCGGCAGCTCCGGAAACTTCCGGCAGTTTGCCGATCGCTTCCTTCACCTTACGTTCGAGTTCTCTGACTCTCACGCCGGAGCGCTCTAAGAGCGTCCTTCCGGTGCCCTCGGTGTCCTTTAATACCGCAAGCAGCAAGTGAAGCGGATCGATGTACTGCTGGGAACGCTCAACAGCCATCGATTGTGCTTCTCCGAGCAACTCTTGGAACCGAGTTGTAAATTGATCTTGACGCATAAGAGTTTGAATCTCCTTTTGTTAAGGAAACATTCGGAATCAACTCCTGTTCCCCTATGCGTCTATTCTGAAGAGTCCGCGGAGACGGACGTGCGTTTTTCTCTTATTTTGAGCTTATTTGGTCCACCTGGATTTTGCAGCTTCGTCGGTCTCTTTGGCCTGTACCCAACGGGTGCCCTCGCCCACCTTTTCCTTCTTCCAGAACGGGGCTTCGGTCTTTAAGTAGTCAATAATGAACTCGCAGGCTTTAAATGCTTCCCCGCGATGGGCGCCGGAAACGCCGACAAAAACGATCTGATCCGTGGCGAATAATTCGCCGACACGATGAATCACGGTCGCATCCATAATGTCCCAGCGCTTCTTTGCCTCTTCCACAATGGCCGTAAGGGCTTTTTCGGTCATGTCGGGATAGTGCTCCAGCGTCATGGAAGCGACCTCGTCACCTTCGTTAAGGTCGCGAACCGTGCCTAAAAACATCACGACGGCGCCGACTTTGGGAGACGCATGCAGTGCCGCTACTTCAGCCTGAACATCAAAGTCTTCTGTTTGAACTGCAATCTTCATTGACGCCTCTTATAAGTTGAATTCTGTGAATGGGATGTAGGTCACCAAATCGCCCTTCTTCAAGTCAGCTTCAGCCGGAATGTCGGCTAAGCCATCTGCCCAGGTGCAGGAGCTGAGCACTGCCGAGTTTTGAGTTCGGTAGTTTTCCAGCTCTCCGGCGCCGTTGCGGCGGACACGGATGAATTCGCGGCGGGATCCGCACTTGTAATCAAAGGCCAGCGGAAGGATATAACCCTTCACATCAATCTGGCCGCGACCGGAAAGTTTAAGAATCAGCGGCTGAGCAAACAGCAGGAAGGTCACAAAGCCGGAGACGGGATTGCCGGGAAGACCGATAAACGGAACGCCGCGAACTTCACCTTTGGCGACCGGTTTGCCCGGCTTCATGGCGATGCGCCACATCTGCATCTTGCCGAGCTCTTCAACGGCTCGGCGAATAAAGTCGGCTTCGCCTACGCTCATGCCGCCGCTGGTCAGAATGAAATCAGACTTGCGTGAGGCTTTACGGAAAGCTTCCAGAGTTGCTTCAAACGTATCAGGAATATTGCCGTAATCCACCACATCGCAGCCCAGCTGATGGAGCAGTCCGCGCAGGACAAAGCGGTTGGAGTTGTAGATGCCGCCCTCGACAAGCTTTTCTCCCGGCATCGCGAGTTCATCACCGGTGAAGAAAAGCGAAACACGAATCGGACGATAAACCTTAACTGTGGAAACGCCGATGCTCGCGGCAACGCCGAGCGCCGGAGGCGTTAAGCGGTCGCCCTTCTTCAATACAGTCTGGCCGACATCAATATCGCAGCCTGCTCTTCGAATCCAGGCACCGGCTTTAGGATCACAATGGAATTCAACGCTGCCGTCTTCCATCTCGGAAGCTTCTTCCTGAGGTATAACCGCATCGGCTCCCGGAGGGATGGGGGCGCCGGTGAAGATGCGGGCGACAGTGTCGGGTTCAAGTTCAGTACCGACGTGGCCGGCAAAAATTCGCTGAGAAACCGGGAAATTGCGGCGACCGCCTGCAAAATCGGCGCAGCGAACGGCATAGCCGTCCATCTGAGAATTATCCAGAGGAGGGACTTTAATTTCGGAGACGATGTCTTGGGCGAGGATCTTGCCTGCCGAATAAAGGGTCACCATATCTTCTACTTCGGCAACCGCCTCCGCACCTTCCAAAATCTTTGCTTTTGCTTGTTCAACTGTCAGCATTTCCGTGTTTCTCCGTCTTCGAGACCAAGCTCTCGAACTATGAAGCGAGTAATGGGTTCGGCATCATTTATATCAAAAATCGGCAGATTTCCAAATGCCGGGTGTGTCGTATCGGTCACGACCGCAGCGATGCGCTTGTCGTGTGCGCAAATCGGTGTTTCATGCCGTTCGAGCTTGCGCCAAACCTCCAGACGAAGCGCTTCCTGCTCTTCGGTCTTAAAGCCTTCGACAATCACGATGTCCGCAGGATCTAAATGACGAATCAAATCCGAAAGCGTGGGCTTGTCTTTCGGCGTCTCGGTGAGCATGGCCCAGCGTTCGTCGGTATGCACAATAACCTGCGTCGCACCTGCTTCACGAAAACGATAAGAATCCTTCCCGGGCTTATCGATATCGACATTGTGATGGGCATTTTTAACGGCCGAGACTTTGAGGCCGCGCTCAGCGAGCAGCGCGATGATTTTTTCGATCAGGGTCGTTTTGCCGCTGCCGGAGGACCCGATGATCGCCAGGGCCTGGCCCTGCTCCAGGGAAAAGCTGATGTCCTCCAGCACCTTGGTGGAGCCAAAGTGCTTTTCAATGTTGTGTACTTCCAAAACAGGCATTTCGGCCCCTCCTTATCGGAAATAAT
>OFFL01001286.1_pt1 | contig 19263 bp, 21 predicted proteins | sample 1521391 | NCBI WGS metagenome assembly OFFL01 (sample SAMEA3504082, study PRJEB24116) | mouse gut metagenome | biome: mouse gut; feature: mouse-associated habitat; material: faeces | place: Denmark | collected 2011
GCATAATCGCAGACTTTTCAGGCATTTAACAAGTTTGAGTTTCACGGATTAAGGTATTTCTTAGGCGCGAGTGAAATATTGTTTCCTTATTGCAAAGATTATTTATTTGTATTATTACTTTTTACTCCCGCCAGTATGTTGCAGGTACTATTTCAAAATTTAATCATTACAGCAGGACGCCCCGGTTTTGGCATGGTACTTTCAATCAGTGCTGGAGCAATCAACGTGATGTTGGATTATATTTTTATGGTACTGCTTGATATGGGAATTAAAGGCTCTGCATTAGGAACAGGCATTGGATATTTAATTCCGACAATAATCGGTATAGTTTTTTTCTTAACTGGAAAAGGAAGTATACGGTTTAAGAAACCCGTTTTTCGTTTTTCCGTATTATCTGAAAGTTGTTCTAACGGGTGTTCTGAAATGATTAGTCAAGCGGCAGCAGCAGTTACAACATTTCTCTTTAATGCTACTATGCTAAAGCTACTTGGCGAAAATGGTGTTGCTGCTATAACGATTATTATTTATTCGCAATTCCTATTAACAACTTTGTATATTGGTTTTTCAATGGGTATAGCTCCTGTTATCAGTTATAACTATGGAGAGCAAAATCATCAACGATTGAAAAGAGTATTTAGAATTTGCTTACGCTTTATAGTGGCTGTTTCTGTTTTAATTTTTGTGATATCAATATTTTTTGGCTCATACTTAGTCAATATTTTTTCTTCGACAGGAACTCCTGTTTATGATATTGCAAAAAATGGATTTATAATTTTTTCATTTAGTTTCTTATGTTGCGGAATAAATATTTTTGCTTCGGCTGTTTTTACAGCTCTTTCTAACGGGAAAATATCTGCAATTATATCCTTTTTGCGAACATTTGGGCTAATTACGCTATTCCTGCTTACATTGCCCCGAATTTGGGGCGTTAATGGAGTATGGATAGCTGTTCCAATCGCAGAATTGATAACCACGATTGTTTCGATAATGTATCTGCAAAGAAACAAAAGAAACTATCATTATATGTAAAAACTACCCACCTAACTAATGGTAAATAAAAAAAACCGTTGTTCGGCGGTAAAGTTTTCATGCGCCAACAAAATATGAGCGACCTAACGGCGGTTTTGAAATAGCAATCAAAGCCGCTGTTTTCTTTTTTCAAAAGTAAGAATACAGAGGGTGTGTTAAAGTTGCCCTTTTTCAAGGATATGGCGGTATCAAGGAGGTATCGCCATGTCCTTTTTTCTATGCCCTAATGGGTTACTATCAAAAAAAGCCATTACCCGCCAACGGGTTATTCCGGTTACATAGATGAACTGTCAAATCAATTAAATACTGTTGTTATTTCCTATGCGCCTGTCTGCGTTTTGCAGACGGGCGCATTTTGTATTTTCTCCAAAAACTTTTTCAAGAAATTTCTAAAAACCAACGTCCATTTTGAAGTCCGTCGGTTTGAGGGTTTACGAAAGGGGACATTTCAAATTCCACCGCTTTCGCGGCAGCGAAAGGAGGTGAGAACATGAACGAGCCTATTCGTACCCAATGGCAAATCCGTTGTGCTTTTAACGGCTTTTGCAAACTGGCGTTGAAGCGAGAAGCTATGAACGCCCACAGGGACACAAAGCAACGGCAATTACGCGAGGTTACTTTTTCCGACCTGTCGCCACTGGAAGAAAATCAGCTTTACGTCTGCGACAAATATTTTGCAGATGATGAAGCAGAACAGTCTTTCGTTGTCGGCGGCAAAGAAATTACTGCGAAGCTGCTTGCCGAAGCCCTGCACAGTTTGCCGGAAGAAAAGCGGGAAACCGTACTGCTGTATTATTTCTTTGATATGAGCGAACGCGAGATTGCAAAGTTTGCAATCTGTCAAGGACAACGGTACAGTCCCGCCGGACAAGCTCAATGAAGCTGTTAAAACGCTATTTGGAGGAAAGAGCCTATGACTGCACAGATTAGTAAATCAGAACAGGACGAACGCGGCTTGTTGCCTTACCCGGTAATCATAGCCGCAACTAAGGGCGACCCGGAAGCTATGAACATTGTCGTACAGCATTACGAAAGTTACATAGCGTCCCTGTCTATGCGAAAGCTGCGTGATGAGCGCGGAAATATCTATTGGGGCATAGATGAGGATATACGCGACCGCTTGCGTTCGCGTCTTATGCGGGCTGTCCTTTCATTCAAGGTTTGAGATAACCACAAGCAGCGTCCCCCTTTCCGCTGCCTGTTGACTTGACCTTGCTTGCTCTTTGATAAAGAAAGCGACGCAAGATAACGGCGACGCAGTATAGGGCAAATCGGATACGTCCTTTTTGCGTTGAGCCATACGGCGGGTGCGCCATGACGCTTTCCCCTATTGGAGAAAGTCGAGCGACCACCACCACGCCGGAGAACAAGTGTAGCGGCTTGTGGGCGACGACGCGCACTAAGGGTAGACAAGCCTTTACAGCCATAGTCCGAGCGTTAAAAGCGTCGCAGGCATTGGGTAAAGCTGCCTTAACGGGCAGGGGTGGAACTCCCGTGAGGTTGTGCTAACAGCCGTCCGATTAAAGCCCCTTTTACTATTCACTTTTCCTAATATTGAAAGGGGGACGATACGATGAGTAACGCCGACGTGCCTATTTGGGAAAAATACACGCTTACGATAGATGAAGCAGCTAAATACTTCCGTATCGGAGAAAACAAGCTGCGTAAATTAGCCGAGGAAAAACCTGCCGCCGGGTGGGTTATTATGAACGGCAACCGTATTCAAATCAAGCGCAAACAGTTTGAAAAAATGATTGATACCATAGACACAATCTGATAGTGAAATTGAGCCTTGAATGTGCTATAAGGGATAAGCATATCAAGGCTCTTTCCGTCTTGGAAAGGAGCATTGAAAAATGTCAAAGAAAAGACGTGACAGCAAAAATCGAGTTTTGTGGTCGGGAGAGAGCCAGAGAAAAGACGGAAGATATGCTTACAAATATATAGATACCTTTGGTAATCCGCAGTTTGTGTATGCGTGGAAGTTAGTACCTACGGACAAGACCCCTGCCGGAAAGCGTGAGGATATATCCCTACGGGAAAAGGTAAAAGAGATACAGAAAGACCTTGACGACGGGATAGACACCATAGGCAAGAAAATGACGGTCTGCCAACTTTATGCAAAGCAGATACGCCACCGGGGAAATGTAAGGTACAATACGAAAAACGGACGCAAGCGGCTGATGAAGCTACTGGAAGAAGATAAACTTGGGGGCTGCCCGATTGACAGCGTGAAGCTGTCCGACGCGAAAGAATGGGCAATCCGCATGAAAGAAAAAGGAATTTCCTATAAGACTATCAGTAATGACAAGCGTTCCTTGAAAGCTGCCTTTTACACAGCGATACAGGACGATTGCATAAGGAAAAATCCTTTTGACTTCCAGTTAAACACTGTCATTGAAGATGATACAGAACCAAAGGTTCCGCTAACACCAGCGCAGGAAGAAAGTTTTTTGTCCTTTGCTCAAAATGACAAAGTTTATCAGAAGTATTATGACGAGCTTATTATTTTGCTTGGGACAGGGCTTCGTATCTCTGAACTTTGCGGGCTGACCGATACTGACATTGACTTTGAGAATAGGATAATCAATGTAGACCACCAACTTTTAAGAAGTGCGGAAACAGGATATTACATTGAAACACCAAAAACGAAAAGCGGTATTCGTCAAATTCCAATGAGCGAAAAAGCATATGAAGCATTTAACCGAGTGCTGAAACGGCGCAGGGGTGCAAAAGCTGTTACTATTGACGGTTACAGCAACTTCCTTTTCCTCAACCGGGACGGCTACCCGAAAACAGCTACCAATTATGACGGTATGTTTAGGGGGCTTGCAAAGAAGTACAACAAGTACCATGAGGAAGCTCTACCGAAAGTAATGACACCGCACACCTTACGTCATACGTTCTGTACCAACATGGCAAATGCCGGAATGAACCCGAAAGCATTACAGTACATTATGGGACATTCCAACATTACTATGACGCTGAACTATTACGCACACGCTACTTTCGACAGCGCAAAAACTGAAATGCTGCGGATAGCAGCTTAGTAGTAAATTAAGGTTTTACTACTTCTTTACTACTTTTGAAAGCAAAAACCTAAGCGGATATAAAAATATATGTGAGTTTCTTCCGATACGAAAAATGCCGGAAAAGCCTGTAAATACGGGCTATACCGGCATATAAGAACTTCTAAAAAGATAATCAAAATTCATATCTAATTTTGTGCAAAAAAATCTGACATTCCTGTATAGAACCATCAAGATTGGTAATACTATAATCAGAAAGATAAATCGACACTAAATTCAATCTAATAATTCGACAGAATATGGTACATATCTGAATCTTATCAGAAGGATCTTTCCTCCATAGACACAGAAAAATTTACAGCCTCTATATTATAAATAAGGCGTTTTCATAATCTTTCACATAGTATCGAAGGTTTTTCCTGCCTTTTGCGATAACAGTATGCCCCTCTTTTTCGAGCAGCTCCTTTTGAGCCTCAATACCACCGGGATATTTTTCGTTCAATTCACCATTGGCTTTTAGTGTTCTCCAATAAGGCGTTTTATCATCATTTCTTTGGAAACTTGCCCACGCAGCAATTGAGACAAATATTCCCGCCGTAATTGGCTCTGTAAAATCGGCTCCGTTTATCCGTGCAAAATATTCTCTTATTGTGCCTACGGTGAGCAGTTTTCCAAATGGAACCAGTCTCATGATTTTGTCGTAATCAATCGGCGGGGCAAAGTACATTCTGTCTCCGCCGTATTTTTCTATGCTTTTTTCATCTGTAATTGTCTGAAATTTCGGCATATCTTTATTGTCGTTCAGCATTGCGTTGAAATCTTTCTTATCTTCATTTGCCATAGCTAAGCACCTCCTGAGTAAAAGCATAGACCAAAGAAATCATATATGCAATGAGACAGTTTAAAAATTATATTATTTTCCACCTATGATTTCCATGGTCTGGTTTTGCCAAGCCAGCCTTGTTCTGCCCAATACTTCCCATCGAGATATTCAGGGTCATTTTTATGTAGCGTTTGCTGCATCAAACGGCATATGGAAAACTTTATTTTTGTAATACAATTTGTGTATGCGGGTTTTGCATAGTCTATCCGTGCAAACTTTTGAGATAGCTTTTTCACTTTTCCTGTCAGTTCTGCCCGCTTCTTTTCGGAAAGTCTTTCCCAAACAATATCGCTCATTAATGCACCGGAGAATATTCCGATTTTAGAAATTCCCCACCAGGATAAGCTGTGCTTTATATCCTTTGCCGCAGATTTTGCTCCCGCACCTAAACACTGCGTAATAATTACTGCCCGCTTTTCAAACATTTCCGGGGCAGGGCGGTGGGGCAGCCAGCGGTAAGCAAAATGGTCGAGGAACGCTTTCATAGCTCCCGTAGTGTGAAACACATACGCAGGAGAGGTCATTACAATTAAATCTGCTTCCAGGAGTGATTTGTCAATTTTTCCGATGTATTCTGCGTCTTTGCAGGTGTTTTCGCCTTTTATCGTACAGTTAACACAGCCATTGCAGAAATTGGGACAATCTTTTGGAAGATAATATTCCGTAATGTTCGCTTTACCCCTAAAAGTGGTTAAAAACATTTCTTTTAGCCGGTAAGTTACACCGTGCTTTTCTGTTCCGTTTATAACCGTTATTTCCATCATTATACCTCCAATATATCGTGTAAAATTTGTGTGTGCCATGCCCTGCGGTTTTCTTTTTGACTCAGATCAATATCAAGTATCACTGATGCCGTTTCATACCGGAGAAAAGCCTGCTGCATAACCGAAATCAAGCAAAAAGTTTTTCTTTTTACAGTATGTTCATCCCAGTCGGGACGGCAGGCAGCGACAAGAGGAAGATATGCGGCGTAAGTTTTGTGAGTGTTGTCGTCTGGCTTCGGATTTTTCATATCGGTAAGCACTGATATTCTGGAAACTGCATAATGCTCGAACAGAAAATCAAAAGTCATGCTGCCGAGATATTCTAATTTTTCAAAAGGTGTAAAGCCCTCTGCTTTCTCTCGAATGTTCTGAAATTGCTCAACAATTCTGTTTATGATACGCTCAACGCATAGTTCAATTAGTTTATCTTTGTTCCCAAAATGATAATTCACAAGACCTAACCCAACATCTGCCCTTTTGGATATTTCACGGACAGTGATTGTATCTAAATCTTTGTCTTTTTCCTCGATGAGTGCAATCGTTGTCTGTATGATTGTTTCTTTATTATCCATATATACGCGCCTCCTGAACAATGTTCAAAAAGTATTATACTGAACGATGTTCAAAAAGGCAATAGGCAGTAACGTTGGATTCGCAGAAAGAGAAAGGCTTTTGAAAAGAGTCTCTCTTTTTTGAATTGGGAATGGTAAAAAGTATATGAATGTGATAGAATATCAGCAGTTTAATTCACATGGGAGGAAAAAGATGCAATCAAAAAACAGAAGAAGCAGACTGCTGTTCTTATTATAGGGGGAGAAATTGTGCTGGCGGCGCTTCTTCTTTTTGCGATAATATGGCTGACAGAGAATGTGCAGACGGGGCTTCTGGCGGCAGCGATGGTTCTGGTATTTTCCATACTGGTTCATCAATTCAGGAAAAATGCAAGGATTCTCCTGAATCAGGAAAAGGCGGACAAGGACCGGCTTCAGGCGGCGCTTGCTCAGATTGAGCGGGAGCGGGCCGCCATGGAAAATATTCAGGCAGCTTTGGGCTCCGGCCCCTGGAGTATGGAGTTTGATGAGCGCGGAGAGATCATCGCCTGTATCTGGACCGATGTGTTTCGGCATATGCTGGGATATGAGGGGGAAGCGGACTTTCCAAACAGGCTGGATTCCTGGTCGAATTTGCTGCATGAAGAGGACAAAGCGTATGTGATGAAGGAGTATTGGTACACGGTGAGAGATTACACCGGCGAGAAGACCTATGATGTGAAATATCGTCTTCTCACCAGAAACGCAGGGTGGAGATAGTTCCATGCGGCGGGCCGGCTGTCCAGGAGAGAGGATGGTTCTCCGATCACCTTTGTAGGTTTTTTTGTGGATATTGATGATGAGAAGAGGATGGAGGCGCAGCTGGAAGCGCAGAGAGCGGATCTTGAGGACGCGCTGGCTGCGGCACAGCATGCCAACCGGGCGAAGACTACGTTCCTCAATAATATGTCGCATGATATCCGGACGCCTATGAACGCCATTATAGGCTTTACATCGCTTGTCGCCGCGCATATCGACAATACGGAGCAGGTACGGGGCTACCTGACAAAGATTGCCACCTCCAGCAATCATCTGCTGAGCCTGATTAATGATGTGCTGGATATGAGCCGCATTGAAAGCGGAAAGGTAAAAATCGAGGAAAAGGAGTGCTCTCTTCCGGAGATGCTGCATGACCTGAAGACCATTGTACAGGCAGATATCATGTCAAAGCAGCTGGATTTCTATATTGATACGGTGGACGTGGTAAACGAGAATGTTTTGTGCGACAGGCTCAGACTGAATCAGGTTTTGCTGAATCTGTTGAGCAATGCAATGAAATTCACAAAGCCTGGCGGTATGGTAAGTGTCCGGATTCTGCAGAAGAGAAATGCGCCGGAGGGCTATGCGGCTTATGAATTTCAGGTGAAGGATACGGGAATCGGAATGAGCCCGGAATTTTTAAAGAATGTTTTTGAACCCTTTGAGCGTGAGAGGACAAGTACGGTCAGCGGGATACAGGGAACCGGGCTTGGAATGGCGATTACCAGGAATATTGTGGATATGATGGGCGGTACTGTCACCGTGGACAGTGAGGTGGGAAAGGGGACCACGTTTACGGTCTCTCTGCAGTTTAAGACCAGCTCCTGCCCTGTAAGGCAGGAAACGATACCTCAGCTGCAGGGGCTTCGGGCGCTTGTGGTTGACGACGATTTTAATACCTGCTCCAGCGTGACCAAGATGCTGGCATCCATCGGCCTGCGCCCGGACTGGACCACATCGGGCAAGGAGGCGGTGCTCCGGGTGAAGCTTGCCGGGGAGCAGGAGGACGAGTATGCCGTATATATCATAGACTGGCTCATGCCGGATATGAACGGAATCGAGGTGGTGAGGCGGATTCGGGGGATGATCGGAGAGGATACGCCTATTATCGTTCTGATCGCCTATGACTGGTCGGATATTGAGGAGGAGGCGAGAAAAGCGGGCGTCACGGCTTTCTGCTCCAAGCCCATCTTTTTATCGGAGCTCAGAGAGGTACTGGAGTCGCCGTTTGCGTCCGGCAATCAGGATGAGGCTTCGCAGGAGACATTTTCCTTCCAGGGAAAGAAAATTCTTCTGGTGGAGGATAATGAGCTGAACCAGGAAATCGCTGTGGAGATACTTCAGGAAACCGGATTTGTCATGGACGTTGCGGATGACGGATCCGCCGCGGTAGAACGGATGAGGGAAGCGGAGCCCGGTCAGTATGATCTGATTTTGATGGATATCCAGATGCCGATTATGGACGGTTATGAAGCCACAAGACAGATTCGGGCGCTGGAGGATCCGGATATTGCCGGTATTCCGATTATTGCCATGACAGCCAATGCCTTTGAGGAAGATAAAAAAACGGCGTTGGAAGCCGGAATGAACGGTCATATTGCAAAACCAATTGATGTTCCTGTATTGCTGGAGCTATTGTGGGAGATCGTAAAACCCACAGCAGTAAATTGAGACGGTAAACCGCCCCGTATGTGCGGGGCGGTTTGTGCAATGGGGAAGAAGCATTACCATTCTTTCTTAAGCTCCATATTCCAGTCTGCGGCAAAGGGGCCGGCGGCAAGAGATTCCATGCTGCTTATCAGTGCTGCACGCTCTGCGGCGCTGCTTTCGGAATCATCCAGGGATTCTTCTGCCCAATAGGAATAACCATAGAGATAGCTCTGGTTAAAGTCCGCCCAAGAGTCAAAAAGCTCCTGGGATTTTACTGCGGCCTCCAGCATTTTGTCCATGGCTTCCTCATAGGTGCAATAGCCGGCCGCATAGCCAAAGCTCATAATGGTTCCTGCCCGGCTTAGATCCCAGGCTGCGATGGCGCTGTCTCCATAAGCGCACCATGCGTCATAAGCTGCCAGGAGACTGATATACGTGCCTTCCTCCAGGTTCTGTTCCTTCAGCTTGGCGTCAAAGGCATCACGATCCGGCTCATTGGTTCCGCCGTATTGGCTTAAGAACTCCAAAGCGTCCGGGTTATGGAGTCCGGTTATCAGCTGGTCTGCCATTTCCATCAGGTCGGCGGCATTCTCCACACCCCAGCTGTCCGACAGGCTCTGACGGGCCTGGGATGCAAGGGCCTCAAGCTGGGCTTCATCTGCGCCCATATCCTGCAGCGCTTTAATGGTTTCGCGGATGTTGGCTCCGTTCATGCTATCCAGAACCGCGGTCATACCGTTGATAAAGTCTGTGGTTCCTTTCTGCCCTGACGCACCGTCCAGAATCTCCAGGGAGATGATCTGTATGGCTTCCTCCACATCATCGCTGTTTCCAATGATTACTACGGAAAAATAACTGTCTGCAGATTCCACATAATATCCGTAGGCCTGCCCTTTGCTTGCTCCGCTTCTGGCTACGCCTTCCCGGGCCAGACACCGCTCGGCGCCCTCTGTGGAGGGTGCGTCCGTATCCTCCCAGCTCACCGTCACACCGGAACCGCTTAAGATCATGTTTGTTATATGATCCGCATAATCCTCCAGACTTTCCATATCACCCGGATTTCCCGGAACATTTGCCTTGGAGCTTCCCAGAGAAACGCCGGAAAACCCTGTCCGATCAGATCCGCCCTCCAATCCCATCATGGCAGCTCCTGGCAGCTCCATGTCCGTCTGTGTGAGACTCTCCAGCAGAATTACCTTATATGTGCCGTCTGAGGAAATATATTCCTGGGAAGCCGGAAGATTCTCTGCTTTCTGGGACTCTTTCTGAGATTCCTCCTGGGTCCCCTCCTGAGCTGTGTTTCCGGCGGTGCTGCCGGGTATTGTCTCCGGCGCTTTTTCAGGAGCTCCGCAGGATGTAAGCATCAGTCCCATAGCCATTGTCAGTGATAAAAGGTTTCTTTTTTTCATGATATTTTTACTCCTTCATTCTTTTTGTTCCGGTTCCGGCTATGCTGGGGCATCTTTCGAAAAAGGCCTGCACAACGGTTCTGCCGGTCCCGGAAGCGTGATTAAAAAGGCAGAACCATTATAGCATAATCAATGTTGAGAGTGAAAGATAAATATTTCATATTTTTTATCAGGGCAAGGAGTGCCCTGTCCGGCTGTTCAGTACCACATGAACCTTATTGGAGAAGGATTTTTTAGCAGAAAATAGAATGGAGATTGATTCCGGAGAAATGAAATTGTTAATCGACAATACGGTATAGTGAAGAGCACTCTCGGAAATTCAATAATATTGTTTACAAGAGCCGGGTTAAGAAGAATAATCCCGATGAGGAATGAGGGGGTGGTGATACATAATGGCTGAGAACAAGAATACAAAATTGCAGATCCGGAACAGCATTGTGGATTTCCTTGTATTTACAAAAGATGCCCATGAGGACGGTATTGAAGTCCGTGTGCAGGATCACGATGTATCTGGACTATGCCACAAGGCAGGCCAGACGACATATCCCGATGACAATGGCAGATTGGGCTTCTAAACTGGATGCTTTTCTGCAAGTTAATGATGCAGAAATCTGCTCTGCTGGATGCGGTGACAGGTGCATACATCCCATCGGGGTACCTGCCGGTAGTCCTTCCAAAGGATATGGAAACTGTAGAAACCCACTGTGAGGACGTGGCCACAGATATAGAACCATATCAGGACGAGGATGGGCATGTGTATGGCCTTGGCTATGGGCTGGAGGCTTTCTGATGAAATCGCTGCCAGGAGGCGGGCGCGGAGGACCGCGATGGTCAGCGGATTCTTGACATACTGCCCATGGATTTGTACAATAAGATTCAGTGGATGCGCGGAACATGAGCCGCATCTGCGTTTCCTGGGCTTTAGGGAGGCGTATCTTTGGAGTTGAAAAAAGGAGGGCTGTCGAAATGGAAAAGGATAAAATGCTGTCAGACCGGTTATATGACCCCACAGACGATGAATTGACAAAACGGAGGATCAAAGCAAGAAAGCTGGCTCGCAGGTATAACAATATGGATGAGGACCAGTGGGAGGAAATGCAGGCGATCCTTTCAGAGCTAGTGCCAAACAGGGGGGCAGATACCTTTTTTCAGGCGCCGGTCTATTTTGACTACGGATGCTTTGTATCCTTTGGGAAGAGATGCTCCGCCAACTTTAATTTCACCGTATTGGATTGTGCTTCCATTACAATCGGAGACAACGTAATGTTCGGCCCTAATTGCACATTGGCGGCTCCGATGCATCCGCTCTGTCCGCAGGAGAGAAATGCCAGAGAAAGAGAAAACGGCGAATTATATAACCTTGAGTATGCCAAACCCATAAAAATTGGCAGTGACTGCTGGCTGGCCTCCAATGTGACGGTATGCGGCGGGGTGACCATAGGGGAAGGCTGTGTGATCGGTGCCGGAAGTGTGGTTACGAGAGATATACCGGCCCATTCGCTGGCGGCAGGAAATCCGTGCAGGGTAATCCGGCAGATTACGGATGCGGATCTGATGGAAGGTCAGTGTTCAGATCAATGAAAGGGGTTATGGTGTATTGTCCGTGGTGCTTGGCTGTTGCTGATACAAAATACGGTACTGCCTGGGAGTCATGCCTGTCATTTTTTTGAACTGTCTCATGAAATGACATTCGTTCTCATAGCCGCAAAATGCTGCCAGTGAATGAATGGACATTTCTGTGGTGCGCAGGTAAAACTTTGCGTGTTTGATTCGCGCTTCAATGACATCCTGCATACAGGAGTGTCCGAAGAAAAACTTATATAAATGATGGAAATGGGATGTGCTTATATGAATCTGGTCCGCCAATTCATGTACATCCCATTTTTTGTTAGGCGCATTCAGTATTTTTGTACGCAGCTCGTTCATCGGATAATAGTATTTATTACTGCTGTTGGGGTCAGGAGCAGTATGGTATTGTGACGCCAGAGAGTAAAGCAGGGTGTGCATCAGCGAATCGAGGACATTTTCCTGATAGATATGGGAGGAGAGTTTTTCAATCACCACCAAACGGCTATAATCCGTAAGAGTTCCCATATAATGCAGTGAAAATGGAATATCGAGGGGAAGAGATAGTCTCTGCAGAAGGTCGGCATCCTCCCCATGCAGCTCAAAATGAATCCAATCGTCATTATAATGAGGCATTCTGCATCCATAATGGATATAGGAATGTTTGTCGTAGATTATAACAGTATTGGGCGGTGTATCCAGAAGCTTACCGTTTTGCTCAAAGTATGCTTCTGTTTTCACCAAAAGCAACGTATAATCATCATTTCCCATGGAGTTGCAGGTATCTAGTGCGACCATGTGTTTGGAATCATATCCGCATCTGTTCACCGTTATCATCTGCGTAGTCTCCCTTTACAGAAAAAGTCAGTTTATTACATTTTAGAGAATTGTTTTGCATGTGTCAAGCTGTTAAGCTTATGTGGTAGTGACAGTAAGATGGTTAAAAGGCATTCCTGAAAGTCTTGAAATTTATGTATAAAGGAGAGGATCATGTTGAAAAAAAGAATTGATTTACTGAAAAGCTGGAGGCAGGAAAGAGATGAGGAAGGAATCTCCTTTTGCTTCCCTGCGGAGAGCGGAGCAGGTATCAGGCCTTACGGGTTTGACACGGTGAACGACGCAGCAGAAGATGTGATGCGCTGGTACGGACTGCGGCTTGGAGTGGAAACGGCATGGGTAAATGGAGAGATAACGGTCACAGCAGAGTTTTATTATGGGCAGAAATTGTCCTATAGCCTTCATTTTGCCGAGACTGGACGCCATGACTGTGAAATCTGCCTGAAAGATTTCCCTGTAGAGGAGGCGCAGGCAAATATCTGGAGGAATCTTACTGCTATACGGATATGCGGTGCAGCACAGGTTTATCGGGCAGAGCTTGTCAGGGGAAATGGACTGTATGTGGAGAGCGATGTATTGGGTAAGGCCGGAGATATCGGCGAGAGGGTGGTTTATCGGGTAAAAGTACATAATTGTCTGGAAAAATCGGTTTCAGTGCGTTCATTTCAGCTGTTTGAGGGCTGGGAATCCATGCCTGCGCAAATTTCTCCGGCAGATTTCAGACTGGAGCCGGAAGGGGCACAGGAGGTGGAAGTGTCCGTGCAGGTGCATGACTATATGCCTGCAGGTGCCCATGAAAAGACAAAGGTTCGTTTTGTCCCTGAGGGCAATTCCGCACAGGCTGCGGAAGCCGTGTTTATGACGTTAAGACGTCTGGAGCACCCCTATATCTATCATACTGCTGAAAAATGGCAGGAGGTAAAAGAGAACATTGAGAAATATGATGTGTTCAAACCGGAATATGAAAGGATCAGGAAAGATGCGGACGTCTGGGAAGTGCCGCCGATAGTTCCTTTTGGAGAACGGGATTACTGCTATGATACCAGACAGGAGCATTATATCATGTCCTGTGCCTATATGTATGCGATTACCGGTGAAAGCTGTTATGCAGAGAAAATATATGATTTTTTTCAAAGCTTTATGAATAAGGATATTGGCTATCCTGTAAGAAAGAAAGGCTGCAGTCAAAGCTATGTGCAGGAAGGGCACTTTTTCCAGCATCTTGCACTGGCATATGATATGACATACAATTCGCCTCTTTGGTCTGCACAGGACAGGCAGGGGGTAGAGACATGCTTCAGAATATACATGGATATCCTTGCCAGGCATATCGACAGCGGACATATCAGCAATTGGACGCTCTCCGAGCTGACAGGTGCGGTATACTGTGCAATGGTACTTCAGGACTTTGAACGGATGGAAAGGTTTTTGGAAGGCCCCTCAGGAAGCTTTGAACAGCTGTGTCATGGAGCATTCAGCGATGGATGGTGGTATGAGTGTTCGATTGGCTACAATATTTGGGTGTCATCTATGTATCTTCACACTGCACATGCCTTGCTTCCTTTTGGAATCAATATTTTTCACAGGCAATTTCCGCTTTCCTACGGTAAAGAAGTGGACAGCATTTATGGCTGTGCAAAAAGGGAGATACGGCATGGAATGTATGATGAAAAATGGGGTGGTATGCAGAAAAGCTATATCTGTATCAAGGATTTATTTGATGCAGTGCTTCCCTTTCTGGACTATAGAGGGGTGATGGCCGGTGTCAATGATTCGGCAGAAAAGAAAATCTCCGGTGTGCATTTTGGTTCTACATTTGACCTTGCGTATACACATTATCAGGATCCGGCATATATACCGGTTATTCGGCTTTTTGAAACCGTGGATCCTATATTCGGCCATGCGGAGCTTCCTGAGACAGAGCAAACTCTCGGAACGGAAAATGCCTTCTCGGATAATATCGGAATTATGGTTTTGAGAAGCCGGAAAGAGGGCAGGACACCGGGAGAACAGATACAGGCTATGCTCAGATATGGATCCCATGGTTTTGCTCATGGGCATTTTGACAGGACAGAACTGCTGTCCGTGATGCGCTATGGGAGGAGCTTCTACAATCCTGAGAGTATATGGTGGGGATATGCGCATTTTATGTATAAATTCTACGTCCAGAATTCAAATACCAAGAATATGGTAGTGGTGGATGGGAAAATGCAGATACCCGCAGATGCCCAGAGGGTTTTATTCTACTCAGGCACAAGTTTCCAGGCCGGTGCGGTCAGAACAAGCAGCAGGTGGGGATTTCCCCCTTTTGGCGGCATGATATATGATAATGGAGATTCGCTGGTGCAGCGGTGTGAGAGAAATGCCAGTGATCTTTCCTGCTATGATGCCGCGGAGTATGGAGAGATAACTGAAGCCACAGAAAAGATCTGCCAGACTCGGGTAATGGTGGTGCTTGATGACTGTATTGTGCTCTTTGACTGTATGGAAGGTGAAACGGAACATCTGTATGAGAGCCTTATGGAAATTAAGGGCTTCCGGGAATTGGTTCCTGTGAATGAAAAAGGGAGTATTGAAGCAACACATCACACCGGCAGGAAATCTGATAATCCGAAATCCGATACCCAGTTTATTACTGACTGCTGTTGGTACCAGGCAGAAGGAGAGACCGTTGCCAGATTTGAGACCCGTTTTGGGGATGGTGCGGACAATCGTGGGAATCGCGGGGAATATAATGAACCTGGCAGTCTGAACCTGGATATCTATACCGCATGGCCGTTGAAGACACAACAGATGCATGGCTTGGAGGCAGAGGACTTGGGGGTCAGAGTACCATATGATATGCGTGTCCTTGCAGACGGGGAATGCAGGATGGAATATTCTGCAAATGCATGGCTGCTTGGTGCAAGGGAATTGGATATTGCGGTGGAGCCGGAATGCAGGACCCTAACATTGGAAATCTTTAATAAGCCCATTTATTCGGAGCAGAATTATCCTTATGCAGGCCCGCAGGGATTATTCCTCGGGGATTCTTATGTGGAGCTGGAGGATGGAAGCAAAGTAGCGATTTTGGGCCTTTCTGTACAACGGGTCAATATTGATGAAGGCTGTGGCATAGGCAGAGATTATCAAAATGGAAGAGTGTTAATAGAGGGAATTGAGTATTTGGATGCTATTCCCATCAGTCCGATAGACCACGATAAAAAGGCATATATAACGATAGATCTTTCAGGGCTCAGGGCAATCCGGTTCCATGGTATTGTAGGTGCGGATAATTTCCCGGGTCCGGAGGAAGAACGCCGCAGGCATTACGCGGTGGGCCAGACAGCCCGGGAGGGCAGGTTCATAACTGTAATCGAACCCTATGAAGGAACAGGAAAGATTGCGTCGGTTGAAGGTATCAGCGACGAAAAGGTAAAAATTTGGTATACAGACGGTTCCTGGCAGGAAATTACAGCGGAGACAATTAAGGAGATTCCATATGTGACAGTGGATACTGATCGGATCGGTCAGCGGCAGCATGAGCATTCTTAATCTATTTGTTTTTTTCTGCGGAGTTTGTCATGGTGCCGAACGGAAAGAGACTTTCGTTACCTTATCAGGTGATTCCCAATCCTGCGCTGGCGTATCCGACGACGGTATTGAGCAATGTTAATCCACTTGCGGATGCGGAAAGCACAAGCATCAATCTGGTACGAGCCGTAACAGGGATACTAAGCCCTGTCAGGGAACCATTCAGAAGTGTTCCTACGGATATAACTCCCGTCAGAGAAGGAGTCAGATTGATCAATGTTCCGGCAATCGGTGAAAATACGTTATTTGGCGTTGCGGACTGATAAATCTGCGCAGTTACGACAACGGTGGAGCCAATCAGAGAAAGCGCAGCCGTTGTGCTGAAAAATGCGCTGAATGACGTAATCGTTCCGGCACGCGGAACCTGAAATGCGAAGTTGGAAAGGGTTCCGCTGGCATTGGTAATATCGATTGTAGCTCCCAGAGCTGTAAGTCCCTGAGCGCTGCTTCCGAATCCTACAAAGGCAGGAAGCCCTACAAGCCCTCCGACAATTGTGGTCAGGGTGACGGGAAGCCCGGAAGCAAAGGGGATGATAGCTCCGGTGCCGTCTGCCCCGGTAGGTCCAGTGGCGCCGGTGGGTCCGGTGGGTCCGGTGGGACCCCGCATGGGAGAGGCGTCCAGAGCGCCCTGCATCTTCCCTTTCAGGAAGATCTGGTTCTGAACAGCAGTCTCCAGCAGACCGCGAACGCTCTCATTGGCGTTCAGCACGTCTTCCACGGTTGCTGCGGGGCCGCTGAGGCCGGGCAGGGTTCCGAGGATATATTGCATCTTCTCGCCCTCAGCATTGAGGATATGGCTCAGGCCAAGCTCCTCCATGGCGATGGAGGAAAGAATCTGATTAACCGCATCTTCCCGCTGGATGGGCGGGTCAACGTTGGGGAAACTGGGTAGAGACATAATTGAGAAGCTCCTTTCACACTGTGGATTGCGCTGCGAAAGCGCATAGGCAAGCCGGCGGGAGAGGAAGGCTCTCCAGCGCCGTGCCCAAGATACTTTATGCGCCTGCACGCCGATAGGTTCCGGCTGGAACCTAATTGCCGCTTCCGTCATAGGTTGGAACGGCGGCAATCGATATCATGCCGTAACACTCCGGCCCCGGCGGTCGCTTGAACGTGCTGATGAAATCTCCATTGTTTCGCCGAGAAGCAGCGCCAAACGCGGGCGGTAGAGAGGAGAGCTGAGCATGGAAATGACCATTGGTACGGATACAGTCGTGATGCTGGCGGAGCTCCTGTCCGCCCTGGGCGTGATAGGCGGCGTGGTCCTTTGGCTCTTCAAGTTTGTTCAGCGGAGCAGAAGACAGGCGGAGGAGCTGAAGTCCATCCGCAAGGAGCAGACCCTGATCTGCTACGGGCTGCTGGCCTGTTTGAAGGGCTTAAAGGAGCAGGGCTGCAACGGCCCGGTTACGGAAGCCATGAACCGGATCGAAGAGCATCTCAATCAGGCTGCGCACGACGAAGAGGGCTGAAGGCAAATCCTGTTCACAGGCTTTCCCGCGCCTGCCGGAGAAGCGGAGGCGCTTAAAACATGAGCGAATCTTATCTCTCTCCAATATCGAATCTGCAGCTTACTCTGGAGGAAAACGGTATTGTCATTACAGATTTTGATACTGTGGACAGAAAAATCAATGCATTTAGTCAGCAGACACTTATTGATGACGGTAATGTATTCTTTATTGCGGTGGCGCAAGGAGAAAAACCAAAGGGCAGAGTTTTCTTTGATATGGCATATGAACTTGGGCACATTTTCCTTCACCCTTGGAGCGAGAGCCTCGACCTGATCAGCAAAGAGGAATTCAAGAGCCGTGAAAATCAAGCTAACAGATTTGCCAGCGCGTTCCTCCTTCCGAAGGCGTCTTTCCTTCAGGAGATTCAGGCATATCCGACTGATCTGAACTACTACCTGCATTAAAAAAACGGTTGCATTGTTCCATGCAGGCCATGATTTACAGGGCCCACCAACTGAAGGCAATCACTGACAACCAGTATCAGTACATGATGCGGCAGGTCTCTAAAAAAGGTTGGCGCACAAATGAACCTGGTGATACGCCGTATTATTTCAATGAAAATATCTTTCAAGGAGCTATTGATGTACTCTTTGAAGCTGATTATCTGAACCCCAACACTTTCCTCCAGCTATTTAAGAAATATGGTGTGACGATGTATCCGGAGGATATCGGAGAACTTCTCCATCTCCGAAAAGATACACTCAGGGTGGAACCGAGTCAGACGCGCATTGTTCAATTAAAGAGCCCTGATCAATAGAATAGGGGAAACTAGAACAACATCCGTAAATGTTGTCATATTCTTGGTGATATGGTACTATTCCTGCCACGGGAGGGGACGAGAATGCGAAGTGATTTTCCTAAAAATCGATTTTGACCGCTTACTCCATAAAAAGAGACAGGCGGCGCCTGTCTCTTTTTATGGTGCGCACCGTTCAGGCCGCTGCGGCGGAGCTGATTGAAATCGTGCTGGTAAAAACCGCCGAGGTTTGCCCGCACACACCCTTTTCCTCGCGTGGGCCTTCGCTGTCTACTCCTCCTGACCGGATTTGCTTCGCTCCCCGGGAATGGGGATGCGGTAGGGGTCCGTGCCGCGCTCTGACAGTTTGCGGTCCAGCCAGGAGCGCAGGGCCTCCACCCCCTCCAAAACGCTGCCGCCGGTGGAGATCAGATCCTCAACCCCCTCCTCCGTCCAGTCAAAGGTCTCTGTCTCAATATGCTCCGCCAGCTCAAAGCAGGTGTTTTCATAGACCCACGCCTGAATCCTGCCGCTGCCAATCCAGCCCTCCCGCTTAAAGCGGTAGCGGAACGTCCCCAGACTCCCGGGATATACCTCCGCCTTGGTGAAAAAGCCGCTGTTCAAAAACGAAAAACTGCTCTCCATGCCTCGCTTCCTCCTGTACAGATCTTCCTCCCCATTTTACAGGCTCCCGGCTTCCCTGTCAAATTGGTTGCGAAACGGCGGAAATCGAGGTATACTTGCAGAACAGACAACGAAGGAGGCCTGTCCATGAAAATTCTGGTCCTTTCCGACTCCCATGGAAACATCGACAATATGATCCGGGCGATAGAGCGGGAGTCCCCCCGCGCGATCTTCCACCTGGGGGACTGCTGGCGGGACGGGGAGCGGCTCCATGACCGCTTCCCGGAGCTGCCCTTGGAGCAGGTG
>OFFL01001293.1_pt1 | contig 19159 bp, 19 predicted proteins | sample 1521391 | NCBI WGS metagenome assembly OFFL01 (sample SAMEA3504082, study PRJEB24116) | mouse gut metagenome | biome: mouse gut; feature: mouse-associated habitat; material: faeces | place: Denmark | collected 2011
GCGACAGTCGGCGGTCGGTTGGATACTGCCGTGTGTGTGAGCTCAGCGGACGAACTTGTTGATGGCGTCGATGAAGGCCTCGGCACTTGCCGCCACAATGTCGGTATTGGCCGAGAATCCGTAGTAGGACGCTCCTTCGTGCTCGACAGTCATGTGCACTTTGCCCACATCGTTGCTCCCCTTGTTGATTGCCTGGATGAGAAATTCCTTGAGGAGCATTTTGCGATGGATGATGTTTTTGATTGCCGAGAGAGCGGCGTCGACCGGGCCGTTGCCAGATGCGCATGCTTCGAACTTCTCTCCGGCAATGTCAAGCCCGACACTTGCCACAGAGTGTACTTTGATGCCTGATGTGACTTGCAGGAAGTCGAGTTTGATGCGTGAGGATGCCTTGCGGTGCTGTCCGGCTATCATCAGCACGTCATCATCGTTGATCTCTTTCTTTCGGTCGGCAAGTTGCAGGAATGCTTCGTAGGCTTTGTCGAGTTCTCCGGATGAGAGTTCACATCCGAGGACGTGCAGACGGTGTTTGAGGGCGGCACGTCCGCTGCGGGCTGTGAGCACGATTGAATTCTCGTCGATGCCGACATCCTTGGGGTCGATGATCTCGTAGCTTTCGCGGTTCTTAAGTACACCGTCCTGATGTATGCCCGAAGAGTGGGCGAAAGCGTTGCGCCCTACTATAGCTTTGTTGGGCTGTACCGGCATGTTCATGAGGCTCGATACCATGCTGCTTATGCCTGTTATGCGTGTGGCGTTTATGTCGGTGTCGATGCCGAGTTCCTTATGGGAGCGGAATGTCATAACCACTTCCTCAAGGGCTGTGTTGCCTGCGCGTTCGCCTATGCCGTTGATTGTGACCTCGGCTTGCCGGGCTCCGTTTATGATACCTGATACTGTATTGGCTGTAGCCATGCCGAGGTCGTTGTGACAGTGGGTGGCGATTATCACCTTGTCAATGCCGTCGACATGATCGAAGAGGTATTTTATTTTAGCCCCGAATTCCGAGGGGAGGCAGTAACCGGTGGTGTCGGGGATGTTGATGACGGTCGCGCCTGCCTTGATTACAGCCTCGACCACTCTTGCGAGGTACTCGTTGTCGGTGCGTCCTGCGTCCTCGGCGTAGAACTGAACATCCTCGACGTATCTCTTGGCGTATGCTACTGCGGCGACTGCCCGCTCAAGTATCTCTTCACGTGTGGAATTGAATTTGTATCTTATGTGCGGATCGGAAGTCCCGATGCCTGTATGGATTCGGGGATGCTTGGCGTAGCGAAGCGCGTCGGCTGCTACGCGTATGTCGTTCTCTACAGCTCTTGTGAGGGCACATATTGTGGGCCATGTCACAGCCTTGGATATTTCTACCACTGAATTGAAGTCACCGGGACTTGATACCGGAAATCCGGCTTCGATAACATCGACTCCGAGGCTCTCAAGGGCTTTTGCCACTTCAATCTTTTCTACAGTGTTCAACTGGCATCCGGGCACCTGCTCGCCGTCACGGAGTGTGGTGTCAAAAATGTATAATTTGTCGCTCATAAGCTAAATATTTACCTATTGAGCTACAAATTTACAAATTTTTCATATAATACGCTAATTTACTTATGATTTTTAATCCAGGATGCTGTATTGATTTAATTCAGGAATACAAGGGACGCCGCTTTGCGGAATTTCCACAAAGCGGCGTCCTTATGAAGGATGTTAAACTATCCTGCTATGTATGCTTAATCCTCGTTGAGGTTTACACGCTTGAAGTCAACAACCACGAGTCCCTTCTGAGAGTTGTCAAGGAACTGGCCCACAGTGAGCTTGCTGTCCTGAACATACTCCTGTTCCATAAGGCATGATTCCTTGAAGAACTTGTTGAGACGACCGTTGGCGATGTTCTGGATCATAGCTTCGGGGAGGTTGGCTGCCTTAGCCTCGGCTGTAGCTGCCATGATCTCGCGGCCCTTGGCTGCATCCTCTTCTGTGATCCAACCCTTTGAGATGTTGGATTCGATGTGGTCCTCGGTATCGAAGTGGTTGGGGTTGAGACCTGCTTTCTTGAGAGCAGCCTCAACTGCCTTGCGAACCTGCTCCTGCTTGGTCTTTTCGATGGCTACGCTGATCTCTGCGTCGATTGTTGCCTGGGGCACATCGTTGCGTGATACAGCCACAGGGTTCATCGAAGCGATCTGCATGCACACTTCGCGGCCGATCTGAGGATCTACGCCCTCAAGGTTGAAGCCTACGATAGCAGCGAGCTTGTTGTTGAAGTGGTTGTAAGCGGCGGTGGTGGGAGCCTCTACTACAGAGTAGGCACCGATCTCGGTCTTTTCGCCTGTCTTTCCGCTCTCCTCGGTGATGAGGTCGGCAACGGTCTGTCCGTCAACAGTGAATGCCTTGAGCTCTTCAACAGTCTTGAACTTGTTAGCCATAACGAGGTCCATGAGTTTGTTGGCGAGGCCAACGAAACCAGCGTTCTTGGCAACGAAGTCAGTCTCACAGTTGAGGGCGAGCACTGCTGCGAAGTTTCCGTCGTTCTTGGCGATAACGACACCCTCAGAAGCCTGACGGTCCTCACGCTTAGCGGCTACTGCCTGACCTTTTTTACGGAGGATTTCAACGGCTGCCTCGATGTCGCCGTCGGTTTCGGCGAGGGCTTTTTTGCAGTCCATCAGGCCGGCACTTGTGAGGTTGCGCAGCTTGGTGATTTCTGCCATTGTAACTGCCATAATTATATGATGTTTTGGTAGTTTAAAAAAAATAGGGATGATTTTATCTCTCGGAGTAGTCCTGGCAATGAGGATTACTCGGCAACCTCAGCTACAGGAGCCTCAGCTGTTTCTTCACTTGCGGGAGCTTCAGCAGAATCGGCGCGACGGTTTACGCGGCGGCGAGAACCTTCACGACGTGCAGCAGCCTCACCGTTCTCGGAAGCAGCCTTTTCGTCGGCCTTCTCTACCTTGCGCTCTGCAAGACCTTCGTTGATAGCCTCGCATACGGTTGAGAGGATGAGGTCGATTGACTTGGATGCATCGTCGTTGGCGGGGATGATGTAGTCAACGTCGTTGGGGTTGGAGTTGGTGTCGACGATAGCGAATACAGGTATGCCGAGACGGTTGGCCTCTGCTACGGCGATGTGCTCCTTGGCAACGTCCACTACGAAGAGAGCGGAGGGAAGACGGTTGAGGTCAGCGATAGAGCCGAGGTTCTTCTCAAGCTTGGCGCGCTGACGAGTGATCTGAAGCTTCTCACGCTTTGAGAGGTTGTCGAATGTGCCGTCCTTGGTCATCTTGTCGATGGAAGCCATCTTCTTCACAGCCTTGCGGATTGTGGGGAAGTTGGTGAGCATACCGCCGGGCCAGCGTTCGATAACGTAGGGCATGCCTATGCTCTGAGCCTTCTCGGCGATGATTTCCTTAGCCTGCTTCTTGGTGGCAACGAAGAGAATCTTCTTGCCGCTCTTTGCGAAGTTGCGGAGCACATTGGCTGCTTCTTCGAGCTTGGCCTGGGTCTTATAGAGGTCGATGATGTGGATACCGTTGCGCTCCATGAAGATGTAAGGAGCCATTGCAGGATTCCATTTTCTTTTCATGTGGCCAAAATGGCAGCCTGCTTCGAGGAGTTGATCGAAATTTGGAGTTGACATATTGTTGTCGTTGGATGTTGTTTACGTTCTGTGAAATTTACAACCTTGGAGTAGGGAACGTGTCCATCTCCGGGGTTTAGATGCTAAACACTATTTATGCTATGCGCAATTCAGCAGTTCTGAGCGTGATAATATTAACGCTTTGAGAACTGGAAACGCTTGCGAGCCTTGGGACGACCTGGCTTCTTGCGTTCTACGACGCGAGGGTCGCGGGTCATGAAGCCTTCTACGCGGAGCGCGTGCTTGTCCTCGGGGTTGATCTTCACGAGGGCGCGTGCGATGGCGAGACGGAGAGCCTCGGCCTGTCCTTTGTAGCCGCCACCGTCGAGGTTGACATGGATGTCATACTTTTCGGTTGACTCAAGGGTGATCAGGGGCTGCTTCACGATGTACTGGAGGATTGAAGAGGGGAAGTATACGTCGAGGGGACGCTTGTTGATGGTGATTTGGCCGTTGCCTTCCTTAACAATCACGCGGGCCACGGCGGCCTTGCGGCGGCCTACTGCATTAACTGATTCCATTCTTCAATTATTTGATTTTGTTAATATCGATGACTTCGGGGTTCTGAGCCTCGTGGGGATGGTTAGGTCCGTTGTACACGTGCATGTTCTCGATGATGCGACGTCCGAGACGGTTCTTGGGGAGCATGCCTTTTACCACCTTTATAAAGAGGGGATGATAGCCGGGCTTGATGTGCTTGTTGAAGGACTTCTTCATCATGATCTCGGGGGTCGATACACGCTGTCCGCCGGGATAGCCGGTGTAAGAGAGGTACTCGCGGTCGGTCCACTTGTTGCCGGTGAGCTTCACTTTGTCGGCGTTGATGACGATTACGTTGTCACCGCACTCGATGTTGGGTGAGTAGCTGGGCTTGTTCTTGCCGCGGAGAATGAGGGCGATTGTGGCGCAGAGACGACCAAGTACCTGGTCGGTTGCATCGATTACAACCCACTTGTGCTCAACGTTCTGTGCGTTGGGTGTGAGGGTCTTGTAGCTTAAAGTATCCACGTTTTAATGCTTAATTAATAGATAGTTACTGTTTCGACTCGGGTCCGCCTCCGCTCGGCCAAAAGCTCGGGCTTGCCTTGTCAGGGGTTATTAATTGGACATAATCGGACTGCAAAGGTAGTGATTTCCTTTGTATTATCCATGGCTTGTTAACTATTATTAACACTGACCGGGGCTCTCCCTGTATTGATTCTGTTGTGGAGTCGGCTTTTTGGCTGTAGTTGTTCAGAAAAAATTATTCTTCACATTTTGTGCTTTATCTTACGATTTATCACCTTTTTTGACATTTCGATCGTGGACTTGGTTTGAATTATAAACCAAATGCGTGATAATCCGTCCGTTGTGTTGTGGGGATGATGATTAAGATTTTTTTTGCGGATGTGGAATTTTTACATACTTTTGTGCCAAATTTAATAATTCTCATTATGGTCCTTTCAGGAAAAAAACTGTGGATGTCGGCTCGCGACTATGTAATGATAGTTGTGGCGATCTTTATTTTCGGTTTCGGCTTTTCTGCTTTCATCCTTCCGGAGAAGGTGGTGATCGGAGGCGTGACCGGAGTCGGAACCATCGCTTATCTTCTCACCGGTAAGACTTATATGATCGGTCTGACGCAATATGCCATAAACCTTGTCCTTCTCGGTATCGCTTATTTTGTGGTGGGGAAGCAGTTTGTGGTGAAGACCATCTTCGGGGCGACAGTGATTTCGCTTGTGGTCACGATTATGCCACCGTTGTTTGATGGTCCGCTTGTGCCGGGACAGCCGTTCATGAATGTCTGTATCGGAGGTATATTCACCGGGATTGCGCTTGGGCTTGTGTTCGTGCATAACGGCAGCACCGGCGGGACGGATATTGTGGCGGCGATTGTTGCTAAGCGCACCAATGTGACCATAGGCAGGACAATGCTTTTTGTTGACTTTGCGATAATATCGTCGTCCTTTCTTCTCACACATGAAATCGCCAAGGTGCTGTATGGCTTTGTGGTTCTTATCATCACCTCTTATATGGTGGACCTTGTGATCAACACCAACCGTCAGGCGGTGCAGTTTCTTATCATCTCGCCTAACTGGGAGCGTATAGCCACTGCTGTGAATCTTCACGCGCGCAGAGGTGTGACGGTTATGGACGGCATGGGATGGTACACGAAGCATTCTGTGAAGATCCTTCTCATCGTGTGCCGCAAGATAGAGTCGGTGACCATATTCCGTATAGTGAAGAGCATTGATCCTACGGCGTTCATTTCACAGGCGAATGTCAATGGTGTGTATGGTCAGGGCTTCGATGAATTGAAGTTCAAGCGTGATCTTAAGCTCCAGGAGCAGCTTGAGCGTGACAGTGAGGAGGCTGCGCGGATGTCGTAGTAGGCGGACGTGTTCAGACATAAAAAGCCATCGGGCAGATGCGGATTTTCGCGGCTGCCCGATGGCTTTTTCTGTCTATTGTGATGGTTGCTGTTATTTCAGCACTCCATGTTTCTTGAATGTGCGTGTTATGGTCTCAAGAGCGCGGTCCACTTGCTCCACGGAGTGGGTTGCCATGAGGCTGAAGCGGATGAGTGTGTCGGTGGGGGCCACGGCGGGTGATACTACCGGGTTCACGAAGATGCCCTCGTCGAGTAGGTCGCGTGTGATGGCAAATGTCTTGAAGTCATCACGTATGAAAAGCGGGATGATGGGGGTTGATGTGTTGCCGATCTCAAATCCTGCCTGGCGGAATCCGTCGAGAGCATGGTTGGTTAGCTTCCACAGGTTCTCCTGACGCTCGGGCTCTGCCTGCATGATTTCGAGAGCCTTTAGGGCTGCTGCGGTGGATGCAGGTGTGATGCTGGCTGTGAAGATGTAAGAGCGGGAGTGGTGGCGCAGGAAGTTGGTTATTTCCTTGTTGGTCGCAATGAAGCCTCCGAGTGATGCGAACGATTTGGAGAATGTTCCCATTATGAGGTCAACGTCGTCGGCGACACCTTGCTCATGGCACACGCCGCGACCGCCGGGGCCGAACACTCCGATGCCGTGTGCCTCGTCAATCATCACGCTTGCATTATACTGCTTTGCGAGGCGCACAATTTCTTTGACATTGGCTACATCGCCCTCCATGGAGAACACGCTGTCGCTGACAATTAGCTTCACTTTGTCTGGGTCGCATTTCTTGAGCTGTTTCTCAAGCGACTCCATGTCGTTGTGCCTGTATTTGAGCTTTTGGCTGAATGACAGTCTGTGTCCTTCAATTATCGATGCGTGATCTTGTTCATCCCAAAGTATGTAGTCCTCGCGGCCGGTGAGTGTTGACACCACGCCGAGGTTCACTTCAAATCCGGTAGAATAGACCATTACGTCCTCCTTGCCGGTGTATTCGGCGAGCTTGGCTTCAAGTTCCTTATGGATGTCGAGTGTGCCGTTAAGGAATGGCGATCCTGCGCATCCGGTGCCGTATTTGCGTGTGGCGGCTATGGCTGCTTCCTTTATGCGGGGGTCGTTGACGAGTCCGGTGTAGCAGTTTGACCCGAACATCAGCACTTTTTTTCCATTCATTATCACCTCAGGGTCCTGTTCGCTCGATATGGCCCTGAAGTATGGGTACACACCTGCGGCTTGAGCTTCCTGTGGGGCGGTGTACTTGCTGAGTTTCTCTTGGAGTAAATTCATCGTTGATTCCTGTGACAATATGGTAGCGCGACGCGGTTTGGCTTTACCACTCTGCGCGTTTAGCAGGGGGCAAAGTTAGAAATTTTTTCACATTTTTTGTCGGTTTGTGCCATATTTTATGTGTTAATTTATTGAAACGGGGCTTCGTTGCAGGGTGTTTGAGCCGGTTTGAGCCTCTTTTTTTATTGAGCAGGGAGCAAGGTAGGTGGTTTTTTATTACCTTTGTATAAAATTTTGAAGCTATGGAAAATCCTAATGTTTCCGGGCAGGACGCCCCAGTGAAGCGCACTGTGCTCGATTACGACGACATAGTAAAGATGGCGCCTTTTTTCAAGGGCAAACGCTGGCTCGTGGAGCGCGTAATGAAGATGCTTGACACACTCGGGCTCAAGGAGGGTGAGATGATTGAGAGCCGCATGGTGACAAAAGCCATTGAGAACGCTCAGAAACGTGTGGAAGAGAACAACTTCGGCATACGTAAGCGCCTTCTGGAATATGACGACGTGATGAACAAGCAGCGTACCTACATATACGCACGCCGCCACCACGCACTGCTCGGCGAACGTATAGGCATCGACATCGCCAACATGTTCTACGATGTAATCGAGAACCTCGTCATCAACTATGAAAGCGCCAACGATTTCGCAGAGCTCTCACTCGAACTGTTCAAACTCCTCACCATCGAGGCTCCCTTCACTGAAGAGGAATACCGCAATCTTAGCCGCGAGGATAAGATCAACGCCATACATGCAGCCGCCCTCGAGGCATTTGACCGCAAGAGCAAGCGCATAATCGAAGTGGCTGAACCGGTAATCAAGGACTGTGTGGAGAATCGCGGACTGGATTCACAGATAATAGTGCCCATCACCGATGGCAAACGTCTGTTCCATCTGCGTGTTGACATCATGCAGGCCTACAACACCCAGTCGCGCGCCATTGTCAAGGAATGGCACAAGACCATACTGCTGATATGCATCGACGAACTGTGGAAGGAGCACCTTCGCGAGCTCGACCAGCTGCGCCAGTCGGTACAGAATGCTTCATATGAACAGAAGGACCCGCTGGTAATCTACAAGGTAGAATCGTTCCACCTGTTCGAGCGCATGCTCAACAACCTTAATGTTAAGGTCGTGTCAGCGCTCATGCGCGGACAGATATATGTACAGCAGCGCCCTGCCGAACCTCAGCCGGCACAAACCGAAGCCGCTGAAGCTCCCGAGGCTCCCCGTCAGAACGCACCCCAGCCTCAGGTAGAACGCGCCATGCCCGAAAAGCGTACCGATTACTCTCAGTACCGCGCAAGCAAGGAATCGCTCCCCGGACAGGAGGAGGCACGCCGTGCCGCCTCAGCTCCCCAGGGAGAGAAACAGCGCCCAATGCCGGTAGTGAAAAACGGTCCCAAAGTAGGACGTAACGACCTCTGCCCCTGCGGTTCAGGCAAGAAATACAAGAACTGCCACGGCCGCGGGCTCTAAAAAACAGTAACGCTAACTTAATAATAGTACACCATAATGAAAAAAATCACGCCTCTTCTCTGGGTGGCCATTGTGCTTATACTCCTTCTGGTGGGAGCTATTGTATTCAGCGTAAGCCAAGTGGCCAGCCTTAAGCAACAGGTTACAGATGCGCAGGCTCAGAACGAGCAGCTGCAGCTTGACAACGAACAGCTGCAGCTCGACAACGAGTTCAACGCCATCAACTCGGAGTTCAGCCAATATGAAGATCAGGCTGTAAAACTGGCCAACGATACCATTCTGGCAAAATATACCGCTGCCAAGAACAAGGTGGAACAGCTCCTCAAGGAACTGAAAAATGAAAAAAACAAAGGCTCACAGCGTGAGGCACGCATACGCGAGCTCGAAGGTGAGATAGCCACACTGCGCGGCCTTCTGCGCCACTATGTGGCCCAGATTGACTCGCTCAACAAGGAGAATGCCGGCCTTAAAGCTGAAAATGCTGAAATCCGCACTCAGAATGAAGCGCTTTCAAGCCGTGTGGAAGAGGTATCGCGTAAGAACGAGCACCTGAGCGAACGAATGACTCTTGCCGAAAAGCTCAATGTTACCGGAGTGACACTCCAGGCCCTGAAGAAGAACGGGAAGGTAGAGAAGAATGTGACAAAAGCCAAGCAGCTGATGGTGACTTTCACCATTCCGCAGAACAACTCCACTCCTGTAGGACAGAAAACCATCTATGTCCGCATCACCAATCCGGAGGGTTCTCTGCTCGGGGGCGCAGGCTCGTTCACATTCGAAGGACGCACACTCAGCTGCACTGCCCGCAAATCAGTGGAATATGCCGGCGAAGAAATATCAGGCATCAAAATCTATTGGGACGTAAACACCACCCTCAACCCCGGCGATTATACCGTAGAGCTTTTTGCCGATAACTACCGTCTGGCCTCACGCCACTTCACCCTAAAGAAATAAGGCGACTCCCCAAACCCGGATTGTACAGATGAATTTCACCGACTTCATAGAACAGCTCAACTCCACGGAGGTAACCACCGTTTCCTCCGTGTTCAAGATGTTCATGAGTCTGATATTAGGCTGTATAGTAGGGTTGGAGCGCAAGCGCAAGGGGCAGATAGCCGGAATCAGGACATTTGCCCTGATATCCATGGGTTCCACTTTGGCCATGATTCTGTCCATATACGTGCCGCAGGAATATATGAGCCTGAAGAACGGCGACCCGGGCCGTATAGCCGCCCAGGTGATTACCGGAATCGGCTTCTTGGGTGCCGGCGCCATAATACAGATGAAAGGCTCTGTACGCGGCCTCACCACCGCTGCCGGCATCTGGATAGTGGCGGCCATCGGTATGGCTGTAGGAGCAGGCATGTATCTGACATCGCTCGTTGCCACCGGACTGATACTGATTATCCTCGTATATCTGGAATCGCTTGAACACCGGATACACATGGGATGGGAATCGCGCATCATACGCATCCGCGTGGCCGAAGTGGTGACCGATATTGACCGCTACCGCGAAACCATCACAGCCCATCATGGTTCGCTGACCAACGTGTATGTGGAATATGAATTTCAGGAACCCTCGACACGGCTTAACCTGGTGGTGCTCGTAAAGCATGACACCGACTATATAAGTCTGTTCTCCGACTTGCGCAAGCTCGGTCCCACAATGGCCATATCACTTGCCAATCAGGTGACTATCTGATTTATACCAACCAAATTCGGGCGCCGTTATAACATGACGACGCCCTTGATATTTTTTTACATAACCGCTGATTATGAATGTTGAAAGCCTAATAACTGACCTCGCCTTTATCCTCATACTCGGAGCCGTCACCACGGTATTCTTCAAGTGGATAAAACAGCCCGTTGTACTCGGATATATAGTAGCCGGATTTCTGGCAAGCCCGCATTTCGAATACCTGCCCTCGGTAACGACAGAGTCCAACATCGACTTCTGGGCTGAAATAGGAATCGTGATCCTGCTGTTCTCCCTCGGGCTTGAATTCAGTTTCAAAAAGCTTATCAATGCAGGCGGCTCCGCTGTAGTCACCGCCCTGGTGATAGTGACCGGCATGATGTGCGTGGGGCTCACCATAGGCCATCTGCTCGGGCTTTCATTCATCAACTGCCTGTTTTTAGGCGGAATGCTCTCCATGTCATCCACCACCATCATTATAAAGGCGTTCGCTGACCTCAACCTTACCCGCAAGAAATTTGCATCGCTCGTATTCGCCGTACTGATTGTGGAGGACCTTTTTGCCGTAGTGATGATGGTCATCCTGTCATCCATTGCCGTCAACAACCGTGTGGAGGGTGGCGAAATGCTTTACAACGTCACCAAGCTCGTATTCTTCCTTGTGATGTGGTTTGCCGTAGGTGTATATATACTCCCTTCGCTTCTCAACCGCGTCCGCCGGTTTCTCAATACCGAAACACTCCTTATAGTATCAATGGGGCTTTGCCTCGGCATGGCGGTATTCTCCGTGGCGTGTGGATTCTCGCTCGCATTGGGAGCATTCGTCATGGGGTCGATCCTTGCCGGCACCAGCTTCGCCGAAAGGATTGAGCATGTAACCCTTCCGGTCAAGGACCTCTTCGGCTCAGTATTTTTCATATCCGTGGGCATGATGGTCAACCCGCAGATCATAGTGCAATATTGGGGACCGATACTGCTGCTCTCAGCAGCCGTCATAATCGGAATGACAATATTCGGTACATTCGGAATGCTATTGACCGGCCAGACACTCAAGATAGCCATGGAATCAGGATTCTCCCTCACTCAGATAGGCGAATTCGCATTCATCATCGCCTCTCTCGGCATGTCGCTCGGCGTGCTTGATGAGACCATCTATCCTATTGTTGTGGCCGTATCGGTACTCACCACATTCACCACCCCCTACTTCATCCGCATGGCCGACCCGGCCTACCGGTTTGTCGAGCGGCACCTGCCTAAGAAACTGCATTTCCTTATCGAACGATACAGCGAGGATGCTACGACCGAAAGCGCCACGGCCCAGCTCTGGCGCTCGGTACTTGTGCGCTACATGTGGCGCGTCATGCTCTACGCCGCCATCCTTATCACCATCTGCCTGATATCCACACGCTGGCTCCTGCCTCTGCTCACCGGCTTCAGCGCCGGCTGGGGGCGCCTTCTGTGTGCGGCCGTCACCGTAGCGGCAATGGCTCCGTTCCTGCTGGCCCTGTCGCTCCCATCATCGAAACGTATCGAACGCGAACGACTGAAAAATGCCAACGCCCGGTCCGATGTGCCTCTCACAGTGATGCGTGTATTCCGTCTGCTTATAGCGCTCGGATTTCTCGTCTACATCTTCTCGGCTCTCTATTCATGGAGCGTAGGAGCCACCGTAGGAGTGGCACTGTTCTTCTACATTATGCTTGTGCTGTCCAAACGTCTGCGCAAACGGATGTCGGAAATGGAAGAACGCTTCATCAACAATCTCAACGAACGTGAACTTCGCCGTTCAGGACGCAACAATAATGTAGTGGCCAATCTGCACCTGGCATTCATGACCGTGGGCTACAACTGTCCTTTCGTAGGCGAGCGCCTGCAGGACAGCGGCATTCGCAGTCACTACGGAGCCAATATAGCATCGCTGCAGCGTGGCTCTACCATCATCCCGGTTCCGGCGGGTGACACCCGCATATTCCCCGGCGACATACTCGGTGTGATTGGTACCGATGAAGAGATCCAGGCCATGCTCCCGGAAGTGGAGTCAAACCCCGAATCGGAATCCTCGCCGATACAGGCTTCCGACATAAAACTGTCATCCATCAAGCTTTCGGAAAGCTCGCCGCTGGTAGGCATGACTGTTGCCGAAAGTCAGCTTGGCAGCCGTTACGGACTGCTCCTTGTAAGCATTGACCGTAATGGAAATTTTTTCACTCCTGAAGGATTTACACGCTTTCAGGAAGGAGATGCACTCTGGATTGTTGGAAATCAGGAGATATTTAGCAAAATTAAGTAAATATTCACTTAATCTATAATTATCACATATACAAGTGATTTTGTTATAAAAAAAATACAATACCATTGTAGTATTTTTCGTTTCATTAATATATCTTTGTGCAAATTCTTGCTTAATATGAAGCAAAAATTTAGTATTTCGCCTTAAACAGTACCATTATACAGGCATAATCAGGAACGAATCTGAATAAACATAGTGTAAATATCAATTTTATGAGAAGAGCAACATTCATCTTGGCCTTCATGCTGATAGCATGCACGGCCTTTGCGCAGATAACGCGCATGACAGGTGTTGTGCTTTCCGCTGAGGACGATGAACCCATATTGGGTGCCACCGTCCGAGTGACAGGGTCAAAAAACACCACCGCCACTGACATCAACGGTAAGTTCACCTTAACCAATCTCAAACCTACTGACCGTACCATCACAGTCACCTTCGTAGGCATGGAACCCCAGACAGTGAAAATCGCTCCCGAAGTCACCATCAAGCTCAAGACAAGCTCAAAGGTGATGGACGAAGTAGTGGTAGTAGCCTTCGGTAAGCAGAAGCGTGAGGCTTTCACCGGTTCGGCCGGTGTGCTGAAAGGAGAGAATCTCACCCTGCAGCAGGCCAACGACCCTATCTCTGCCCTTGAAGGAAAGGTGTCAGGTGTATCAATCGTATCTGGCAACGATCCCACTGCCGAACCGGAAATAACCATCCGAGGTATCACATCGCTCAATGCCGGTTCAAGCCCGCTCATTGTGGTGGACGGACTCCCCTACAACGGCTACTACTCCGATATCAATCCCGCCGACGTTGAGAACATCACAGTTCTTAAAGATGCCGCTTCAAATGCGCTGTACGGTGCACGCGGTGCCAACGGTGTGATCATGATCACCACCAAGAGTGCAAGCCGCGGCAACACCGCCGTGACTTTCGACATGAAATGGGGTGCCAATACCGACGGACTTATTGACTACGACAAGATTGACAACCCCGGCCAATACTACGAGACCCATTATCTGGCTCTGCGCAACTACTATACACGCGCACAGGGCATGGATTTCAACACCGCCCACTCCCTTGCCAACAAGAATCTCAGCGCATCGTCTGATCTGGGAGGCCTGGAATATATGGTATATTCCGTACCTCAGAACCAGTACCTTATCGGTACAAACGGTCGACTCAACCCCAACGCCATGCTTGGCAACCGCGTGGCTTACGAGGGTCAGATATACACCCTTACCCCCGACAGCTGGCGTGATCATGGTATCCGCGACGGCTTCCGTCAGGAGTACAACGTGAATATCAACGGCGGTTCTGACAAATTCGCCTTCTACGCAAGCTTAGGCTACCTTGATAACGAAGGACTTACCTACAATTCTGACCTTAAGCGCTACACAGCCCGCGTAAAGACAGAGTATCAGGCTTATCCATGGATGCGTGTAGGCGTGAACGCCGACTACTCCCACTCCAAGGCCAACAAAAACTCCAACGCATTCAGCATTGGCCATGACATAGCTCCGATTACAGTACATGACATTTTTTAATTCATTGTTTATTAGCCATAAGTGTTTTTTTGAACTAAATTTTGTTAATTGGCAATGGAGATAACAGTCTGAGTGGTAATAATAAAAGAAATGTGGCGATTTGGTTTGTTTAGGGATTGAACAAAAAACACACAAAACCAAATGCCACATGGATATTATTGAAACAATTATAAACACTGTTTGGGTTCAAGGATTACAACTTTCCCATAAAAAATGTCTCGTATCCCTGATTCGCGCCATGTTCCTGACTCTGTCAGTGAATCTGGCCAAGCTGGCCCGGGAATGCTTTCCGCAGACCAAAACATCGTCGACAGTCAGAAGAATCGAACGACTTCTGGCATGGCGACTCTTCCCTATCAGTGCAATAGGCAAAGCCATCGTCAAGGCACTTCCGGCACAGAAAAGATATATTCTGACGATGGACCGCACCACATGGGAACTGGGCAAACGTGTGTACAATATCCTTGCCATAGGGATATGTTTTGATGGAATCTCCATACCGATATATTTCAGAACTTATCCCAAGCGTGGATGCACGAACTGGATCGAGCAGATAGAATTCATGGAGCATGTGTTAGGCATAATACCCGCTTCAGGGATAGAGTGCCTTGTCGCTGACAGGGAATTCGGATATCCGAAATTCATCAGATGGCTAAATATCAATCATATACCTTTCTGTCTCAGAATCAGGGAGAACAGTTATGTCCATGATACAGCCAAAGGCACCACCCGGAAACTGAAGACCATCCTCTCGTCGCTGCCATCAGGACAAAGCACAGTCTTGGCACATACCTATGCGCTGAAGGACAACATGAGAGTGCGTATCTACGCAACCAGGCGCGAGGAATCCCACGTGGACGACCTGCTTATTCTGGCTACTCCAGAAAAATCTGACTTCACTGACAGTATCTATAGACTCCGCTGGCAGATTGAAACTGCATTCCGCGCTATGAAAACAGCGGGATTTAATATGGAACAGACCCACCTGCCCATTGACGGAAGATTTCAGAACATGCTTGCAATCGTACTCATAGCATACGCCTGCGCCTTCATCGAAGGACTCGTGAGATCGCGTCGTAGATCCATTCCTATAATGAGAACGAACGGCCGTAGACGCTACAGTTTATTCTCATTGGGTCTGACATACGTGATCCAGGACATTCTGGATGAGATGTCTTGTCGGACGAATTCAACCAGTCAATAAAAATGTCATGTACTGTAATCAGGTGTATGTCACAGGGATGAATCCGCTCCTTAAGTTTTTCGGTCAGCATGACGGGAACAAAGATAAAATTTTTTTTGCTAAAATTTGGTTTATAAAATAAACCGCATTATATTTGCAACTGAAAAGATAGAGCGGAAACGCGCGACCGCTCTTTTTGATTGAATTTATGGTTTATAATGTAAACCGATTTGTAAAACATCTAAATTCCATATTATGGAAGACAGAAAACTAACTGAAAAAGAGAGCCTGGAAGTGATAACTTCAATGATTGCTCGTACGAAAGACCGATACCTCGGTAGTGGGAATATACTGCTTATGTGGGGGTATCTTGATGTATTCGTATCCATCCTTGTATGGATAATGCTTGAGACCACCCGGCAGAATGTCTGGAATTGGTTATGGTTTGCTATCCCAGTCATTGGCATACCGGCAACGACCATAATATCACGCCGGGAGAGACGCTCCTATGGCGCGGTAACTTACTCTGACAAAATAACTTCAAGCCTTTGGACAATATTTGGAGTGTCGGAGATTGTTCTGACATTGATTTGTCTTGGTTTCGAGTTTATCGGTGATGTCAACTGCTGGGGGGCTATGCTTGTGTATTCTCTTCTTGCCGCACCATGTTCTGAAATTGCACAAGGCCTGATTGTAAAGGAAAAGAGTTTTATATGGGGCGGTTTAGTCGGACTTGCGGTAGGAATGGTTACAGTCTGTTGTGTAGCGGGAGGAATACCTCTTTCAGCCAAATGGTTCATGCCTCTGTTCATACTCGTGTGGGTCGCCATGATGATTATTCCAGGTCATATTCTGAATCATAAAGCAGATAAAGAGAAATGAGAGAGCTTAATCCGTTATTGCATTCACAGCTTCGCCTGGCGGTAGTGTCAATTCTGATGAATGTTGACGAGGCGGATTTTGTGTATCTACGGGAGAAGACAGACTCCACCGCAGGGAATCTCAGTGTGCAGCTTGACAAGCTGTCATCGGCCGGTTACATCACGGTAGAGAAGGGATTCTCAGGACGAAAGACACGCACTGTGTGCCGGATAACAGCCTCAGGCCGGCAGGCGTTTGAAGAGTATGTCGATGCGCTGCGCGAATACATAGGCTGACAGTTGCCGGTAAAGGAACGGTAGGCGACGGAAATATCTCCATCGCCTACCGTTGAATATCATAGCGAAAGGTGAAGTATCGGGAACGGACGTCCGCTATCGTCGGTGGCATCACGTCCGGCGATATGAAATCCATGGCCCAGATAGAACCTCAATGCGTCCGGATTCTGCTCGTTGACATCCACACGGGTGGCGCCACGCTCCTTGGCAAAGTCAATCAGCCGTGATCCATAGCCACGCCCGCGGTATGCCGCGTCAATGAAAAGCATCTCAATCATGTCGGCTGCGAGTCCTATGAATCCAAGCGGCTTGCCATCCGTATCCGTTAGTGCATAGAGATTGACATTGGGGAAATAGTCCGGAATCAATGCCCGGCGTATCTCCGCTATGTCCTCTTCTGTAAGAAAAAGGTGTGTGGCCCGCACGGACCGTTCCCAAATAGCAGCCAGTGAATTGAAGTCCTGCTTGCCGCATTTTACAATCGTCATATTCAGCAACCGGCTATTTGCCCAGACGTTTCAGCCGTTCCTGCGAGTAATATGGATCGCCATATTTCACAGCTTTCTGATACCACATGATGGCCTTCTCCTTATCGGCAGGAACACCTTCGCCCTCTTCGTAGCAATATCCAAGGTTCGACATGGCGGTAGGATTGCCTTTCTGCGCGCCTTTATTGAAACATTCAATAGCCTTTTCCGGCGATTTCTCAACACTGTAGCCGTTGAGATACTTGTAGCCCATCTGGCTGAGAGCCTCGCCATCGCCTCGTTCGGCTGCACGTGCCCACCACTGGTGTCCTTCCTGTTTTTTGTACTGTAGATCGGTCGATACCATCCCATGACGTGCCATGGCCCATACGCAACCTTTATCGGCAGCCTCCTCGTAATATTTGTTGGCTTTAGAGAAGCTGGCCGACAGATAGCCGCATTCATGGCAATAGCCTGTGAAGGCAATGCCAAATGGTTCTCCGGCCTGGGCAGATTCCTGAATCATCTTTATAGCCTCGGCCTTCGTGCCTGAATTTGTCCAAAATAAAATATAGCCGTACAGGGCTTTGCCAAGATTAGAACCGTTGTCTACGCTTTTGCGCAGTAGTTCGAGGGCTTTTTTCACATCCTTTTCAGCACCGTAATTGCCTGTACCGAGGAAAAATCCTTCAATGGCCATGGCATCAGCATTGCCACCGGCTGACGCCTTCTGCGACATTGTGTAGGCTTTACCCCAATCCACCTCAATGTTATCGCGGCCGCGGAAATCTATATCGGTCAGCTGAGCCTGTGCCGGGGCATGGCCTGCTGCAGCGCTTTTTTCATACAATTCGAGGGCTTTTTTACCGTCGGAAGTCACTCCGGAGCCGGTCTCATACATATTGCCCAAAAGAAATGGGGCCACACTGTCGCCAAGTTGATCGGCGAGGGCATATAGCTCTGCTGATTTCTCAAGAGATTTATCTGTGCCCTTCCCTTCTGCGTAGAGCATACCAAGCTGGCGTGCTGCCGACGCACTTCCTTTATCGGCCGCTTTCGAAAACATCTCGACCGCCGCCGAAACATCGCCGGAAGCAAGAGCCTCATTTCCTTTCTGAGTAAGTGATTCCGCACTGTCACCTGAGCATGCTGCCATAAAGATTGTAGCGCAACATGCTGCCATCAATGATTTGATATTCATGGTTCTTAAAGGTTTGGTATTATAACTATCTGACAAAGATAAGATAAATCCATATAGAATCTGACATCCAATGCAAAAAAAGGTAGCCGCTGACATCAAGTCCCGGATGATTTTGAGCGAGCATGTCCGGATAACAGTCCGGTTCTTAATTCGGTCAATATTGTGCAAAGCTCCTTTTCGGTTAGTATTGTGTCATGAGCATTACACCCGATATTGTATGTATTTTTGTGTGATAAAAAACCGCTATAACTTTACGAGTTACAGTGATTTTAACCTTGCGAATAAGTGGAGCTGGAGGGATTCTTGCAGTGCAAGCGCTTCGCGATTACGAACCCTCAGTCGGGTTCTCATCCCCCCAGTCCTTACAACAAAAGCCCGCCAAAGCGAGCTTTAATTGTGGAGCTGGAGGGACTTGTTCCTAACGCTCCAAATATACTCATGTCAAGCATTTACGCTTTACAAAATTCTTTTAGTGCCTTGTTAGTGCCTGAAAATCCGTTTTCGGATTGTCTGCCTATTAAGTCTATCTCCATAGACTTCCAAGCCATGTACAAAGTTAATAAATTTCGGACTGCAAATCAAGTCCGAGGGTTCATTTTAGCGTTTAATAACATCATCAATTCTTTAACTCACGGCGAATGCCGGTTCAAAAATCTGCAATCTGAGCGCTGATTCAATCTTGAAGATCGTTTAGATACTTAAATTTTCCGAGCCTTTAGACACTCTTGATATGGAGTATGCGTCTATGTGAAAACAGAATTTCAAACGGAAAGCGGAGAGAGGTGTGGCGGTCAGGGGTTGGCGGCGTTATGCCGTCAAAAAGCATAGGGCGATGCCTTATGCCATTTGACCGCACCAAGCCTATAGCTCC
>OFFL01001295.1_pt1 | contig 19112 bp, 24 predicted proteins | sample 1521391 | NCBI WGS metagenome assembly OFFL01 (sample SAMEA3504082, study PRJEB24116) | mouse gut metagenome | biome: mouse gut; feature: mouse-associated habitat; material: faeces | place: Denmark | collected 2011
GCCCGGGTGTGTTGATCAGGATAGAGGAGATGGAACCGCCATAGGTCGCCCCCATATAAATGGCCCCCAAGGCTATCAAAGCCGTGGCCGGGGACATGGAGAACGTAAATGGAACAAACAGCGCCAGCGTTGTGACGGAACTGATGCCCGGAAGCATCCCTCCGATGATCCCGAGGTTCAAGCCCACAAGCATCATCAGAATATTACCCGGCTCCAGCGTGACGAATATTCCCTGCAAAAATACACTAGTGTATCCATAAACACACCTTATGTGCGCCGTAGGCGCACAGCTTGAAGTGAGTTGTAACACTCTAGAATTAAGAGCATGTCGGGAAAAGACGAGACAGTGGCGACATTTAAGTTGTTCCGGCTGGCGACCATAGTCCCGCCAACTTCATCAACGTCAGAGTGGATGTGACCACCCGCACGGAATGGCTCACCATGAGCAGGACTGAACTCATCAGCCGACTCAGCGCCAATCGATGCGAATACTGCGGTAAGGTCGGAGGGTATATGGAAGTACACCATGTTCGGAAAATGGCTGATGTGAATGGGAAACTGATGTGGCAGAAGATAATGAGTGCTATGCGCCGCAAGACGCTCGTTCTCTGCATTGACTGCCATAAGCAGCTTCATAGCCCGACCGGGTTACCCGATTGGAGAGCATTGACAAAATAATACTGTGGAAAGCCGGATGAATCGAAAGGTTCACGTCCGGTTTGGAGGGGGGAAGAGTGCGCAGTCTGAACGGCTGCCACCTTCCTACCCTACGTCAATGGGAGCGTTGGCGAATAAGGCCAGGTGCCCTGTTACAGCAATCCGCTTATTTGCCCGCCTGCTTGAATACGGCAACAGTCCGTTCAAGATTGGGCTCCATATCTTTCAGAAATGCGGCAGCCTGCTTGTAGTCCAGAAAATCGACCGTCAAACCGAGTTCCAAAAGACGCTTTTGCGTATCAGGATCGGCGCATGCCTGCTGAAAAGCATCGCTGAGCTTTTTCAGCACTTCCTCGGGGGTTCCTTTGGGAACCCAGAAAAATCGACCGCTGAAGCCCTGAATGTCAGGATACCCCGCTTCCGTTGTGGTCTTGACATCAGGCAGCAGAGAGGAACGCTGTTTATCCGCGTAAACAAGAAGGTCTGTTTTATCCCTAACTGTGGAATATACGGTCAGAACAGGAGAAAACATGGCGTCAATCTGTCCGCCCAGCAAGGCCGAAATACATTTGGGACCACCAGTGGCAAAGGGAACAACATTAACGGGTATACCGGCCTCACGCATGAGTAGGGCCGACGCATGGGCCGGACCCGATCTGTCGGAGGTGCCCACAATGACCGAATTAGGTTTTTCTTTAGCGGCGGCAACCAGCTCTTCCCATGTTTTAAATTTGCTGCCCTTGACAACGGAAAGGATGGTGGGGTCAGTGGCAATCATGCACACGGGAATCAGATCATTCACGGCATAAGCGGCAACGCCGAGATGAACATTGATGGCCTGCTGGGGGTATAAATTAAGGCTCATGGTATAACCGTCGGCAGGCGCCTTGGCCACCTCCGCTGTGCCGATGGCGCTCCCCGCACCGGGTTTGTAGACATAGCTCAAGGGCTGGCCCAGGCATTTGGTCACTACCGGCTCAAGGACACGGGCCATAGTATCCATTCCTCCGCCCGCTCCCCACGGGATCACAAGTTTAACCGGTTTTGCAGGAAATTCATCCGCAATTGCCGGGACAACACTCAGAACAAGCCCAAAAAACGCAGCGGCAATACAGCTCTTCCACAACTTTCTGTTCATACGATCTCCTTAGTATTAAAAATAAGGTGACGAATCGGGTTATAATTTAAGAAGACGCGCGCCGTTATAGTACATGGTATACATACGCGCGTGTTCGGAAAGCGGCAGAGCGGCCCATTCGTCAACACTCTGCTTCAGGCCTCTCATGGGATAGCTGCTGGCGAAAACAATCTTCGACATCAGCACCGAGTTGGCGGCGTCGACAAGATCGCGTGCGTACGGTATATGCGGTATGGTCATATACAGATCAGGGGCCAGATAAACATTAGGACAGGATGCGGCGACGCCGATGGCTTGAGCAATGTGGGGCCATCCGGCATGAGGTATGTAGAACACTGCTCTGGGGAATTTTTTGGCAACAGGCCCCAGCGGTGTCAAATCGCAGTAGCTGAGATCAGGACCGATAAACGCGCTTGCGGCCAATGCCACAAGGCATTCCTTCTGATGGCACAGCTCATAGAAAGGAAGCATCATGGCGTCGTCTGGATGCATGGAAACAAAACCAAGATCAAAGCTTAAACCTGCAAAGCCTTCATTCAACGCCTTTTCCGCCTCTGCCACAGCGTTTTTCCCGGTTGGGTCAAAGGAGGCGAGCGGAATGAAACGCCCCGGATACAGTTCTGTAAGTTCCAACAGGTCTTTGTTATCGTGTTTTGATGTCGGATCATGGTCATTGACCCGTCCCATGATGACTCCCACTCGGATATTGGCTTCATCCATCTCGTGCATGAAGCAATCCATATCCTTCCGATCGGCGGACGGCATATACTTTCTATCATACCCTATCAAAGGTTCTTGAAGCAAATCCTGTCGGGGAAGGATGGTCTGCGGTTTAAAATGGCGCATGCGCGCAATGCTTTTGAAGGGAGGACGGATGCGAAAATCAATGACCATACCTCATTCCTCTTTTAATTAAGTTAAAAAGTTACGATAACAGAATGTGGCATTGCTCCTGTGGCCTGAGCAGACAAGGGAACATTCAAACTGAAAAACGTGCGAAAAAAAACGTTGTCATGCCTGCCCCAGCCTATAACTATCATGATTATCTCTTAAAAAAATTAGGCTCTGTCACAGAAGTGTCGGCCCATCCGCATGGGCCGATCGGGGTGTTACAACACTCGCATATCACTTTTTTCCAACTTAAGGCCGCGCAGAGCGTTCTTGTACATAATCTTCTCACGGATCGTGTCGCTCTTGAAGTATGAGTTGTAGATTTCCACAGATGGTTTCATGGGAATGAAGGGGTAGGCCGAGCCGAACACGATCTGATCCTGAAGGAAGCCGTTGGCGGCGTCCACATAGGGACGGGTGTAGTGCGTATTGATGCCGTACATGTCAGGGCATAGGAACAGGTTTGGATGAGTGAGGGCAACGTGGATGATCTCGTTCACATAGGGAACATGCCCGTGCAGGTCGAAGACCCGCAGGTTCGGAAAGTTCTTCATCATGGCGTCGATATGGCAGACCGGCTGAGAACCATAGATACATCCGCCGGTGAGGAAGAGCGGGATATCGTTGGCTTCCATGTAGTCGAACAAGGGCTGCAGGGACTTGTCATCAATGGGAAGTTCGGGGTTCTGGCTGAAACCGAAAGGCAGCTCGAGGGAAAGCCCGGTGGCGGGGCCGTTTAGCACATACTTCTCGGCATCGGCAATGGCGCGCTGTACATGATAGCCGTTGATGGCGATAGCTCCGAGGAAACGGTCGGGATAACGGGTGACAATGTCTACAACGTCTTCTGCGGGAACAATGGGATCACTCTGGGGTGCAAAACTCCAACGGGCTTCCGCGACGCCAAGGCTGATGCCAGCTTCATCCATTTCCTTGCAGCACAGTTCCATGGAGCGTTGCACGACTGATTCCGGCAAATCGTAGCCGAACATGCAACCATAGGTCGGAAAGATGTCCGTGGTGGATTTGAGGAAGCATTCAGTAATGGGGCGAAGGCGCATGTCAATAATCATGTTGAACTCCTTGTGATATCGGGAAACTAGCCCGGAGGGTTGAAGTTTCGAAGTTACAGGCCGTTACAGGCTCTGATCCCCCCCCCTTGCCTGATTTCTCTCCTCTCTTTTGCAAAATGTATACCAACAAGAGTCGCGTTCCCTTGTGATGCCATTTTTTTAGGCTCTGTCACAGAAGTGTGTTGATACCGTCAAGCAGGCTTGCCGCCCTGATTTCCTGACTGGACAAGGCGTTACCTCAGCCATGACGTGCTGGAAATTGTTTTCCCCAATGCCCTTCCTTTTTCATGATAACTTGCCTGATGAGGAAAAATGCCTGCCGCTTTCTTCATCTGAGGAGAGTGATTATCAACACTCTTCTGTGGCACAGCCTTTTATTATTTGTAATATCAATAAATTAATAAGCTGGGACGAGGTCTGTTTTTTTGCTGACGCGAAGCGTGTATCGTTTATGTTTCAAAATTTTTCCAAGTTGTTTTTTTTTTTTTCCAAAGCTAGACTTCTGAAAATGCGCGGGCATCATGTGCTCTTTGGGAAAAAACTCTTAAAAGAATCTGGGAAGCATCGTGGCCTTTGGAACAAAACCTTAACATGGTGGGCATAAAGCAGCGCCCGATATGGAGGGAACATATGCCGGAAAAACAGACCTGCCGCGTGGAGCAGTTGCGGGCGGCGCTGGATCATTCCTTTGACGGCGTCTGGATTTATGACGAAAAGCAACGTGTGATATACGTCAACGAAACCGCCGCGAAATACAACAATACTCAGGTTGACGCCGTGCTAGGCCGCACATGGAGCGAACTTCAGGCCCAAGGTACGTTTAAAGGTTCGGCCGCGAGTGTTGCCTTTCAGAAAAAACGTCCATCCACACAGGAACTGCTGAGCAATACGGGGCGCCGTATTCTATGCACGGCCACGCCCATTTTCGACAGCACTGGAAAGGTCTGTCTAGTGGTGACCAACGTACGCGATTTCACCGAACTTTTTGAGCTGACGGAAACTTTGCACGAAAAGAATACCCTGATCCGGAAATACAGGCAGCAGATTGAAAACTTGCGCCAGCAGATAACCCTGCCTTTAGTGGCGAAAAATCAGGAGATGAAAAAACTTGTGGAGACAGCAGTTCACATTGCGAACACGGATGTCTCCGTCCTGTTGCTGGGCGAATCGGGTGTGGGCAAGAACGAGCTGGCGAGGCTCATACATCGCCACAGTTCCCGCAGGGATCGAGAAATGATCATAGCCAACTGCGGGGCCATTCCCGCTACGTTACTCGAGGCCGAGTTTTTCGGCCATGAACGGGGAGCGTTTACCGGAGCGAACTCCGCCAGACCCGGTCTGTTCGAAATGGCCGAGGGCAGCACGCTCATGCTGGATGAAATTGGCGAGCTAGAACTATCCATGCAGGTCAAACTACTGCGGGTATTACAGGAAAAAAGAGTGCGCCGCCTTGGCGGACGGAAGGAAATAGCGGTAGATGTGCGAATTGTGGCCGCGACGAACAGAGATTTACAGGCCATGGTCAGGGAGGGAACGTTTCGTGCGGATCTTTTCTACCGGCTCAACCGCGTGCCCATGCTCATTCCCCCTCTACGTGAACGCCCGACGGATCTCGGGCAACTTATTGCGTTGCTACTCAATCGCTACAACCAGAACTACAAGCGCCACACGATGCTTGCCACGGACACGCTACATGCCCTAGAAACATACTCTTGGCCAGGCAATATCAGGGAACTGGACAATCTCATGGAAAGGTTGGTGCTCTTGACGCACGGCGACATAATCACGCTCGATCAGCTCCCCCGCTATATACAAAACGAAAGGGAGCCGAAGGATGAGGGCTTACCGGCCGAACAGTCTCTGCGTCTAGCCGTGGAACAGACGGAAAGACGCATTTTAGCCGCCGCGCGCCGCAAGTTCGGCAATACCCGCGACATGGCAGCGCACCTCGGGTGCAGTCATGTGACCATAGCACGCAAGCTCAGGCTTTACGGGTTGTCATAAGCTTCAGAGGGTTCCTCCTCTGTGTGATGAGAGCCTTCTTCATACAAGAGAGAATCCGAAGCAAAATGGATTCTCTCTTTTTATAGTAATCCTACGCCGTACAATACTGTGTTTTCCCATCCCGCTTTTTACCGGGTAACTTTCAGGGTATCAAAAGTATTTTTAAAATTTTTATTCTATTATTTCAATAAAATACACCACAAAACAAGTGTCAACTACAAGTTGAAAAGCCGCTTCGCCAAGTTTCAGAACGTGCCGGAACTGCTGTCCATGTATCGGACTTTTGCCGATGTGGTGACAAAAGCCGATCTTGATGTACAGGCAAAACAGGCCGGGGAACGACCTCTGACGCCTCCGATTGAGGGAGGCAAGCCTTATAATGATGTGGTGGAACGCTCCCCGGCTCAGGCTGCGTATATGGACAAGATCATCCAGCGCATGGAGAATCTTCCTCCAGACCCGCGCATCGACAATCCGCTCAAGATCACCAATGACGCCCGCAAGGCCGGTCTGGATTTCCGGCTTATAGAGCCGGCTGCCGATGATTTTGAAGGGTCAAAGCTCAATACGGCAGTCGAGCGGATATACGACATCTGGCGCGATACCTCCACCGACAAGGGAACGCAGCTTGTCTTCTGCGACCTGTCCACGCCCAAGGGCGGCAAGGGGGCCATGCCCAAAGCCGCCGATTTGTCGGAGCCGGGAACTGAAACCTCTGATGACGCGGAAGATTCCGAGCGGATGGAAGCGGATGACGACAGCGGCGAAGATCCGACCGTGGCCTCGGACATGGATGCCGTCATCGCGCTCTCGTCCGGCAATTTCTCCGTGTATGACGATATGCGGAAAAAGCTGATGGAACGCGGGATTCCCGCCGAGGAAATCGCCTTTATCCATGATGCCAACACGGATATACGAAAAGCAAAACTGTTCAGTGATATGAACGCCGGACGCGTTCGTATCCTGCTCGGCTCAACCGCAAAGATGGGCGCGGGCATGAATGTGCAGAAACGTCTTGTGGCCGCGCATCATCTGGATGCGCCGTGGCGACCGTCTGATCTGGAGCAACGCAATGGACGCATTATCCGTCAGGGGAATATGTTCTACGAGCGCGATCCCGATACATTCTCTGTACAGATATACACTTACGCCACAAAACAGACGTATGACGCACGGATGTGGCACAATATTTAGGTATCCGTGAATCCAATAAAATCCAAATTATATTGATTTTACAGGAAAAATCTTTGATTAGTGTGCAACAAAGTCCAATGAAGTCACCTTACATCGTTAAAGTTTGCGGGTATAAAAGAGGGTATCGCGGCCACGATACCAAGAATTACAGAGAGAATACCCACACGCGGAAATGCCTTGGTATAACGATTTGAAATATCAGGAAAAAATTATTTCCGCAAAAACTCGCAAACGGAGAAATAGCATGTTGACGGATACCTTTCTCAGAAATGTGAAACCAGCCGACCGACCGAAGAAGTACGGCGATAGTGGTGGCCTGTTCATCTATGTGAGCGTGACCGGAAGCAGACTCTGGAGGATGGCATATCGGTTTGACGGTAAGAGCAAGCTGCTCAGTTTCGGCGAATACCCCACGGTATCACTCAAGGAAGCCAGAGAACGGCGCGACGAAGCCAAAAAACTGCTTGCCAGAGACATCGACCCCGGACAGCATAAAAAAGAACTTCGGGCAGCACGGATTGCCGAGGAGGCCAATAATTTCAAGGCCATTGCGCTTGAATGGTATGAAACACAGACCACCCAGAATACTCCAGCTCATCGCCGCAGACTCATCTATAACTTTAAAAAATACATCTTTCCGGCCTTGGGAAAAAAGCCAATATCCACCATTGAAGCACAAGATTTGCTGGCTCTAGTGTTGCGTCCCTTAATTTCGTCGATATTTAAGCGACCAAGGGCTTACCGGTATATGTCCACTGAAACGGTTTAGCCCAGAGTTGATTGTAGTTTTTGATGTAGCACATAATCTGCTCCACCAAAGCCCGCTTGTTCGGCCAGACTCCTCCGCGTAATACGTCACGCGTAAACATATTAAACCATATCTCGATCTGGTTCAGCCAGGAGGCGTAAGTTGGCGTAAAATGCAGCGTCAAACGCTTTCTTTGGGCTACCCACTTACGTACGTCTTCCTGTTTGTGTGTTGACAGATTGTCCACTATCACATGAAGCTGCCGACCTGGATATTGACGGTACAAGCGTTTCAAAAAACGCAGAAACTCCTGGCTGTTGGCGCTGTCTACGCACTTGCCGGTTATCTCACCCTTGTGCACGGCCAAGGCGGCAAGGAGGCAGGTTGTTCCGTTTCGCTTGTATGTTGCCGTCAGTCTTGCGGGATTATCCGGCCGCATCGGCAATACAGGTTGTGTTCTGTCAACCGCTTGAATTTGTGACTTTTCATCAACGCAAAGCACCAAGGCATTTTCCGGCGGAGACAGGTAAAGGCCGATTATGGCAGCTTGCTTTTCCGCAAACTCCGGATCTGGGCTCTTCCCGCACCAATACTTGGTTTTATGCGGCTTGATGGCCCCAGCCGAAAGAATCTGCTGTACCGTTGATTTGCCATACCCAGTCGCTTCGGCAAGTTTCCGCACGCTCCAGCGCGTGCTTCCATCAGCAGGTGTGGTGCAAGCCAGTGCAATAACTCCCGTTCTTTCTTCCGGCGCTATTTTTTGCTGACGTCCCCGGCCCGATTTGTCGTAAAGGCCGTCAATGCCCAACGCAAGGAATCGTTTGCGCCACTTCAGGCAGCTTTGCCAGTTTAAGCCGATGCGTTCCTGTATGCCCTTCACTCCAACTCGTTGAGCCGCAAGAAGAATTACCTTTGCGCGAAGGGCAAGGCGTTGTTCTGTCTTTCCTGAATTTGCCCACATTTTTAGAGTGTTTTCCTGCTCTTCGGTCAACTCAACCCGGATGCATGGCTATAGGCCGTCATGATAGCTGAGAATGACGGATCAAGCGGATCGAACTGGACGGATGGTGGCCTGTTGCTGGACTGGTGCGAGTTTGCGGGAAATCGGGAGAAAGAAAAAGGCGTCGAGTAAGAGTTGAGAACGGGAGGCCCTTTTAAGGGCAATTTGTCACGATACCTGAGAACGGAAAAAGCCCTGGCATATGTCGATTCTGACATAAAACCGGGGCTATTTTTTTAATGTTCAGGAGCCGACTTTGCTGCTTTCCGCAGGAAAGCCGTGAGTGAGTTCGTATCTGCGTTTGCGCTCCTCCAGTCGGGCAACCTTCTCCCGAAGTTCCCCATTCTCGCGTAGCAGGGCTTCCTTATCGCGGTGGAGTTGGCGGTTTTCATCGGCAAGTTCACGGCGTTCAGCTTCAGATGTTTCTAGCTTGTTTTCCAACTTTGCATAACGTGTGATTATATCACTTGGTTCGCTCTCTGATGGGGGAATTTGGGGAGAGAGCTGGGCGTTAGAAGTGTGAGTAGGTTCTTGTCCAAAGAAAAGCCAATCTGAAGAAACACTAAAAGTTTTAGCAACTTCAAAAATCCAATTCGCAGGGATTTGCTTTTTTTTTCGTGCGTTGTAGACAGCTTGAGAAGAAACCCCTAAGCGACTAGCTAAAGCCGCCTCAGATTGAGAATTTGTAGCGCTCATTAAGCGGCGTAGTACAGCTTCATAAGTTGCAGCTTCCATGAGACAAAACCTGCAACCAAACATGCAACCATGTTTGGTTTTTTTATTTGTTATCCCGCACGGATATAAAAAATTAAAAATATTCCAACCTGCAACCACACTTTTATCTTGACTTATAAAACTAAAAGTTGGAAAACAGATTTGCGGGCAGTTGACATGCAAAGTTCCCAAGCAAATCTATCAGCCGCCCGCCCCCCGGGTCAACGTCCGGGGGATTGGAAATTTTGGACACGGAGGCGGCAATGGAAATCGCAAGAGAAAAGCTGCTCGATGAGACTTGCCCGAACTGCGGGGCGGAGTTGACATGTCTTGAGGTACGTCAGCCGACTTGCGAAGAGGAAGACGATCTCGAACCCGGCGACATGGTGGTCTACTACACCTGCTTTGACTGTAACTGGCGCGGTCATGTGTCTGAGGACACTGACGAAATTCTCTGGGAAGAAATTTACAGGGACTAACCAGCTATGCGTCAGGTCTCCCTCCTTGCTCCCGGCATTGCCGCTCTTGCCCACGTCATGCCTGACGTGCGGGCAGCCATGCGCCAGATCGCCGGGAGCAGGGAGAGCGAGGGGCGCAAGGCCCTGGTCGACAAGCTCAACCAGATTGCCTCCGAAGCTGAAATCAAGCTCACTGGAGGCAATTCAAAGTCCATAAGCAAAGACCTTCTGGACAAATGGCTGGCGGCCTCCGACTCCTCACACCCTCCAAGCCTGCTGGCAATACTGGCCTTCTGTCGGGCAACGGACAATCCGGCTCCCTTGCAGATCATCCTGCGGGCGGTAGGGCTGGACGTGATGACGGATGAGGATCGCAAGTTCAGAGATTATGGCCGGGCTGTATGGGAAGCGGAAGAAGCGGCACGGAACAGAAAACGGATAAGGGAGCGGATATGAACTGGTCTGATGAGATACAGGCCGACAGGAAAAGGCTTGGAGAGAAGCGCTGCTTCTATTCCATGCGAATCCATGAGGCTTTACGCCGAAACAGGAGAAGCGCTGCTACCGTGGCGTATGAACTGGGCATTTCCAGAACGGCGGTTTCCTCCACCATTCTCGGCAAGAATCATTCCCCTCGCGTACTGGATGCGCTCCGTGCGGCGGGCGTTCCAGAAAAGTATCTCTTTGATCCGCGCCGCATGGAACAGCCGAGAAAGGATGCGGCATAAGGGCTATAGGTCTGAGTGGTGAAGGTGTAGTCATGGTAAACAGAGATGCATATACGCCTCAAGAATTAGCCAGACTTTTTAATGTATCGCGGCAGGCCGTTAATAAAAGGGCTAAGAGCGAACACTGGCAATCCCGCAAGCGTCAGGGACGGGGGGGCGGGAACGAGTGGCTTGCCTGCCCCATGCCCGAGTCCACCCGCCTTGCCATCCATGATGCGGAGGTACAGACCGCCCTTGTCGCCGCCGAAGCTCCTGCCGATCTCAGGCGGAAATACGGCCCGGCGATATGCGACGACAAGCGCCGGGGAAACGCACTGGCCAAGTCCGATCTGCTGACGCGGTACATAAGCTGGCAGCGCCAGCACGGTTTCACACGGGCGAGCAAGGAGCAGTTCATACGGCTCTATGAGAGCGGCTACTGGGCGAAGCTGAAGAAGGAGCTCGGCACGGTTTCGTGGAAGACGCTGGAACGGTGGAAAAACGAACAGAAAGAAGCCGGGACGGTACTGGCTCTGGCCGACAAGCGGGGGATCACCTGCAAGGGGAAGTCGATGCTGACGGAACAGCACCGTACCATCATCCTCGGTCAGATACTGAACCCCAACGGTTACAGCATTTCCACAGCGGCGCGGGAGGCAATGCTTCGCTGCAAGGCGGAAGGGATTTATGTCCCTTCGGAGCCGACAATCCGGCGCTTCGCAAAAGCCTTTTCTGCGGAATGTTACGATGAATGGGTACTCTGGCGCGAAGGAAAGAAGGCGTGGAATGACAAGTGCGCCATTTCCATCCTGCGTGACTGGAATCTGGTAGAAGTCGGCGATGTGATTATTGCCGACGGCCACACCCTGAATTTTGAGACAGTAGTTCCAGAGACGGGCAAAGCCAAGCGCATGACACTGGTGCTGTTTTTCGACGGCAGATCAAACATGCCGCTTGGGTGGGAGATTATGGCCACAGAAAATGTGGACTGCATTTCCTCGGCGTTCCGCAGAAGCTGCATGTATTTGGGCAAATTCCCGCGAGTTATCTATATGGATAACGGCAGAGCCTTCCGCGCCAGGTACTTTGAGGGGTGTGACGATTTTGAGCAGGCCGGATTTCTCGGCCTCTACCGGGAACTGGGATGCGAAATTGTCCATGCGTGGCCGTATCACGGACAAAGCAAGACCGTTGAGCGTTTCTTCAGCTCCATGCACGACATGGAGGTTCGCATGCCGAGCTACACAGGCCGCGACATAGCCTCCAAACCCGCACGGATGAAGCGCGGAGAGGTGTTGCACCGCAAATTGTATGAAAAACTCGGCGGACGCCCCCTTACTCTGGCGGAAACCCATGCTCAAATTGCCCGCTGGTTTGAGGAATACGCTTCCCGCCCTCAGACCAGAACCCACCTTGGCGGCAAGACTCCGGCGGAGGTTTTCAATGCCGGGCGTGGGCCGGGACTGTCAGAGGGCGACATTGAATCTCTGAACAAATTCATGATGCGAGCGGAGATCCGCACCATTACCAAGGATGGCATCCGCTTCCGGGGACGGCTGTTCTGGCATGAATGTTTCTCCAATCGCCGCCATCCGGTCATTATACGCTATGACGACTACCTCTCGCCCTACGATATTCTGGTGTGCATGCCGGACGGAACTCCACTGTGCTGGGCGAAAGACCGTGAGGCATACGGCATTGCTTGCGGCATCCACCCGATGGCGCGAGTCCTCGGAACACCGGAACAGCAAAAGGCTCTTGCGGAGGAAATAGGGCGGAAGCGACTTCAGGAGAAGGAGAGTTCCGCCGGAATGCGGGCCATGTATGAGAGCATCATCAAGCCCGAAACGGAAGCGCGTATTGCCGCGCTACGGCTTGAGGAATCGGAGCCGCGCCACAGAGCCAAGGTTATCCCGCTCACGCCGAAGGTAACGGCGGAAGAGGCGGCGGCTATCGAAGCGGCCAAGGAAGAGGCCCGCGCAGCCCATGCCGCCCCCCGGACATACACACCTTCCGGTGAAAAGCCGTGGCGGGATGAGCTGGAACGCTACACCTACCTTTTCGGCATCAGATACGAACAGGGCCTCCCTCTGGTCTCGGAGGACGCGGCATGGATGACCGCCTTTGAGGAGACGCCCATTTACGAACGGAACTTCAAGCGGCGCTTCGACGCCCTGCGCGAACTTTACGATCGGCGCGGGGGCCGGGCGGCGACAGCCTGATGGAGGATTGAAATGCGCGAAGTGATTATCGAAACAGAAGCGATGTCGCGGTTTGACACAGCCGTGGACACCGTACTGGACGCGGACAAGGCATTTTCCGCCTTTGTGCTGGCCTACGGGCAGGCGGGGCGCGGAAAGAGTGTGGCGGCAGACCGCTACTACATCCAGCGCGGGGGAGCGTATGTCCGCGTCTGGCAGGGGTGGAGCCAGTCGGCATTCCTTCAGCGCCTGCTTTTCGAGGTGCGCGGGCGCAACGGTGACGTGCCCACCCATAACGGCAACAGGTGCAAGGAAATCATCGTCGATCTCCTTAACAAGAAAAGGGTGCCGCTTTTCGTCGACGAGGCCGACCGCCTGAAGATCGACCGGATTGAGGATTTGCGCGACATCCATGAAATGACGGGCGCGCCGATTGTCCTCATCGGCGAGGAAGGACTGCTCGGCCTCCTGTCGGAGCGTCGGCGCATCTGGAGCCGCGTGGCCTACGAGGTGGAGTTTGGGCCGATCAGCGCCTCGGAGGTGGCCATCTACGCGATGCAGAGCGCGGCGCTGGATATCCCGCCGGAACTCTGCGCCACCATCGCCAAGAAAAGCGAAGGTGATTTCCGCTTGGTACGGAACATGATGCTCCTGCTGGAAAAGGCCGCGAAAGCCGCCGAGAACTTCACGGTTGACCGGAAAATGCTGGATCTGGCGCTTTCCGCACATTCCTGGCGGCGCAAGTAGGAGGCGACATGGATACCCGCAAGAAAGTCGGCAAGGAAGCGGTGCGGACGGCTCTGCAGGCCCTCGGCGAAGGCGGAAAGGAAATCAGCTATCGCCTTGTGTATGAAGCGCTGGGGCTGGAAAGCGAAGCGGAACAGGCCGTTGTCCGCAGCCGTATTTCCGACATGACGCGGCACGGGGAAGTCAAACGGACGCGCACCGGCTGTGTCATCTACGATTTCAAACACCGTCCCCGCGAGGGGAAGAGCTATGGAACCCTGTGGCGTTTTGTCCGCAAGGCCAAGTCGGGGTGGACGATATCGGACTGCGCTTTAATGACGCGCATCTCCTATACGCAGGCAATGCGCTACTGCAACTGGCTGGAAGAAGAAGGCTTTGTGGAGCGGACAGGCAGGGACAGCCGGAACGCCACCACATGGCGGGCTACGGCAAAGGCGGACAGAACACCGGAAACGCCCTATCCGCCGCTGCGGGAAACCGACCCGTTCGCGCGGGAACGGGCGGCTGCCGCCACCATCGCGCGGCTCATGCTCTGCGCGGACCCTTACGCGAAAAAGACGGCACAAAACATCACGGAAGCCTGCCGGGTTCTTCTGGCCCGTTTTGACAAGGAATCCGTCACGGAAAATGAGAATGAGGAGGAAGTATGCTGAAAGAGAAGATCTCCAGTGTGCGGGCATCGCTCGGTGAACTGCTGGACAAGCCGCTGGACGAGGGAAGCCTGATCATCATCCGTGCCTGCCGGGAGAACCTCGGCAGCGCGGCGGAACAGGCCGGGGAAATGGAAACGAAACTGCTTGTCCCGCAGGGATGCAGGGAGGTGGCGTGATGGCAAGGGTAAAACCTGATCCGTATATCGTGGCCGACATGAAGGAGGCCGAAGGCGCAATGGCCGAACTGGCGCAGGTCAACCGCAAGCTGGCGAGGATTGTGCTGGACACGACAGAAGGGATTGATGCGCTGAAAAAGAAGGCGGCGCAGGAAAGCGAATCCCTGAATATCCGCAAAAAGGAACTGGAAAACGCCATTGCCGTCTACGCCAGAATGAATCGCGGGGAACTGTTTGTTGGGCGGGAAAGCGTGGAACTGGCCTTCGGCGTATTCGGCTTCCGCGCCAGCAGCAGGATTGTGCAGTGCGACAAGGTTCCCACGGCATTTACCCTGGATAAACTGGAGGAATTTGGTTTCATGGACGCGATCCGCATCTCGAAGGAGGTCAATCGTGACGCCATGCAGAACTGGACGGACGAAAAGCTCCTGACTGTTGGACTGCGCCGCCGGAAGAGCGACGGCTTTTACATCAAGACCTTTGAGGACAGACCTCTTGAAAAGTAGGAGACGCAAATGACAGAGAGGGAAGCGGTAGCAGCGGCCTTCGGCGCATCAATAGCTTTTCAAGCAGCCATTGAAGTAATGCGGCAAGAGTTGGAAAACGACAAGTATTCAAAACCTGCAAGGGAAGTCATTACACGCATTATCACAGGTTTTGAAAATGGCATGCAGGGAACTGTGCGGCATGTTTACCATCGCGCACTCAAAACAGAAATACATGAGGTTACGAAATGAAACCTTCAGAACTTGAAACACTGCTCACAGAACATGTACGCAATAACTCTGAACTCCCGATACTCAGGGAGGAGGTACCCGCCACACTGAAAGCCCTTGCCGTAACCTTGTACGACACCCTGAAACAGGGCGACAGCATCCGGCTCCCCGGCATCGGCACATTCAAGGTTGTCGAACGGGCCGCACGCATGGGCCGCAATCCCCGCACGGGGGAACAGATCAGCATCCCCGCCCGCAGGCAGGTGAAATTCACGGCCAGCAAGAGCCTTTCGGAAGCCCTGAAAGGCTGATTCCTTCCCTTTGATCTGCCTGGCTGCGGCCCGGCAGAGAACAAGCGGAGGAATAACTATGCTGACAGAAGCGGAACTCAGGCAGGTAATGGAGCGAGAAAATGAAAAATAACCACGGATTTGTAAAAGCATTGTCCGTCAACAATGCGGCGGAACTTGTGTACGCCAAACAATGTTTCTATGAGCCAGGGATGCCGGAAGGATATTACATGTCGCGCTGGTATGATGATGACTTTCTTCTCGTACCCGATGCGGGCTGGATCGTGTGGTTCGACAGAGGGAACGGAACACCCGTCTATGATGTACTTGAAGATGAAGAGTTCCGGGATCGCTTTGTTCTGTACGAACAACTCCCTGACAGCCTGAAACCCGTCGCTGACGCCCACCCCGACTATAATGAGTGGTGTGACATGCAGGATCGCCTGTATGCGGCCAGGGAATGATGTGAGCGTCTACTACAATGAAAATAACCCCTTCGCCGCCGCATGGCTGCGAGAATTGGTAAAGGCCGGAGCCATTGCGCCGGGCGATGTGGACGACAGGAGCATTGAGGATGTCACAGCAGCTGACCTTTTGGGATATACCCAGTGTCATTTCTTCGCCGGAATCGGGGTCTGGAGCCATGCCCTGCGCCGCGCCGGATGGCCCGATTCCCGCCCTGTCTGGACAGGCTCCTGCCCCTGCCAGCCTTTCAGCGCGGCAGGCCGCCGAAAGGGGATTGCTGACGAGCGGCATCTGTGGCCCGCATTCTTCTGGCTTATCAGCCAGTGCCACCCTGTCGTTGTTTTTGGCGAGCAGGTTGCAAGCCGTGACGGGCTTGTGTGGTTCGACATTGTATCGTCTGACATGGAAGGTGCGGGCTACACCTGCGGGGCGGTTGATACCTGCGCTGCGGGCTTCGGCGCGCCGCATATCAGACAAAGATTGTATTGGATGGCCCACACCGCGTTCCGTGGAATCGGGTCATTCTACGGGCAATCCCGCAAAGGCTTTCAGTCACAGGAGCAGGCTGGAGGATATGATTTTTCTGGCGGGCTGGCCCACACCCGCAACAAGGGACGGGAAAGGCGGCTATCAGGGCGGGAGGATGCGCGACGGGAAACTCTCGACGGACGTGCTGGACGTGACGGCGCAACTGGCGGACCCCTGCCGGTGGACAGCTTCTGGCGAGATGCTGACTGGCTCCTGTGCCGGGATGGAAAGTGGCGGCCAGTTGAACCCGGCTCTGTCCCGCTGGCTCATGGGGCTGCCAACCGTGTGGGACGCTTGCGCGGCTATGGCAACGCCATTGTCGCGCCCCAGGCGGAAGCGTTCATAAGGGCGTTCATGGATGTCTTGTAAGGAGAAGGTATGGCGGAACGATTCATTTTGCAGAAACGGCTGGGTAATACATGGGTACTCAACGACACGGGAGACGACAGCATGGTCTGCATCATAACGGGCGGCAAGCGCGGGGAGAAAAAGACCCTGGCAATGGCCGGGGTCATGGTTGACGCGCTGAACCGGGCAGTCTCACGAGGGGGAGAGCGGCATGATGGATGCGGATCAGCGTCTGCCGCAGACTGAGCGGGACGGTGTCGCTATTGTCGGCGAAGGCGTGGGCTTTGAGCGTATCCGGCGCATCACGGGCTATCTTGTGGGAACAACTGACCGTTTCAACAACGCCAAGCGCGCGGAAGAGCGTGATCGCGTGAAACATATCAGGATGAACGGGGTCTGATATGCCCGGCAAGCTGGTCATCGCAGCCACATTCAGTGTTCGGGTAGGTTCCCGCCGTGTCCGCTTCGAGATATCTCCGGCGGCGTCGCACGGAGGGCCGGAGGATGCCTACCGGGTACGGATAGACCGCCGCTGGCACGATCTGGGTGGAAAGCCGCTGTTCCTGCGCCGTCCGGAACTTGCGGCGCTGCTGGCGGACTATGCGCTGGAGGGTATTGCCGAACCCGCTCCGGCTCCAGAAATCCCCTACCCTTCCAGAGTGACCGTGGAGGTTTGGAAGGACGGATTTCCCTGCTGGCTTGGCGCGTGGACGGCCAGCCCGCCGATACTTGCCCATGACGGGCAGTGGATGGGGGCGGTATCGTATGACGGAAAAGTCGAATTTTTACCCTTGAAAAATGTCAGAATCAGCACACGGGGAAGAAAACATGGACAACCAGAAGGAGCTTCGGATGCGGCAGGGGCTGTACCGCAAGATTGAGATCGCCCGGAAACAGTTGCCGGACATGACGGAAGAGGCGTTCCGGGATCTGCTGCTCGGCGAGTTCGGCGTTTCCAGCCGGAAGGATATGAGTGTCAGAGAGCTTTCCCGGCTGGTGGATATCTTCGCCCGGCGCGGCGTGGTCTTTGTGAAGCCCCGCAGGCCCGTTTCCCCGGAGCTGCGCCGCGCGGACTGGATCGAGATCACGGATTCCATGCCTTTTGCGAAGGAAAAGCGCGAGATTCTGGCCATCTGGCACAAGCTCGGCTACACGATGGACAGCCTTGATACCCGCGTAAAACGGGCGTTCGGGGTTGAATGCTTCGAGTGGTTACAGGATGGCGGGCAGATTTCCACCCTGCTTTCCGATCTGCAGCGTCGGGAGAAATCCCGTGAGCGCAAGGCTGGAGGCGGCTGGGCGTGAACGGATACGCGGGCGTTCCCCGTCTGGATGAGCTTCGCGCCCGGATCGTGGAGCGGTACGGATCGCTCCACGCCTTCTGCAAGGCGCATCCGGAACTCAAGCGGTCATCGGTCTATCTGGTGATGTCAGGCAGATATCCGGGGCGGAGCGAAAACCAGATCATCCGGATCGAGGCCGCACTGGAGGGGAACGCCTGCGCGGCACGAGCCGTGCTGGCAACCCGATCCGGGCTGGCGTCCGCCCCGTCCATGTACAGCTTCTGCTCCCCCTCGGTGGTGATGGAGCGGTCCACCGCCTCGAACACCCCGTCCATATACAGCTTGGGGGCCTTGCGCACCAGGAAGTACTCGTTCCGGCCGCTCTGCCGGGCCATCTCGTGGACCAGGGGGATGGCCTTGGCCTCGGGGGCCACCATGTAGTCGAACTCCGGGGCGATCTTCAGCAGCCCGGCGGCGCAGGCACAGGTGAGCTCCACGTCGCCAAAGATCACAAAGGCGCCGATCATCAGCTTGTCGCTGATGGGGCACAGGGGCAGCTGGCGCGTGAGGCCCGCCACATGCATTTCATAGGTCATAGCAGCTCATCTCCAGTTGTAATTTAGTACATCCACATTATACTATCCCTGTCCCCTCTTGTCAAAATGTAATGAAGTTTTCAGGGTGGGAAAAAAATTGTAGAAATCTGTCAGCGGGCATGGTATACTAGTACCGTCAACTTCATATCCTTCGGTATAATCGGAACAGGATGGGTTCCGAGTCTCTACCGCCTGACCGATTCAGGCTGCTACCGATCAACAGAACAGGTCCGGAAGTCCAATTCGCTTTCCGGGCTGATTTTGTTTTTCCCGCTCCGATGATCCCGAAGGAAATTCTGGAGAGGGAGTTTTTTATGGAGAAAATTTTCAAGCTCAAGGAGAACGGCACCACCGTGCGCACCGAGATCGTGGCCGGCCTGACCACGTTCATGACGATGGCCTACATCATCGCCCTGAACCCCAACCTGCTCACCGGCTTTGATGTGGGCTCCGCTCTGTGGAACGGCGTCTTCCTGGCCACCTGCCTGGCTTCCGCCTTCGCCATGTTCTGCATGGCATTCCTGG
>OFFL01001298.1_pt1 | contig 19047 bp, 7 predicted proteins | sample 1521391 | NCBI WGS metagenome assembly OFFL01 (sample SAMEA3504082, study PRJEB24116) | mouse gut metagenome | biome: mouse gut; feature: mouse-associated habitat; material: faeces | place: Denmark | collected 2011
GGCGCTTGCTCCGACGCCATGCAGCAAGTGCATGGCGCGGGTGTGAAAAGTAACCCAAAATCTACAAAAAAATGTCTTTTCATGCAGTTTCTATATATTTCCCAACTCATGTGTTATATAATAGTACTGTTATGAGTTGTAGCATTTTTAAATTTGAACCTTGCTACGAAAATAAAGCTCGTAGCAAAGTGCTGTTGGTTGCCCATTTGTCGGGCAACTCAATGTTATTTATCAATAAGCAAACTGTAAATGAGGTTGAAATGCGAATACTTATCTGCGATGATGATCCTTTGATGATTGAACAGCTAAAAAAATACTGTAAAAATTTTTTTGATAAAATCCATGTGAAATGTCCTGAACTGTCCTGCTTTTCCGATGGGGAGTCTTTATTGGCTGACAAAGGCGACAAAGATATTCTTTTTCTTGATATAGAAATGCCCGGAATGAACGGCATTTATGTGGGAAATGAATTAAAAAGAGCAAACAGCAGCATTATCATTTTTATTGTGACATCTTATTCTAAATATCTTGATGAAGCCATGCGCTTTCAGGTATTCCGTTATCTGTCAAAACCTATAGATAAGCAGCGTTTCTTCCGAAATATGAAAGATGCGGTTGAACTATACAATACTATGACAATCAAAATACCGGTTGAAACAAAGCAGGGTATACACACCATTCCTGCTTCCGACATCATTGCAATAGAAGCACAGGCAAGAAAAGTAATCGTACATACAACCCTGTGTGATTTTGAATCCGTCCATAATATGCAGTACTGGCTGAAAGAACTTCCTAAAAACTGTTTTTTCCAGACGCACCGTAGCTTCATTATTAACTTTGAACATATCACGAATTTTGACCATACCCTTGTCAATATGGACGACAATCAGATCCGCGCTTATCTGACAAAAAGAAAATACAGTGCATTTAAAGAAGCCTACCTTCTTTATCTTGAAAGTACGAGGTAAACCAAATGAACAATGCTGTTTGTTATTTTTTCGCTTTTCTGATAGAAGCAGTAATACTGTGGCAGTATTCCTCTAACCTTTTTACTGCCAGGCGCAGACCATGGATACAATTTGCAATACTTTTCATTTTTTATTTTGCAATGTTTGCCATATCCCTGCTGGAATATAAATGGCTGAACATGGCATTATATTTTGTCATGAATTTTATTTTCCTGCTTACCCAGTATCATCTCAAATGGTATTCTGCGTTGTTTCATTCCGCTGTTTTAGCTGCCGTTATGGGAATGTGCGAATTAACCGTATACAGCACGATTGAACGTTTCTCGCCTCATTTCCTTGCAGAATCCAGACAGTTTCAAAATATGATACTTTTTATTATTTTCAGCAAAACGATATTTTTTACCATTGTATATATCCTGATTCATTTATTGAAAGGGCAGCAGACGCAGAACCAGCATCATGACAAATCTGTCCTGCTTCTGATTTTTATTCCCATAACCTCTGTCTTTAACATGCTTACATTGGTAGATATCAGTAATACTTTCCTGCTTCCCCCCCTTTTTAAAGGAATGGTTACGCTATGCGCCTTTTTCTTATTGATAAGCAATCTGCTTATATTTGGCATCAACCAGTACAACTTGAAAAAAAGCATGGAATTTACACAGATGCAGTTACTGCTTCAAAAAGAGTCTAGCTCTATTGAATATTATGAAATGCTGCGCCTGCAAAACGAAAACCAGCGTATTTTAATCCACGATATAAAGAAGCATCTGCACTCCATTGATGTGCTGAACCAGCAGAAAGAACATGATAAGATAGATGCGTACCTGCACCAACTGATCCGTTCTTCTGACTTAAAAGAATCCGCCCAGCTATGTGATCATGCAATGCTTAATTCCATTTTATGCCGCTATATGCAACAGTGTACTGACAACCACATAGCTTTTCATGCCGACATACGAAGCGGAACAACGGATTTCATTGCTGATAATGATCTTACCTCATTATTCTGCAATCTGCTCGACAATGCTGTAAAAGCGGCTGAAAATATTCCGGAATCATTTATTGAAATCAGTGCAGGAAAAAAAGGAAAAACTCCATTTACAGTTTTGACAGTCATTAACTCCTGCCGGACAAATCCTTTCACAACAGAAAATGGCAGTCCGACTATAAGTATACCCCATAACAATAAACATGGTTTCGGACTGAAAAGCATTCGCAAAATTGTTGGTAAGTACAATGGGAATATGCAGATATACTACAACTCCGACACACGGACGTTCCATGCAATCATTATATTAAAAGGGCTGTCGCTTTAAAGAATAAAAATTCGCGAAGCGGCAGCTTCATTTTTTCCTTTTTTATATGTGATTTCAAGAAAAAACTCCAAATTATTCTGTTATTCTATAAAAAGAGCGCACTTTAATAAGCCATTTCTCATGACTTGAAAGTTTGTTTTAAATTGTTTAAATTCAAGCACTTTTCACGGGAAACAAATGTGTTCCGGTCCTGCCTTTTTGAATCTTATTATGGAGCTTTTTTATGTTCCCCGCCATGGCGGGCAGTATATTTTCTGCAAGCACATTTGACGTTTCTTTGCTTATGTATCTCCGAAAATGCATGTCCTGTTTTAAATCCCCGAAAGAGCCTTCTGCCTGGACTAACCAACCAAACCAGAAATAACAATTATGATTTATCCATTCCAAAGGTGCATTACCTACACAGTTGGGTGAATAAATACACTAGAAGAATGGAGAAAAAATCATGGGACAAATTGCAAATTAAATGGTAATAGAAATGTTTTTCAAGCTTAAACAGAAAATGAAAGACAAAAAGGAAGAAAAGAAACAGAATAAAGAATCTTCCGAAGTCAAAAAAGAGAGGTAATAAGATAACAAAGAAATATTGTATTTGATTTAGAGATAAATTATCCCGTAAATAATTTATCAGAAAGTGTCGATAGGTATTGTCGAATAATTGATGCAATTGTCTTGTTACGGGATGGAAAATATTGTTATTACCAACTTTGTGTTGCAGAATAAACGCATGAACGAATGCTAGGTATACTCAATAAGATAAGTTACGACAGTTATATAAATAGTTCGTCATAAGATATATCTAAAATTTCTTTGAGCAGTTTCATCTCGTCGGGATAAATATGCCGCTGTCCGGCTTCAATTTTTGCTAAGGCGCTGCGGGTAATGTCACAGCCGTTTACCTGTAGTTTGGCAGACAACTGTTCCTGCGTCAGATTTTTAGATATTCTTAAATTGCGTATGTTGCTTCCAAGAGCTTTTTCGTAACCAGAGTTCATAATTGCCTCCATGTGTTTCTTAATATTCTATAATTGACGCTATCATTAATAGATGGTATAATTGCACTTATATAGGTGCAAAACAAAAAGTATTTGTATATTGAAGGGGAAAACAGATGAGAAGAAAATTGACAAGTGTACTGCTATTATTCATATTAGTGTTCACATCAGTGGATATAACTGCGTTTGCGACAGAGCAAGGTACTGAAGAATCTGCTATTGCAGAAACACAGCAGACAGAGGAAACAGGAGAAGAAAACGAGGGAATGACATCCGATGCCTCTGAAATACAGTCAGAGGGCAGTACGGAGAAGAGCACAGAGGAGCACTCTGAAAAAATGACAGAGAGTGAAGCTGAAACTGAAACAGTAAAAACTTCAGAGAATGTGACAGAAACAGAAACGCAGACTCAGGAAAAGACTGAAATGGAGACAACAGAAACCTCTGTTTGTGAAACAAGTGAATCTGACGTCAGGGAGACAGAAACAGAGGGCGAAGATTTACAGGAGACAGTGACAAAAAGTGAAACGGAGACAGAAGCAGAGACGGAATTTATTGAGTTGAATGCGGATGGGAATATTGCGAGTGGAGTGGTTGACGAGGAGTATGGACATATTACGTGGGTGATTGATAAGGATGGGAAGCTGACTGTGGAGGGGACAGGGGATTTTGCTGAACCTTCTAGGTCTGGTTGGGATCGAGCACCATGGCGAAATAGTTCTTTTATTAAATCAGCTGAAATTAATGTAACAGGTATGACAGATGCATCAGGAATGTTTGAACAGTGCATTAATATGACAAATGTAGATTTGAGCGGATTTGACACAAGTAAGGTTGTAAGCATGCGAAGTATGTTTTATAGATGCTATAAACTGGAATCATTGGATTTAAGCAAATTTATAACCAATAATGTAACGTTAATGGATAGAATGTTTACGCAATGTGAAGATTTAAAAAGTTTGAATTTGAGTGGTTTTGATACAAGCAAAGTGACAGATATGCGGGGAATGTTTAGCGGGTGTAATAGTTTAATGAGCTTAAGTATTAGTAATTTTGATACAAGCAAAGTGACGAGTATGAGAGCAATGTTTGGCGGATGTAGTAGTTTGCCAAGTTTGGATTTGAGTAATTTTGATACGATCCAAGTAACAGATATGTCTTCTATGTTTAGCGGGTGTAATAGTTTAACAAGTTTGAACTTGAACAGTTTTGACACAAGTCATGTAACAGGAATTCATTATAGCATGAGTTATATGTTTCAAGATTGTAGCAGTCTGCTGAGTTTGGATTTGAGTAGTTTTAATACAAGTCAAGTAATGGATATGGAATGGATGTTTAGTGGATGCAGCAGCTTGACGAGTTTGGATTTAAGCAGCTTTGACACAAATAAAGTGACAGGGATGGCTAATATGTTTTATGGATGCAGTAGTTTGACAAGTTTGAATTTGAGTGGCTTTAATACGAGCCAGGTAACGGAAATGTGGGAGATGTTTGGAAAATGTAGCAAACTGCAAACTCTTAATTTGAATAATTTTGATACTAGTGAAGTGATAACTATGAATGGTATGTTTGAGGATTGTAGTAGTTTGCGCGAGTTGAACGTAAAAAGCTTCGATACATCTAAGGTTACTGATATGTCCAATATGTTTTATGAATGTAGAAATTTGACGAACTTGGATTTATGTAATTTTAATACACGTAATGTCACAAAAATGAAGTGGATGTTTTTGGGATGCAATAATTTGTCTGAATTAAAACTGAGTAATTTTGATACATCTAAAGTGACAGACATGAATAATATGTTTTGGTCATGTAGCAAATTGGCTGAAGTAGACTTGAGCAATTTCGATGCATCTAAAGTAACCGATATGGATGATATGTTTGGGGGATGCTATGAATTGAAAACAATTCAAACTCCCAAAAATATTTGTCAGTCTATAGAGTTACCACGAAATTCTGCTGACACTTGGTACCGCTCCGATGGCTCCACAGTCACAGAACTTCCTCAAAATCTAAGCTATAGTGTAGTTCTCGGTAAAAACTACATTCCAGAGGAAAAAGGAGAAGAAACAGATATTGATGTGGAAGATAGCATCTTTCAATTTCGCGATGAACTGACAGGGGCACTGATTACAGGCGGAAGGGTGCGCATTGATGAAACGTATTCTACAACAGATATGCATTATTATAAGAATACAAATGGTAGTATTATCGTTCCAATCAGCAAAAATTGTAAAAGAATATTTATGTCAACATATTTTGAAGGTTATGAATATTTGGGTGGGTGGATAGAAATTAGTTACTATCGTTCAGAATCAGGTGTCTATATATTTATGTTGAAGCCTAAAAATAGTAAATATACCCCTAATCTTCCGTCAATTGATGCTTCTGTGAATACATCAGGACCAAATGTTCCGACAAGTGATGGTGATATTAGTATATTTAATATGAAGATGGACTTTGAATTAAATTTTGGAAAAGGATTGACTTTTAAACGTACTTATGATAAAAATTCCAGAACAGTCAAGGTGTCATTTTCTACGGATGGGAAACAAAGTTATGATACAATTAAAAAGGAGTATAAATCGTCAGGTTATAAAAGTGGAAAAACGTTAGACGAGGAATTTGATAAGACCGATGAAAAATTACAACCAGGTACATTGAGTAATATAGATGTCAAGGTATCAGTAAAAGGGTATTTGGAGTGTGACGAGAGTGGAAAGTTAGTAGAAGGCGGTATGATAGTTGCTGTTAAAGGTTCAGGAAGTAATGAATACAGACCAGCGTGTACAGCTGGAGTAGCCTATGCAAAATTTGAATTAGGCGTAACAACAGAGGGAACGCTGAAATTTACTCGTGTGGACAATAATATTGATACTTCTGGAGCAATAAAGATTGAACCATATGCTTCAATAGCAGCAGGAATAGGATGGAAATTGGCGCACGCAGAAGTAGGTGCGACGGGTAAGTTTTCTATAAAATTCACAATTCCATTTAAAAATGCTAATGAATCGCTCAATATTGATGGTGCGTTTGAAATATATGGTGAAACAGTATTATTTTGTTTTGGTGATAAGGTGACAGCGGAATTTAAAAATAATATTTGGCCGGGAGCGCGTTTAGCAAGTTATGCTACTTTAAATGATATAAATGCAAGAAATTTGCAGATATTACCAAGGGATTACATATCCTCAAATAATAACAGTGTATATAGTTTTGATAAACAGAGTACATCAGGTTTTACTTCTTCTGATAGTTTTCGTTATTCGGAGATTTCATCTGACAAAGGGGTGTTCAAGGAAAATAATGTTCAATATGTAAGGCTTTCTGATGGCACAGAGCTTCTTGCATGGGTTCATGATTTTGGTGATAAGAGTGCTGTAAATAGGACTACGCTTGTTTATAGTGTGAATACAAATGATGGTAACGGATGGAGTAGCATTACACCTGTATGCAGTGATACCACGATGGGGGACTATTATCCTAGTATGGTTTCAGAAGGAACTAAAGCTTACTTAGTATGGAATAAGGCATCTAAGAAATTTGATGATAATGTAAGTGTGGCTGATGTATGTAGATATATGGATGTATATGTGTCTGTATTCGAGGATGGCGAATTTTCGGAACCACAATTGCTTTCCGATACGAATAATACATTGATGGAATTTTCGCCATTGCTGGCAGTTGATGATGAAAATGTATCAGTAGCATGGCTGACAAATTCTGAGAATGATTACCATTACACAAAAGGGAGTAATTCCATTTACATTTGTGAATATAAGCATGGTGTTTGGAGTAGCCCTGTATGTTGTGCACAAAACCTGAATTATGTGTCTGATTATGATATCGGTTATGTTGATGGAAAGGTGGTAGTTTTATATGCAGAGGATGCTGATAATGTATCGGATACATTAGATGGAACAATATATTATATTAAAGATGGCATTAAAACCGAAGTTGGAAATTCTTCCTATCATGCTGGAACGGTTGAGATTTGTGATAAAACAATTTACTTTTCAGGAGACAACAAGATTTACAAATTATCTTGTGATAATCTTTCAAATATCTATAACACAGGGATAGCGACAGATAATTTTCGAGTGGTTAAAAGTACATCTGGATCAGAGGCTATTCTGTTTCTGAGACAAGATGAGTTTGCACGTAATGTTTATGTATCATATTATAAAAATGGTGTCTATGCATCTCCAGTTCCTGTTATATCAGATAACAGCAAGGTAACGAATTATTCTCCTATTTATAATGATGACGGAACAATAAGTATTGCATACAATGAGGAAGAGGTTTTGTCTGAGGCGGATTATGTGTATGGACTAACTGATATGGTTGTGAGGAGGGATAAGAAAACAAATACATTTTTTGTGGATTCGGATTTATCTTACAATGCATATGATGTGGCACCGGGAAATACAATAGAGTTTGGGGCCAAAGTTTATAATTATACCACTGAATCAATATCAAATATGAAAGTAACGCTAACAGGAAGTAGTTCGGGAGAGGTTTATGCCGGTACACAAAATGTGGATGTCCCTGTAGGAGAAGCTCGATATATACGAATACCATATACGTTACCAGATAATATAATAAACCAACAATATACACTCACTGTTATGCCGGTGAATGCTGATGGAATAGATTTACCTAATAACGATGCAGTGTGTGAATTGGGATATAGTGATATAGCAATCAGTGAGTGGAAAATTGAGAATAATACGATAACAGGTACAATTACGAATAATGGGTATCAAACAGCAAAGAATATATCTTTGGCAATTAGAGAAGATAATCAGAATAATAATCCCATTGCAGAGATTATCTGCGAGAAGGGAGATTTGTCAGTAGGTGAAAGTTGGTCGTTCTCACAAAAAGTAGAGTCGACTGAATTTAAGAATGTTGGAGATATTAAGTATTATTTGATTTCAGCAACAACAGCTAGTGCAGAAAATAATTATGGTAATAATTCTGTGACAATATATAGTGCACCAATAATGGCAACAGGGATTACATTAGATATAGATACACTTTCATTGACCCAAAATACTTCGGCATCACTTAATGCAGAGGTTTCGCCGGAAATTGCTACATTTAAAGATGCTATTTTCACATCTGATAATAATAATGTTGTTGTAGTGGATAATGATGGGAATGTTTATGCTCTGGAGGAGGGAAGAACAGTAGTTACGGCATATACATTGGATGGAAGTCATTCGGCTATATGTGAAATAACGGTCGAAGGAACAAAAGAAAAAAAATATACACTTAGTGACAGGAGTCTAGAACTGGAAGTTGGGGATAATAGTTCTCTGTGTGTAAAGAATGAAAACGGAGAAAATGCAGAGAATATTGTATGGTCTTCAACAAATGAAGATATTGTCACAATAGCTTCAGATGGAAGCATTGTAGCTGTAGGAGAGGGAACTGCTCTATTGATTGCTCAAATAGGTAATTTTGTGGATGTGTGTACGGTTAGGGTAATGGATTATGCTATTAATGGGCTATTTTGCGAGGAGGATTTTTTACAGCTAGCGACTGGTGAAACTTTCCAATTGCAGATGGTCGTTGTTCCTGAAAATACAACGATGGATAAAACATTAACATATGTAGTAGAAGACGAATCAGTGGCTAATGTAAGTGATTTGGGATTGATTACTGCAATTGCACAAGGAGGTACCGTTGTTACAGTATCTTCGGTAAATGGTGTCAAAAAAAAGATTATAGTCAATGTGAATTCATCAATAACGTGTACTGTACAATTTGATACACAGGGTGGAAATGATATTTCACCTATAACTAGTATTGAACAGGGCAGCACAGTTAATCTTCCAACAAATGTAACAAAAGCCGGATATACCTTTGATGGGTGGTATACACAGCCAATTGGCGGAGATAAAGTGAGTGGTACGATTACTGTGACAGAGAGCATTACGTTGTATGCACATTGGATTGAAGGAGAACAACCAGAGGAGCCAACAACTGAACCTCCAACGGAATCGGAGACGGAGCCAACAACCGATCCTTCCGATACTGAAAACCAAGGTGACGGCTTATGGATATCGGGAGTAAGCAAGTCGGGATATCAATATACAGGCGAAGCTGTGAAGCCTTCCGTAAAAGTATATGACAAAACTACCCTCCTCACAGAAAAGACCGACTACACAATTTCCTACAAAAATAATACAAAAGTTGGCAAAGCTACAATCACTGTGACCGGCAAAGGCAACTACTCTGGAAAAGAGATCGTCCCCTTTAATATTCTTCCGGCAGACATAGGAAGCGAAGAAGTACACGCCATGGATTTTTATGTGAAAATCGGCAAAAAAGCGCAAAAACCCATTCCGGAGCTTTACTATATGGGAATCAAATTAAAAAATAACAAAGATTTCACAATATCATATTCCAATGCATCAAATATATATACACAGACTGGGGAATACAGTGTGATAGTTACCGGAAAAGGCAATTACACAGGCACAAGGGACTTGAAGCTTATGGCAGTTGAAAAAGTAGTGAAGCCGAAACCAATAAGTATTGCAAAGGCTGCACTTAGCAGATTCAACAAGTCATTTACCTACACAGGGAAAGCTTGCAAACAGGAGTGTACACTGACTGTACAAACCTCTGAAGGTGGGAAAATACTGGTCGAGGGCATGGATTATACTGTACAATATGCAAATAACGTCAAAGCGGGAACGGCTACAGTTACATACTATGGAAGAAATGGATATACAGGAAAGCTAAAAAAGACATACAAGATTGTTGCATATGACATATTAAACGACCCAAATGCCAAAATAAAATATGAAAATAATTTTGAATGCATTTATGCGAAAGGCGGCAGTAAGCCGAAACCTGTTGTAACCTTTGAGGGTAAAGTGCTGAAAGAAGGAGTGGATTATACACTAAGTTATAAGAACAATAAGGCAGTATATGGAAATCAAACTCCATGTGTCACTGTAATCGGTAAAGGAAACTTTAAAGGAAAGATTCCGATTAACTTTACGATTAAGGCGCAGGATTTATCAAAAATGACACTTGTGTCAGGAGACAAAGTATACAAAAATAAAGCCAACATCTATAAAATTACGCCGAAACTTATGGATTTGGATGGTAAGCTGCTTTCGGCTGGTAAAGACTTTGACAGGAAAAGTATTACATATGTATATGAGAATGATGTCGTGCTTGAAAATGGGATTTCCAAAGAAGCTGGCAGCGAGGTGGAAAAAACAGATATCATTCCGGCGGACACACAGATTCGGATTACGCTCAATTGCGGAAGCGGCAGTAACTATACAGGAGCATTTACTGGAACGTATCGCATTGTGAAAGCTGATATCAAATCTGCGAAAGTGACCATACCAAAGCAGATTTATACGGGAAATGAGATTATTTTAGATAAATCACAGATTACGGTAAAGCTTTCGGGAATTACTTTAAAGCCGGAAGATTATGAAATCATCCAGTATGCAGACAATGTCAAAAAAGGAAAAGCATCCGTTACAATCAAAGGAAAAGGCAATTATGGTGGAGTTAAGACAGTAAAATTTACCATTGGTGCAAAAGGATTTTTGTGGTGGTGGAGAAAATAATCTTTTATACAGTAAATTTTTAGACTTTTATCAAAATTTATAAATACCGCATATTTTATTAGGGCGTGTAAAATAAAGTGTGTAAGTTGTTTTCAAAATACTACCTTTTAAAACTGCTTAGAAGCAATCTGAAGTGGATTGATTCACAACACATATAGTAGCTGTAAATATGGCAATGACAAAAGAAAGACCGGTAAACAGAGGCTTCTATGACTTAGCTACTGTCTATTAGTCTGTGCACGACAACAATTGAAAGCGCCAGATACGAGAACCGTATGTCCGGTGCTGTGAGAGGACGGCGGTTAATCACCGCCTCCTACTCGATTTCTTTTATAGTGGTAAAGCACCCAATAGACTATCTTTTTGTTGTCCTTTTATCTCCACAAAGAAAAAAGCCGGATATTTTTCTTTCAAAAATTCCTTACTTCGTGTATAATAAGTTTCATTATGGATTTTACAAAGAAAGGAATTGAACCATTTATGAATGATGAATATAGCAAAAGAATAGAAGTACAGGATTTGACAGAAACTCCGCCCATCGAGGAACCTGCCCGTCAATATTTTTTTATGGCGAAATCTCGCCAATATGTGCAGCAGGAACAAAAACGTTTGGGGCGTCCCTTAACTGCGGCGGGAATAACATTCGGCTGTCAGATGAATGCAAAAGACAGCGAAAAATTAATTGGTATTCTCGAACAAATCGGTTTTGAGATGATAGAGGACGAGTCCGCTGATTTGGTTTTTTATAATACCTGTACTGTACGTGATAATGCAAACCAGCGCGTTTATGGACGACTTGGGCTGATTCACAGCATGAAAAAGAAAAATCCACACAAAAAAGTGGCGCTCTGCGGCTGTATGATGCAAGAACCATCCGTGATAGAAAAAATACAGAAAAGCTATCGTTTTGTAGATTTAATTTTTGGAACACATAATATTTATAAATTTGCTGAATTGCTTGTGACAATGTACAGCTCCGACAGCATGATTATTGATATTTGGAAGGATACCGACAAAATTGTGGAAGATTTGCCAGCAAAGCGAAAATATCCTTTTAAATCAGGTGTCAATATTATGTACGGGTGCAATAACTTTTGCAGTTATTGTATTGTCCCGTATGTACGCGGACGTGAAAGAAGCCGCAATCCCAAAGATATTATCAAAGAAATAGAACAGCTTGTATCAGAGGGCGTTGTGGAAGTGATGCTTTTGGGCCAAAATGTCAATTCCTACGGGAAAAATTTAGACGAGCCTATGACATTTGCAGAATTGTTAAAAGAAGTAGAGAAAATAGAAGGATTGGAACGGATTCGATTTATGACGTCGCACCCCAAAGATTTATCAGATGATCTGATAGCAGTAATGAAACATTCAAAAAAAATCTGCCGTCATCTGCATTTGCCACTGCAGTCAGGTTCTACCAGAATTCTTGAGGTTATGAATCGACGCTACACGAAAGAACAATATCTGGCACTTGCGCATAAAATCAGGGCTGAAATACCTGATATTTCACTGACAACAGATATTATTGTAGGATTTCCAGGTGAGACAGCACAGGATGTCGATGAAACAATCGCAGTGGTAAAAGATGTAGCATATGACAATGCATTCACATTTATCTATTCAAAACGTACTGGAACGCCGGCTGCTGCCATGCCAAATCCTACTAGTGACGAAGAAATTAAAAAGAACTTTGACAGATTATTAAAAGTGGTGCAGGAGACAGCTAAAAGCCGTGTAGGGCGTCTGACAGGCGAGGTGCACAGCGCGCTTGTTGAAGAATTGAATGAACAGGACGCCTCACTTGTATCAGGACGGCTGTCCAATAATACAATTGTACATTTTCCGGGCGATGCTTCTCTAATTGGAAAGATTGTGAATGTTAAATTATTGGAAGCACACGGATTTTATTATATCGGTGAGATTTCTGAAAAATCTTCTTGAATTGTCCTCCAAATAGGTATATATTAATAGTGTTTTATAAAAATTTAATATTTACAGATGAGGATAAAACTATGGAAAAACTAAAACCGAAGCTGTTCTCGGTCATGAAAATTTATACAAAAGAACAGTTTGTAAAAGATGTTATTGCAGGAATTATTGTTGCAATCATTGCGCTGCCGTTATCAATTGCGCTTGCACTTGCATCTGGAGTCGGACCTGAACAGGGTATTTATACCGCAATTATAGCTGGATTTTTAATTTCGTTTTTTGGCGGAAGCCGGGTTCAGATTGCCGGACCGACAGCCGCCTTTGCAACGATTGTTGCAGGAATTGTGGCACAAAAGGGTATGGATGGACTAATTCTTGCCACAATTCTTGCTGGTCTGATTCTTGTGGCTATGGGATTTTTGAGGTTGGGAAATCTCATCAAATATATCCCATATACAATCACTACAGGTTTTACAGCAGGTATTGCTGTCACCATTGCCATAGGCCAGATAAAAGATTTTTTAGGTCTTACATATCCAGAAGGCACAGTTACGATTGAGACGATGGAAAAAGCAGAAGCAGTGCTGGAAAATATTGCGACAATAAACTGGCAGTCGCTTGTTGTTGGGCTTGTATGCCTTATTATTTTAATTGTATGGCCTTATATCAACAAAACCATTCCTGGTTCTTTGATTGCTGTGATTGTTGGCATATTGATGGTGAAATTTTTGAAAATGAATGTCAATACGATTGGGGATTTGTATGAAATCAGCAATAAACTTCCTCAATTTCATCTGCCGTCATTTACGCTAAGTGATGTTGGTGAAATTCTTCCAGATGCATTTACCATTGCCATTTTAGCGGCTATTGAATCATTGCTTTCCTGTGTTGTTGCAGACAGTATGATCAACTCAAAGCATCGTTCGAATATGGAGCTGATTGCACAGGGAATCGGAAATATTGGTTCTGCATTATTTGGAGGAATTCCTGCCACTGGTGCAATTGCAAGAACTGCTGCCAATATCAAAAATGGCGGACGTACTCCAATAGCTGGTATGGTTCATGCTATTACATTGGTATTGATTTTGGTTGTGTTGATGCCTTATGCCGCATTGATTCCAATGCCGTGTATTGCCGCAATTCTGTTTATGGTGGCTTATAATATGTGCGGCTGGAGAGCTTTTGTCAATCTGTGCAAATCATCACCAAAAAGCGATATTATCGTGCTTGTGCTGACTTTTATACTGACCGTTGTTTTTGATCTTGTTGTGGCGATTGAGGCAGGTATTTTGCTGGCTGCGGTTTTATTTATGAAGCGTATGAGCGATGTGACAGAGGTAGAGAGCTGGAAGTATGTTGATGACGAGGAAGACCCTGACAGTATTTCCCTGCGTGTAGTACCGAAACATACACTTGTCTACGAGATTTCAGGACCGATGTTTTTTGCCGCAGCAGATAAAATATTAAAGATATCTGTAAAAGATGATACACAATGTTTGATTCTTCGTATGAGAAGCGTAAATGCCATTGATGCAACGGCGATGCATTCCCTAGAAGAACTTTATGAAAAGTATAAAATGAAGAATATCCAGATTATTCTTTCTCATGTGAATGAACAGCCTAAATTGGTTATGGATAAGGCAGGATTTACTAGAAAAGTAGGACCTCAAAATTTCTGTTCACATATAGATGAGGCGCTTGAAAAAGCACGCAAAATCGCAAAAGAATAATTTGTAGGAAAATAAAATTTTTATCAAGAATCCCAAAGCATGTTTGATTTTTTAAGTAAGTGTGTTAAAATATGGGAGAGCAAAAACGGGCAAACAGTTTTCTTTGCCCGTTTTTCAGGTCTGAGACCAATCAAATACAAAACAATCAGATTTAATACGATAAATTACAAATAGATAAATTACAGAAAGGCAAGGTTTACTATATGGCTGGAATAACGCCAATGATGCAGCAGTATCTGGAAACAAAAAAGCAGTATCAAGACTGTATATTGTTTTACAGACTCGGTGATTTTTATGAAATGTTTTTTGATGATGCCAAACTTGTATCAAAGGAACTGGAACTGATTCTAACAGGCAAAGACTGTGGGCTTGAAGAAAGAGCGCCAATGTGCGGTATTCCTTATCATGCCGTAGAAAATTATCTGACAAAACTTGTGTCCAAAGGATATAAAGTTGCAATCTGTGAGCAGGTGGAAGATGCCAAGCTTGCAAAAGGGCTTGTGAAACGTGAGGTTATTCGAATTGTTACACCTGGTACAAACTTAAATCCCCAGACACTTGAGGAATCAAAAAATAATTACATCATGTGCATTGCATATTTTCACAACAAAATAGGAATATCCCTGGCAGATGTGACAACAGGGGATTTTTATATGACAGAAACAGACGGCCTGTCAAAGCTTTCGGATGAAATTTCCAAGTATATGCCAACAGAAATAATATGCAATGATGCATTTATGATGAGCGGGTTCGACATTGATGATTTGAAAAATCGTCTCAAAATAACGATATATTCATTAGAACCATGGTATTTTGATGAAGATGGCTGCAGGAAATGCCTCACGGAGCATTTCAAAGTCAATTCGCTTGCAGGACTTGGGCTTGAGGATTTTCCATCAGGAATGATCGCATCAGGTGCCCTGATGCAATATCTTTTGGAAACACAAAAGACAAAACTTTCTCATATTACACATATTACACCATATTTAGCGAGTCGTTTTATGCTTCTTGACAGCTCTACACGACGCAATCTTGAACTGACAGAGACGCTTCGTGAAAAGCAAAAACGTGGCTCCCTATTGTGGGTGCTTGACAAGACTAAAACTGCAATGGGCGCCAGACAGTTGAGAAATGATATGGAACAGCCTCTTGTTAATATGGAAGATATCAATGACAGGCTTGACACCATTGAGCAGCTCTGCAAAAATACAGTTTCAAGAGATGAAATCCGAGAGTATTTAAGCCCGATTTATGATATGGAGCGGCTGCTTGGAAGGGTAAGCTACAAGACGGCAAATCCGAGAGATTTGATTTCTTTTGCAAATTCTATGGAAATGCTACCACATATCAAAACGGTCTTAAATGAATTTGATACCAAACTTTTGCAGGAAATCAATGAGCAGATTGACAGTCTTGAAGATTTATGCAGTTTGATTCACAATGCAATCTGTGAGGAACCGCCAATACAAATCCGAGACGGCGGTATTATCAAAGAAGGCTTTGATGTGGATATCGACCATTTGAGAAAAGCTAAAACAGATGGAAAAAACTGGCTTGCGCAGCTTGAGGAAGAGGATAGAGAGCGGACAGGTATCCGCAATCTCAAGATTAAATACAATAAAGTATTTGGATATTATTTTGAAGTTACCAATTCGTTTAAAAATCTTGTTCCAGAAGATTATGTCAGAAAACAAACATTGGTAAATGCGGAACGTTATACAACACCACGGCTAAAAGAATTAGAAGACACGATTTTAAATGCTGAGGACAAGTTGAGTACGCTTGAATATGATATGTTTTGCAAAATAAGAGATGATGTTGCTGCGCAGCTTGAGCGGATTCAAAAGACTGCCAAGGCAATTGCACGGCTTGATGTATTTGCATCGCTTTCCGTGACTGCCGAACAAAATCATTATGTCAGGCCAGTGCTCAATGATAAAGGAATTATTGATATCAAAGACGGGAGACACCCTGTAGTAGAAAAAATGATTGACCATGATATGTTTGTTTCGAACGATACGTTTTTAGATAATGGAAGTCATTGTATCTCTGTTATCACAGGACCTAACATGGCAGGAAAATCAACGTATATGCGCCAGTCAGCGTTGATTGTATTAATGGCACAGCTTGGAAGTTTCGTGCCTGCAAAGAGTGCGAACATAGGTATTGTTGACAGGATTTTTACAAGAGTTGGCGCTTCTGATGACCTCGCAAGCGGACAGAGCACATTTATGGTAGAGATGAATGAAGTTGCCAATATTCTACGAAATGCCACTGCCAAAAGCTTGTTAGTGCTTGATGAGATTGGACGCGGTACTTCTACCTTTGATGGCTTGAGTATTGCATGGGCCGTGATAGAACATATCAGCAACAAAAAGATACTTGGAGCAAAAACGCTATTTGCGACGCATTATCATGAGCTTACAGAGCTAGAAGGCAAAATGAGCAATGTAAATAATTATTGCATTGCTGTAAAGGAAAAAGGCGACGATATTATTTTTCTGAGAAAAATTATTAAGGGCGGCGCAGACAGAAGTTATGGTATCCAGGTGGCAAAACTTGCGGGCGTTCCGGAAATGGTTATAGACCGAGCCAAAGAGATTGCAGAGCAGCTTAGCGACAATGATATTACGCAAAAGGTTCAGGGAATTACGATTGATCTAAAAAGTGAAAAAAAGAAACCGAAACATTATGATGACGTTGATTTAGGGCAGATGTCTTTATTTGACACTGTTAAAGATGAAGATATTATAAAAGAACTAAAAGAAGTGGATATTCAAAATCTAACACCACTAGACGCTTTAAATACGCTTTATAGATTGCAGAATAAACTAAAAAATCGTTGGAAAAATTGAGCACCAACGCGCTCAATACCAAAAAGCAAAGCTTTTTGATTAAAAGGAAAGGACGAGAACAGATATGGCAGAGATTCATGTGCTTGACAACAACACGATTGACAAAATTGCTGCAGGCGAAGTCGTGGAGCGCCCAGCCAGTGTCGTGAAAGAGCTGGTGGAAAATGCCATGGATGCAGGCGCCCATGCGATTACCGTTGAAATTAAAGAGGGTGGTATTGAGTTTATTCGGGTTACAGATGACGGCAATGGGATTGAAAGAACACAAGTTCGGAATGCGTTTCTGAGACATGCCACAAGCAAAATTCGTTCTGTTGCAGATCTGATGAGTCTGCATAGTATGGGATTTCGCGGAGAAGCGCTTTCTAGTATTGCAGCAGTATCAAAGGTTGAGATTGTAACAAAAACCAAAGAGGAAATGACCGGAACGCGGTTTTGCATGGAAGGGGCAAAAGAGACTGCATTTGAGGAGGTCGGTGCGCCGGACGGGACAACGTTTATCGTGCGGAATTTGTTTTTTAATACGCCTGCCAGACGCAAGTTTTTGAAAACTGCAATGACAGAGGCAAGTTATATTACAGATATGTTAGAGCATATGGCATTAGCAAGACCAGAAATTTCTATAAAATATGTGATAAATGGGCAGACTAAATTTTATACCAACGGTGATGGTGATATGAAAGCTATCATATATCGCATATTTGGCAGGGATATTGCCAATGAAATGATAGCGTTTCAGGTATCAGAAGAAGAGATTACACTGGAAGGGTTTCTTGGCAGACCAGCACTCAATCGGGCAAACAGAAACTTTGAAAACTATTTTGTGAATCAGCGATATATCAAAAGCAAGATTATTTCAAAGGCTATTGAGGAAGGCTATCAATCATATATGATGCAGCACCGGTATCCATTCTGTGTGATACATATTACGGTTCCGACAGAAAATGTAGATGTCAACGTGCATCCAACCAAGATGGAATTGCGTTTTTCCAATCAAAATGCAGTGTACAAACTCATTGCAAAAAATATTGCAGATTTTTTGTCTGTACAGGAAATGATTCCGGATGTTACACTTGGACCAGACAAAAAATCCAGCAGTGAAGCAAAAAATACGGCAAAGCCTAAACTCTATGCGCCGGAACCATTTGAAAAGGAGCGGAGAGTCTCTGCTGAAAAAAATACGAAAGTGCAGAATATTTTGCATGAAGATATGCATTACGATAAACCATCTAATGATACAGAAGATACCAAAAAACATCTTGAAGCAGAGGACGATTTTTTTGTAGATAATCGGCAAAAAGTGATTCCTGACAGCAAACAGCCGCAAAGCATCGGACAAAGTGCAGTTGGTCAAAGAACAGGAAAGATTCTTGGCACATTGCCAAAAGAGAATGATACACAGAATCTAGGCGTGATAAAAGCCAAAAATCATATTATTGTTGAAAAACCAGAACAATTAAATTTTTTTGATGAAAAGATTCTAACAAAAGAAGCAAAACAAGAATATAGAATCGTAGGACAAGTATTTGATACTTATTGGATTATTGAATATCGTGACAAGATGCTGATGATTGACCAACATGCGGCACATGAAAAAGTGAAATATGAGCAGATTCTCAAAAAAGTGGAGAAAAATGAAGTATA
>OFFL01001304.1_pt1 | contig 18959 bp, 19 predicted proteins | sample 1521391 | NCBI WGS metagenome assembly OFFL01 (sample SAMEA3504082, study PRJEB24116) | mouse gut metagenome | biome: mouse gut; feature: mouse-associated habitat; material: faeces | place: Denmark | collected 2011
AAGCATGAGCATGATGCGGAGGATATTTTATACCTTTATTCTCAAAAATAGCTTTTGCCGAATGTGCATGGTTTAATTACTAGATAATTTCCTTCCAATTTTTGATTGACAATTATAAGATCAAAGGGGTATACTTAGAGAAATCAGCGGCTATGAATAAAAATAGCCGCGTTTATTTTATGTAAGAAATTAGTTTGTACTAACTGATTTTGAAAATGATAGGAGATTCATATGGAAATACAGGTTTTTCGAGGAATATTGATACCTTTTTTGGGGACAGCGTTGGGGTCTGCCTGTGTATTGTTCATGAAGAATACGTTCAATTCTCTGTTGCAGCGGGCACTAACTGGGTTTGCAGCCGGAGTCATGGTAGCTGCTTCTATTTGGAGTCTTTTGGTTCCGGCTATGGAACAGTCAGCTTCGATGGGACAATGGGCATTTGTACCCGCCGCAGTTGGATTTTGGATTGGTATTCTTTTTTTGCTACTTTTAGACAAAACAATTCCGCATCTGCATATGAATAGCAGTAAGTCAGAAGGACCAAAAAGCAGCCTTCAAAAGACAACAATGCTGGTGCTTGCAGTGATGCTTCACAATCTTCCGGAGGGCATGGCAGTAGGTGTCGTTTATGCAGGATGCCTTACAGGAGATGGTGGAATAACCGCTATGGGCGCGTTGTCGCTTTCACTGGGGATTGCGATACAGAATTTCCCAGAAGGGGCGATTATCTCTATGCCTCTGCGCGCAGAGGGAGTCAGCAAAGGAAAAGCATTCTTATATGGGGCGCTTTCTGGTGCAGTGGAACCAATAGGTGCCATTTTGACGATTTTAGCGGCTGGGTTCGCGGTTCCGATTCTGCCATACCTTTTGAGCTTTGCCGCTGGCGCTATGATTTATGTAGTAGTTGAAGAATTGATTCCAGAGATGTCGGAGGGCAGCCATTCCAACCTCGGAACGGTTCTATTTGCGGCGGGATTTACACTGATGATGATACTGGATGTAGCTTTGGGATAAAACAAATTTTAAAAGCGCAGCATACATTTAGGAGAAAGGGGGAAAAGGATGCGGAAAGCAAAATTTGGAATAACAGCAATGCTCATTATTGGGATTGTGTTCACATTGATTGGAGGGATCGAGTGTATATGTGGTTTAATTACGTTCCTTTGCGTTAGTGATGATTTAGGGTACTTGTTTTTGTACATTTTTGTAGGAAATGGTCTGTTGTTTTTTATTCTTGGCGTGTTGTTTTTATCTTATGAAATAAACAGGCGTCTGCGCGCTAACAGGCTGTTAAATTCTGGAAATTTTGTTCTGGCAGAAATATCAGATGTGACAATGCAGTATTTTGTTCGTGTTGGGTTCAGACATCCTTATATAATTTTGTGCAAATATCAGGATGCATTGGGAGAAATTCATACATTTAAAAGCAGGGAGCTATTGCACATTCATCGATCGATATTGTCTGGCAGAAGTCTTTTGGGCCAGAAAGTAAAGGTTTATGTGGAAGATAAAAATTTGAAGCATTACTATGTGGATATTGATGAAGTATTGTAAAATAAAAATAAGGAGTGAGCAAATGAAAACGATAGAAAAACAAACATTTGATGAAGAGCGCGCATTATATGGAAGTGATGGCGTAATAGTGAATGAATGTTCTTTTGATGGCCCGGCTGACGGAGAAAGTGCCATCAAGGAATCAGCAAATGTAGAAGTGAACCGATGCTTTTTCAATCTGCGCTATCCATTTTGGCATGTGCATAAGCTAGGCATTCATGATTCTGAGATGACAGAGTTGTGCCGTGCGGCGCTTTGGTATTCTGATCAGATAGAAATAACAGATACAAAACTACATGGCATTAAGGCGCTTAGAGAGTGCAGTGATGTGACAATTCAGAATTGTGATATTGTATCGCCTGAGTTTGGATGGTCTGTCAAAAATATAAAGATGAATGATTCAACTGCTGCAAGCGAATATTTTATGATGCGTTCAGAGAATCTTTTCTTTAGAAATGTGAAATTTCAGGGAAAGTATTCATTCCAATACATAAAAAATGCTGTATTTGAGAACTGTATATTTGACACAAAAGATGCATTCTGGCATGGAGAAAATGTCATTGTGAGAAACAGTGTTGTCAGGGGAGAATACCTTGCATGGTATGCAGATGGACTAACTTTTGAAAATTGCAAGATTATTGGGACCCAGCCATTGTGCTACTGCAAAAAGTTGCGTCTGATTAACTGTGAAATGGAGGATACAGACCTTTGTTTTGAAAAATCAGAGGTAGAGGCGACGATAACAACGCCTGTAATCAGCATTAAAAATCCTTTGAAAGGTACAATTAATGTTCCGTCTGTAGGGGAAATTATTATGGATGACAAATATGCGAAGGGAGTTGTAATCGTCTAGCCAGAGCGTTTTTGAAATTTGCTGCTGAAACAAATATTTTGTGTTTATTTCAGAAAAACTTGAAACAATATACAATATTTGATAAAATAGCATAAAAGGTGTGGGTAGAATATATGAAACATTCTATAAAACAGGAAATAGCCTTTATTTTTATTGCAGTCATGGCAGGTACAATTGTTTTGTGCTGGACGATAAACAATAGTTTTTTGGAAAGCTTTTATATACAGAATAAAAAGAATGCTATCATGAATGCGTATTTGAGAATTAATGAGGTGATATCAAGCGGTAATGTTTCGTCAGAACAGTTTGACCTTGAGCTGCGGAAGACCTGCGATATGTACAATATCAGTATTTTGGTGATAGATGCAGAATCCAACACAGTCAAAACCAGTTCAAGAGACGTGAAAAAATTGATGAGCAGACTATATGACAATTTTTTTGGATCCAGTATCGGAGTAAAATATCTGGCTGAAAGCAAAAAGTATTATCTGGCGGCATCTTTGGACGAGTCAACAGCTACAGAATATTTGGAAATGTGGGGGATGCTTGACAATGGAAATCTTTTTCTGATACAGTCTCCACTCGAAAGTATTCGTGACAGCGTTAAGGTATCAAATCGTTTTTTTGCGTATGTTGGTATTGCAGCAACGGCTGTCAGCGCTGTACTTATCTGGTTTTTGACAACAAGAATCACAAGACCGATTATGGAGTTAAAGGAAATTTCAGAACAGATGATGCATTTGAACTTTGAGTCAAAATACAAAAGCCGCGGACAAAACGAAATAGATTTGCTTGGAGAACATATTAATGACTTGTCAAATACACTGGAAAAAACCATATCTGAACTGAAAACAGCGAACAATGAGTTAGAGCGGGATATCGAGAAAAAAGAAGAAATAGATGAGATGCGAAAGGAGTTTCTGGCGAATGTGTCACATGAGCTTAAGACACCCATAGCACTTATTCAGGGTTATGCGGAGGGACTTAAGGAGGGAATTAGTGATGATGCTGAGAGCAGAGACTTTTATTGTGATGTTATTGTAGATGAAGCAGGAAAAATGAATAATCTGGTAAGGAAACTGCTCGATTTGAACCAACTGGAATTTGGAAAAGATATCGTTACAATGGAACGGTTCGACATTGTTGCGTTGATTCAAAATTTTCTGGCCTCGGCAGAAATCCTTATCCTTCAAAATGAAGTAAAAGTAAAAGTCAATCCGTCAGAACCGATTTATGTATGGGCAGATGAGTTTAAAACAGAAGAAGTCGTGCGAAATTATTTTAGCAACGCCTTAAACCATGTAAGCGGTGAAAAGATTATAGAGATAAAATACAGACAGATTGAGGAGCCAAATGTCAGCAGAGTGCGCGTGAGTGTGTTTAATGCAGGGAAACCAATACCAGAGGAAGCACTTTCTCATATATGGGAAAAATTCTATAAGGTAGACAAGGCAAGAACGCGGGAATATGGCGGCAGCGGTGTGGGATTATCCATCGTAAAGGCGATCATGGAATCAATGAATCAGCAGTACGGTGTTATCAATTATACAAATGGTGTGGAGTTTTGGTTTGAACTTGAAACAAAATAAATGGAGGTGTTTGTTTGAAAAAGGGGAAGGTTATAGGACTTTTGGTTATGTCGGCTGTGCTATTGACCGGCTGTGTGGACTCGATGCCGGATCTCACTGCAGAACAGTCAGATATTATTGCAGAGTATGCAGCAGGTTTACTGCTTAAATATTCACGTCACTATGATTACAAAATCGTGAGCGAAGAAGAATTGGCGGCTGCAAAAGCAGAACAGCAAGAATTGCAGGAGATAGAAACACAGGAGGAAACAGAACCAGAAACAGATGTGCAGACAGAACCAAATGAAGTATCTCAGGAAACTGCAAATGATTCAGAAGAAACACAACAGGAAGAAACAGAAGTAAATGTAATACTGGCAGCAGATGATACGGATTTTGCAGCAGAGCTTGGGATTGACGATCTGATACTTCGCTATCAGTCATTTGAACTTTGTGATTCTTATCCACAGGATAATACAGGTTTCAGCGTCGATGCTGCCCAAGGCAAAAAGCTTTTGATCGTTCATTTTGATCTGGAGGGTTCGCCAGAAGAAGATTTAAACTGCAATATGTTTGATTATAATATAAAGATGCATTTGAATATCAATGATTCTGTTTCTGTAACAGCACTCAGCACAATGCTTCCCGATGAACTGATGACATTCATGGATGTGGTTCCGGCTGGCGAGCTGGTTGATGTAGTGGCAGTGGCAGAAGTGGACAATATGACTGAGAGTGAGATTTCATCTTTGATTCTTCAAGCATCTTCAAGTGGGGGAAACTGTACAGCCAAACTAAAATAACAAACAAATAGTTGGCGTTTTTATATGGAATATAGAGAAAAATTAAAAATTTTCTGAAAATATTTGTAATTATTCACACAGGTATGTTATAATTAATTAAAAATTAGCGCTCTGAAAAGCAGTGATGATAAAGAGATTGAAAATAATGTATGATTATTTTTGATTGTCTGGTAGAATGGAGGTTTAATATGGAGACTAAGATTCTCTTAGAAAACGGAACAAATGAATTGGAAATTTTGGAGTTTGTAGTTGATGGCAATTCTTATGGCATTAATGTAGCTAAGATCAGGGAAATTATTCAATATTCGCCTGTAACGCCTGTACCCAATGCACATCCCAGTGTAGAAGGTATTTTTATGCCACGTGATGCTATGATTACAGCAATAGACTTGCGCAACTGTTTACAGCGGGGACAGTCTCAACCAGGTGGCTTGTTCATTATTACAAGTTTTAACAAACTTGATATTGCATTTCATGTTGATTCCGTAATTGGCATTCACAGAGTTTCATGGGTTGACATTATCAAACCAGGAGCTACAGTAACTACAGCAGAAGATGGCATTTCTACAGGTATCATCAAGATTAATGGAAAACTCATTATTATTCTTGACTTTGAGAAGATTGTTACTGACATTAATCCAGAGACAGGCTTAAAAGTAACAGAGATTGATGCTCTCGGTGAGAGGGAAGGAACAGATGTTCCAATTCTTATCGCAGAGGACTCCTCTCTTCTTAGAAAACTGATTATTGATTCCCTCAAGAAGGCTGGATATGACAATATTATCAAGACCGAAAATGGTGAGGAAGCTTGGCAGTACATAACAAAATGCAAAAATGCAGGTACGCTTGCAAGAGACGTACATTTGCTGATTACAGATATTGAGATGCCTCTTATGGATGGACATCGCCTGACAAAACTTGTGAAGACAGATGATGCTACAAAGGATATTCCTGTTATTATTTTCTCATCTCTTGTAAATGATGAAATGAGAAGAAAAGGTGAAGAATTGGGGGCAGATGCTCAATTGTCAAAGCCTGAAATCGGAAATCTTGTAAAAGTGATTGATAATTTACTGAACCGATAATATTAGGATATCACAGATAATGGGCAATTGTCGCTGTCTGTGCCGGCATGGCTGTTTTGTGCAAGTGCACATCTGCCAGAGATCTATATATTCGAAGTCTTTGAATAAGTAAAAATTTGTGATAGAAGACTGTTTTCGAATAGTGATAGAAACGAATTTTCTTATGCGCTTCTGCGCACAAAATAGATAGAGCCGGGATGAATGCCCGGCTCTGATAAATTAGGAGACAGAATGGATAAGACGCAGTTTTTGCAAAAGAAAAATATATTGATGGAAAAAGTAGCTGATGCAGACATGGTGCTTGTAGGCATTGGTGAAGAATTCAATGAAGATTTTAAGGATATCGGGAAATTTCCAAGACTTATGGCAGCACTTGAGGAGGTAGATACCAATCCTTTTCTTGAGTGGACAGTACCATTTTTGGAGCACCGTTATTTGATAGAGCATAAAGAGGGAAAACTGATAAAGGCATATCAAAAGCTTTTTGAGATGATAAAGGATAAAAACTATTTTGTTATTACGACATGTATAGATGAAAATATCAAAAAAGCGGATTTTAATATAGAACGATTGGTAGAGCCATGTGGAAACTATAAGATGTTTCAGTGCAGTGAAAAATGCTGTAGTGAATTGTATTCATCAGAAGAGTTTTCAAATTTGGTAAATCAAGCTACTTTGGATGAGGTAGGGCTGGATTCTCTTGAAATTCCAAAGTGTCCTGCCTGTGGTAAACCATTAGCTTTTAATAATATATTATGCGAAAGTAAGTATGCAGAGGAAGGCTATCAATTGCAGTGGGAGAATTATACAAAATGGCTACAAATGACATTGAACAAAAAGCTCTGTGTACTTGAGTTGGGGGTAGGAATGAACTTGCCCAATATCATTAGATGGCCATTTGAAAAAATAGCATATTATAATAAAAAAGCAAGTTTTTTCAGAGTTAATGGCTCCTTGTACCAGTTGACTGAAAAGTTGAGTGACAAGGGGATTAGCATAGGCGAAAATGCAATTGATTTTTTGCTGGCAGATTGCAAATAGTGAAAAAGGACAGGGGGGATTATCATGAGTACAGAAGAGAATTACTTAGATAATTTGCTTAGGGCTGTGCTGGAACCAAAGAAAACTGAGCCTGCTGATACAGTAGAAAGTAAACCGGTCGCAGAGGAGAAAGCAGTAATTGAAGAGGTATTGGTAAATGAGCCGATACAAGAAGAAATAACAGAGATAGCATCTGAAAATAATATGCAGCAAATTGAGGTATCTGACCCATTGCCAGAAGTGCGTGTTCAGGAAGAACAAGAAATCTTGGAACCTATGAAGGAAGAGCCTGATTTGGAAAATGTTCTTGACCTTGCAGTGATGGAACCGCAAGAGAACGTAGTCGAAGAACAAAGCATAGAGACAACACTTGACTTGTCAAATATAGAACATTCTGAACAAACAATAGAAGACGTAGGAACCGAAGTGGGTCTGGATGAATTAGATTCTATGGAAGTAACAGAAGAAGCACCCAATTTGGACGAATTAGAACTTCCAGAAACGGTTGAAGAGAGCTTGCAAATTCCAGAAGAACCAGAAGCTGAAGGGAATTTGGACGAAGGAAAGCTTTTAGAGATTACTGAAGAACTTCCAGAAACACAAGAGGAAGAGATAACTGCAACCTTATCTGAAGAACCAATCCAAGAACAAGTCTTGGAAGAATCAGAAAGTGCAGGAGACGTGGTTGAAGAATTCAATTTAGATGAGGTAGAACTTCCAGAAGAAATAACAGAGGCTCCAGTTTTAGAAGAGGTACAACTTTCAGAAGAACCAGAAGGAGAACTGAATTTGGAAGGAATCGACCTTGCAGAGATATCAGAGCCGGAGGAAGAACTGAATCTGGAAAATACAGAGCTTCCAGAATTATCGGTTGAAGAATTAGGTTCTGAAGAAGATGTAGAGGAACCAAGTTTAGAAGGGATGGACGTACCAGAGATATCAGAACCGGAAGAACTGAATCTAGAAGGGATGGACTTACCAGAGATATCAGAGCCAGAAGGAGAACTAAATCTGGAAAATACAGAGCTTCCAGAATTATCGGTTGAAGAATCAGGTTTTGAAGAAGGTATGGAAGAACCAAGTTTAGAAGGAATCGACCTCCCAGAGATATCAGAGCCAGAAGAACTGAATCTAGAAGGGATGGACTTACCAGAGATATCGGAGCCAGAGGGAGAACTGAATCTGGAAAATACAGAGCTTCCAGAATTGCCGGTTGAAGAATCAAGTATAGAAGAAATAGAACTCCCAGAGATATCGGAGCCGGAGGAAGAACTGAACATAGAGGGAGTGGAACTCTCAGAGATATCAGAACCGGAGGAAGAATTGAATCTAGAAGGAATCGACCTTCCAGAGATATCAGAACCAGAAGAAGAATTCAATTTAGAGAATATAGAGATTCCAGATGTATCCATTGAGGAATCAGGTTTTGCAGAATTAGAGAGCCCTCAAATACCAGAAATGATGGAAGAGGGAGCATTTAATCAAGATGTATTAGAGCTGACTAATACAGAGACAGGATTTGGAATAGGAGATGTAGAAATGCCAGAAATACCTGATGAAGAGCCACAGCTTCAAAATGAATTGAGTATCGATGGGCTGGATGAAGCAATTCAGTCAGAGACAGAGCTTGAATTGGCAGGGGAATTGAATATTGATGAGTTGGAGTTAGATGATGGACTGCCTGAAATTCCAGATATATCAGACGATCTGAGTTTTCTTGTCAATGGAAATGATAATGGTTCAATGGATACTGGTGATAACCTTGATGATGTATTGAGCATGCTTGATGATGATGCAGAGCTTGCAGAGATCAATGATATGCTGAAAAAATCAGATAACAACGAGCCAATACAAGATGACATGATGGATCTGCTGAATCAGATGGCCGATGATGAAGCGGCATCTGTAAATGCAGGAATTATACATGCAGGTGAGGATGATGGCGGAATACCGCTTCCAGAGATACCAGTGAGTACCATTAAAGCAGATGCGCATACAGAAATGGCAGATCATAAAGACAGTGATGCAAAAGAAGATAAGAAATCTGCCAAGAAAAAGAAAAAAGATGATGCTGGAAATGAAACAAAAGGCCCTGGAAAATTAAGTAAGTTTTTTAATTTCCTTACAGAAGAACTGGTTCCTGAACCAACAGAAGAAGAACTGGAAGCTGAAAAAAAGGCAAAAGAGGCAAAAAAACAGGAAGATCTGACCAAAAAAGAGCAGGATAAAGTTGCCAAAGATGAAGAGAAGAAAGTAAAAGCAGAGGAAAAAGAAGCTGCTAAAAAAGCAAAAGCGGAGATTGCGGCGCAGAAGAAGAAAGAGAAGCAAGCTGTTAAGGAAGCCAAAATTGCGAAGAAAAAGGAAAAAGAAGCTGCACTGCCGCCAAGGAAGCGTATTCCACCTAAAAAAATTGCAGCAGTATCTGTTTTTGGCGTCGCAGTAGGCTCAGCGGTTATTGTTGCAACAAATGTTCTTTCGACACAAGGATTTTTGCAGTCAGCAAGAAAAGCATATCAGGATCAGGATTACAAAAAAGTATATCAAGTTACATATGATATGAATCTTGACAAGGCAGATTCCGATGGTATCATACAGGCAAAGAGCGAAGTTATATTAAAACTTCAAATTAGGTATGATTCCTATCAGACAAATCTGAAAATGGGCCGTGAAATAGAAGCACTTGATGCACTTCTTCAAGGAATTGCGACATATGATACAATTAATGAAGATGCAGAAAAATATGATGTACTTCCAGAAGTAGATGCAATTATGTCGAATATTTATGGCACACTTCAGGATAAATATGGACTTGATGAAACGGCAGCAAGAGAACTTATGAATACAGAGGATGCATTAACGTATACAATTGCTCTAAGTGACATTGTATCAGGCAATTAATAGACACTCAAAAAATAAGGATTCGAAAGAGAATGCATTCAATAAGAAAGGCAGGTAATAAACACGATAGCGATTATTGATTATGATGCTGGGAATATTAAAAGTGTAGAAAAAGCATTGGTATCATTGGGAGAACAGGCGGTTATTACCAGAGACAGAGAAACTGTTTTGAAGGCAGAAAAAGTGATACTCCCAGGAGTTGGTGCCTTTGGTGATGCTATGAAAAAGCTCAGAAATTATGGGCTTGATGAAATTATTAAGGAAATCGTGGCAAAGAGAACACCATTTCTTGGAATTTGTCTAGGATTGCAGCTTCTCTTTGAATCCAGCGAAGAGGCTCCAGGGATAGAAGGGCTTGGAATATTAGAGGGAGAGATTGTAAAGATACCAGATGATAAGGGACTAAAGGTTCCACAAATAGGATGGAATGCGATTCAATTTCCAAACAAAGGAAGGTTGTTTGAGGGAATAACCGAAGAATCTTATGTATATTTTGTACACTCCTATTATCTTCAGGCAAAAGATCCGCAAATTGTCACAGCAACTACAGATTATGTGGTACATATTCATGCTTCCGTAGAGAAAGACAATGTATTTGCCTGTCAGTTTCATCCTGAAAAAAGCTCCGATGTAGGACTGCGTATATTAAAGAATTTTGTACAGATTCACTGAAATATATAGGATATGAGAGTACTAAAAGGAGTTAAATGATGATTACAAAAAGAATTATTCCATGTCTGGATGTAAATAATGGCCGTGTGGTGAAAGGCGTAAATTTTGTAAATTTGGTTGATGCAGGCGATCCCGTTGAAATTGCTGCCGCATATGATAAGGCAGGGGCAGATGAAGTCGTCTTTTTGGATATTACAGCGTCTTCTGACAATCGTGCGACAAAGGTTGATATGGTGCGCAGAGTAGCGCAGAAAGTATTTATACCGTTTACGGTCGGCGGAGGCATCCGAACAGTTGATGATTTCAAAGCGATTCTCCGAGAAGGTGCTGATAAGGTGGCTGTGAACAGTGCGGCAATCATGAATCCCGACTTGATTCGTGAAGCGGCTGATAAATTTGGAAGCCAGTGCGTCGTTGTTGCAATAGATGCAAAGAGAAGATCAGACAATAGTGGATGGAATATTTATAAAAATGGCGGGCGCGTTGATATGGGAATTGATGCCGTTGAATGGGCTGCCAGGGCAAATGAACTTGGAGCAGGAGAAATACTGTTGACTAGCATGGATTGTGATGGAACCAAAAACGGCTATGATATAGAACTTACAAGGGCAGTGTCCGAAAGGGTTTCTATACCTGTGATTGCGTCTGGTGGAGCAGGAAAATTAGAACATTTTTATGAGGCATTTGATGCTGGCAGTGCTGACGCGGCGCTTGCGGCGTCTCTGTTTCATTTCAAGGAACTAGAGATAAAAGAAGTCAAACAGTATTTAAGAAACAAAGGAATCTCAGTAAGATTATAATGGATAGACAACCCAATACAATTATTTTAAACAAAGGAGAAATGATTATGGCAATGCTGACAGATGACTGGATGGAATCCGTAAAAGAGGAGTTTCAAAAGCCCTATTACAAGGAGCTGTACCAATTTGTAAAAGACGAGTATGAAAATACATTAGTATTTCCGCCGTCAGATGACATTTTTAATGCCATGCATTTTACGCCGCTTAGCAAGGTAAAAGTGCTTTTGTTGGGGCAGGATCCATATCATAATGTAAATCAGGCGCATGGATTGAGCTTTTCAGTACTTCCTAACCAACCCAAATTACCGCCATCGTTGCAAAATATCTATAAGGAATTGCGGGATGATTTAGGCTGCTATATTCCAAACAATGGGTATTTGAAAAAATGGGCGGATCAGGGTGTGTTGTTACTAAATACTGTTTTGACAGTGCGTGCACATCAGGCGAACTCTCATCAAGGACATGGATGGGAAAAATTTACTGATGCTATCATACAGGCAGTAAATGCGCAGGACAGACCTATTGTATATTTGTTGTGGGGGCGTCCGGCACAGAAAAAAGCGTCTATGCTCAATAATCCAAAACATTTAATACTTAAGGCAGCACATCCAAGTCCGCTTTCTGCAAACAATGGATTCTTTGGATGTAAACATTTCAGTCAGGCAAACGAGTTTTTGAAGGCAAATGGAGTAGAGCCAATTGACTGGCAGATAGAGAATATTGAATAGAAAGTAGATACAAAAACGGGCATACTGCAAATGCAGTTATGCCCGTATAAAATATAGGATATATTATCGCGCAAGCCATCCGCCATCGACAGCAATTGTGAATCCATGTACATAGGAAGCTGCATCTGATGCAAGGAAAATTGCAGCGCCTGTAAGATCTTCGGGGGTACCCCAGCGGCCGGCTGGAATACGGCTAAGGATTTCATCGCTTCTTTGTTCGTCACTTCTTAAATTCTGCGTATTGTTTGTTGCCATATATCCCGGTGCGATGGCATTTACATTGATATTGTATTTTGCCCATTCATTTGCAAGTGCTTTGGTAAGCCCCATAACAGCGCTTTTGCTGGCAGTATATGCAGGAACGCGGATACCTCCTTGATAACTGAGCATAGATGCAATATTAATGATTTTGCCTCCTTGTTTATTGGGAATCCAATCTTTTGCAAATGCCTGACAGAGGAAAAATACATTTTTTTCATTGATATTGATAACCGCTTCCCAGTCTTCAATGGTTACATCTACAGAGTCACATCTTTTAATGATTCCGGCATTGTTTACCAAAATATCGACCCGACCATATACTTTGTTGGCTTCTTCTACAATACGGGGAATAATGTTGGTATCCGATAAGTCCGCAATAATTTCTGTGAAATTTCCGCTGATTGCAGCTATTTTTTCCGCTGTTTCCTGGCAACTTCGCCTTGCAACACCAATTACATTTGCGCCTGCTGCTGCATAAGCGACACAGATTCCTTGTCCTAAACCAGTATTTGCTCCTGTTACAAGAGCAGTTTTTCCTTTTAGAGAAAACATTGTTAAATTTTGTTCCATAATAATCCAATCCTTTCTATTGAAAATACGATATAGTTGCCCATAAACTATTAAATTAGTATCATTATATAGGAAAAATAAGGATAAAACAAACAAAATAGACGTGGAAACTATAATAATAATAGCGAATTAGAATGAAGGAGATTGTAGTTAGGAAGGTAAAACAATGGAAAAAATGAAGGCAACACAGACAATTGTTGATGACAGTTTGCGGGAAACCAAAATGCATGGTACAGAAGGGTTTCCTTTGGCAGTGTATCTCGATGATTTCGCAGATTTTGAGAATGGATATATATGCTGGCACTGGCATGAAGAAGTGCAGGTTACGATGATTATAGAAGGTGCTTTTTTATGCCAGATAGAATCGGAGCAACTGCATTTGAAAGAGGGAGATATTGTATTTATCAATTCCGGACTGATGCACCAGATTAGACCATGTATGCTTGCACAGGGAAAGCTGTATTCGTTTATATGGCGTGGAGAGCTGATAGGCAATACCAGAGGCAGTGATATTTATAAGGAATGTGTTGAACCTGTTTTGACAGGAAATTTGTCTTATATGGTGTGGGACAGCAATAGTCCTTCATACCAAGAAACGCAAGTTCTGTTAAAGAAGGTGGTAAATTTATTTGCAGGCAGAAAATTAACATATCAGCTTCAAATTGTGATATTGCTTTCAAGTTTGTGGCTTCAGATATTTGAAAAGATGCCAAAAGAAAAGGATATTGTTAGTGCTGATGCCAAACGGGATAAGCAGCGGGTAAAAGCGGCGCTTCAGTATATGCAGGAAAATTATCAGGAATCATTAAAACTTGACGATATCGCAAACGCGGCGTATATCAGCCGAAGTGAATTGTGTCGAGGTTTTCAGAGAACATTACAGATGACTCCTATGGAATTTTTGATGCAATACAGAATACGTCAATCCACAGTACTTTTAAAAAATATGGATTTGCGTATATTGGATATTGCCGAAATGACAGGATTCTCTAGTCCAAGTCATTTTGGCAGTTATTTTCGCAAATATATGGGATGTACGCCGAGAGAATATCGGAAAGGCTATTAAGAGAACATATGAATAGTGTGAGAAATATTAGGTCTCACACCGAAAAACGCCAAAACAGGGATTATTCACACAACAAATTAGTGCTTGTGCCCAAATTTGCGGGCTGCCGGCAGGAATGGGGGATTTATATGATTAAGAATATTGTTTTTGATATGGGAAATGTACTGACAATCTACCATCAAACAGAGTATATTTATGGCTATGTAGAGAATGAGGAGGATTTTTGGTGGATAAAAAATCATGTTTGCTCCTCTGTGGAATGGATACAAATGGACAGAGGGGTAGTATCCGATGATGAAGCAATTGCGTCTATATGCAAAAGAGTGCCAACACATCTGCATCATACAGTGGAGCGCTTTATCCGAGAATTTAGAATGGTGCAGCCCCCCAATCTGCCCATGGAAAAACTGGTAAAAGAATTGTCAGAAAACGGATATGACATGTACCTGTTATCTAATACATCATACCGCTTCCATTCATTTTCGAAATTTATAAAATCCATTTCTTATATGAAAGGAATTTGGATTTCCTGTGAACATAAGGTAATAAAACCAGAAACCGCCGCATATCTTGATTTTTTCAAAACGTTCGGATTAAAGCCAGAGGAGTGTTTTTTTGTTGATGACAGACCTGAAAATGTGGAATCAGCAGGCAATGTCGGCATGAAGGGATGCGTCTATTACGGCAATGTATCAGAACTTCGTCAATATTTAAGAGAGAATGGGATAAACATCGAGGCATAATGAAAAACAGGTTATAAGTGCTCATAATGTACCCTTGTAGGAGGAATATAAAATTGAAGAAAATAGCAATTATTGAAGATGATATAGACATTCGCAATATGATAACAAAGTTTTTGATACATCAAAATTATGAGGTGGGTTCTGCTCTAAATGGAAAAGAAGGTATAGAATTATGCCAAAGAGTTATGCCAGACCTTATTATTTTGGACTTAATGCTCCCTGTTTTAAGTGGTGATAATGTTTTAAAGCAATTAAGAACATTCACAGATATTCCGGTTATTGTTGTGTCTGCAAAAACGATGGTACAATCCAAAATAGATTTATTACAGTTGGGTGCAGATGACTATATGACAAAACCTTTTAACCTCTTTGAGTTACTTGCAAGAATTGAGGCTAATTTAAAAAGAAGTGTACCTGCTTCCCCAAAAGAAGATATTCATTTAAAATACAAGGAGATTGAAATTGAAAACTGTACTGTATATATAAAAGGAACTATTGTGCAATTTACATCAACAGAATTAGCAATTTTAATACTTTTGTTACAGCACTCACAAAAGATTTTTTCAAAGCAAAATCTTTATGAATCTGTCTGGCAAGAAGAATATGCCTATGATAATGATACGATTAACACGCATATTAGTAACATTCGTAAAAAAATAAAAAAGTATACTGATACAGATTATATAGAAACAGTGTGGGGAATTGGATATAAATTGAAATAATTTCTATTTCTTTAGATTTTTTTAAGATTTGGAATATATACTGGCATGAAAAGGAGTTGATAAAATGTCAGAGATTATATGCCAGACAACAGAACTTTGTAAAAATTACAAAAATTTCCATGTATTGCAAAATGTAAACCTCTCTATCAACCGTGGCGAAATATACGGACTGATTGGTGAAAACGGGGCGGGAAAATCTACCCTAATTCGTATATTAACAGGATTAGCTTTTCAAAGCAGTGGTGTGGTTTCTTTGTTCGGAAAAACAGAGAATCTACGATATGAACGTGCCAAAATTGGTTGCACTGTTGAAATGCCTGTATTGTACAAAGATATGACTGCGAAGCAAAATTTAGAAATACAGCGGGTACAGCGGGGAATACCAGAAAAAAAATGTATTTCCAAGACATTAGAACTTGTGGGACTCAACAATACAAAAAAGAAGAAAGTAAATGACTTTTCTTTGGGAATGAAACAGCGATTAGCATTAGCTATTGCCCTATTGGGCGAGCCGGAATTTCTGATATTAGATGAACCTGTCAATGGCTTAGATCCAACAGGAATTATTGAGCTTAGGGAATTGCTCAAAAAATTAGCAAAAGAAAATCATGTAACAATTTTAATTTCAAGCCATATTTTGAGTGAGTTAAACCAACTGGCAACTTGCTATGGTTTTTTACATCATGGAAAACTGCTCAAACAAATTACGGCAACTGAGTTAAGCGAAGAATGCAAGCGACATATCAAGCTGAAAACAGATGATACAAAAAAAACCGTCACTGTCTTGGAAGAACAACTAAAAATCAAAAACTTTTCTATATATCCAGACAATTTTATAAGGGTATATGAGAAACTGGACGAAACACATACGATTTCAAAAACACTTTCTTCTAATGGGATTGTGGTTGAAGAAATATCTGTACAGGGAGAAGAATTAGAAACGTATTTTGAAAATCTAATAGGAGGGTGCAGATATGTATAATCAGTTGAAATCTGAATTTCTGAAACTGAAATATTCCAAACTGTTTATAGCGGTTCCAATTCTTTTTTTGGCAGGATTGATTTTATACGGAAGTTTCAGTATGTCCGCCGGGGGGACACAGCTATTCGTTTCAGAGGGAGATGAGGAAACAAATGCTGCCATACAAGGCATTATTGGTTTTTTTGCATTTACATTTGAAAACATTAATACTCCTAAATTTAGCGAAATTATGCAATCTTGTCTATCCTGCAATGTGTTTCTCTGGATTGTTGCCCTCATTTTAACCATACAATTTTTCTGTTATGATTATTCTGTTGGCACAATTAAGCTGCCTATTGCTTATGGAATAAGCAGAGCAAAAGTTTACTTTGCGAAAGTTATTGTTATAGTTTTATATAATGCAATCTGCTATGTTTTATTCAATGTTATTACGCTATGTTTTACTTGCATACAGATTGGATATATCCCCAATATAACTGAACTGACACAATATTTAGGTTATATCGGATTGAATTTTTTAGTAATGATTTCCTTTATTTTACTTTGCATTAATATATGTATCTGTTTGAAAAATACTGGTATCATCGCAACGGTCATGTGTTTATTCACTTTAGGTGGTGCAGTAATTTATACTGGAATATGGCAGAATTTTCACAGCCACATAATACTAAAATATTTCGTCTGGCTCAATCCATTATACTATTGGATGAATATGGGAACTTTTCGACTTGAATATGGACTGGTCAATGAAATAATTGTATATTTTGTTTTCGGTTTACTATTTTTGCTACCCCTGTCTGTTATATTTATTAAAAAACAGGAGTTTAAATAATTATTCCGAAACTGTTAACTTACAGGAGATATTCTAAAATTTTCCAAAGGAGAGAATGTTAATGATTTATTTATTATTGGCTTTATTAAATATAATATTGATGTTTTCTCTTTTTTCATGGAAACGCCAAGTTTGTGAAGTAACAAAACAGATTAGCGAAAACAGAAAATTACGAATTTCCTTGTCAAATAAGCATATAGAGAAATTAGCAGGTACAATTAACGAAAAAGACGATTTGGAACAGAAAACAAAAATTCAGATGATGCAGGAAAAAGAACAGTTAAAACAATCTATTGCAAATATCAGCCATGATTTAAGAACACCTTTAACATCAATACAAGGATATTTGGTACTTTTAAAAAGTTGTGAAAATAAAGAAGAACAGGAACACTATTTTTCTATCATTCAAGCAAAGGCAGACTATTTAACCGAACTATTACAAATATTTTATGATTTGTCATTGATAGATAGTGAGGATTATATTTTAGAAGTTGAAAAATTGGATATTAATAGAATTGTAACTGACTGTCTGATTGATAAATATAGCGAACTGAAAGAAATGGCTCCTACTATTAAAACAGAAAATGCCCCTGTATGGATAACTGGAAACACGGTTGTCTGCAAAAGAATTATTGAAAATCTAATCACAAACGCAATAAGATATTCTAAGGATTATGTTGAAATTGTGATAGACGCAAATGGCATTTTTACAGTGAAAAATACTACATCAGAATTAAAGAATATGGATATTAATATGCTCTTTCAAAAATTTTATACAGTAGATACATCACGCTCCAATGGTAACACGGGATTAGGATTATATATCGTAAAGGAATTATTAAATAAAATAGAGGGAGGTATAAAAGAACTTAATTATAAAAAAAGTATTTTGACAATCTCTGTCTATTTTAAACTTTATCATTAAGTTCATATCATCATCAACGACATTAAGCGTGTTTTCTCCATTTGGATATGTATGAACATGGACGAGAACAGTATGGATTATGTGCATCTGACGGATGATAAGCCGTTAGGTTCTTATTCGTGGAAGGCGGGCTTGACTTGCTGAATATTGTCCTGATAGGTAATCAAATGAAATTCCAGTGCATGATGATAAAGTATGAGCTTCACTGTCTGTTGGGTACGCTGCTTTCAATAGAGTTGACCGTTGATGAAAAATTAGGAATTATAAAAACGGAGTGCCATATTCTGGTAGTGAGCCTGTACTGGCATAACTACAGCAACTTAATAACACAAGCAGTAAGGCAGTGAACTTGTTTTTATTAGAGAAAACAATTCGCTGCTTTTTCTATTTCGAGAAGAAAGGAAAATAGTATATGGCAGACGCAAAAACAGAAAAGCGGGCTATTTGCCGTTTCCTGTGATGCGGAAAAGTTCCAGGTAGTGGTGATGTTATAAAATTTATGGTCATTTTGTGCAATTTATAGTCGCTTGGTGCAATCGTAGTTTGAAATGTGGGTGTATCTGCCGATGGATTTTATGAAGTGTGTAGGTCAAGGCTGGCGCAAAAATTTAGTCAAGGCGAATGATAATATGTCAATAAACATTAGTTTCAATGCAGGGAGTTCTGAAGGATGCAGTAGTATCAATAAAAACAACGCACAGTATAAGGCTGTTGAAAGGGATCATTTGACTATCATTGCAAATGAAGATGCGTAGATGGAAAAAGCCTTTCGGGATACAACCAAAAGAACATCACTGTATACGGCATATCAAAAAAGCATTAAAATTGATGATCGATTGAAAGGCATATGGACGCT
>OFFL01001306.1_pt1 | contig 18952 bp, 21 predicted proteins | sample 1521391 | NCBI WGS metagenome assembly OFFL01 (sample SAMEA3504082, study PRJEB24116) | mouse gut metagenome | biome: mouse gut; feature: mouse-associated habitat; material: faeces | place: Denmark | collected 2011
GACAGCCATTTGTTTTATTACATGGTAATGGTCAGGATGGTGATTATTTTAAACATCAAATAGATTTTTTTTCAAATAATTTTAGAATGATTACAGTAGATACCAGAGGACATGGGAAATCACCTAGAGGTAATGCGCCATTTACTATGAATCAATTTGTAGAAGATTTAAATAATTTATTGGAAAAATTAGAACTTTCCAAAGTGATATTATTAGGTTTTTCTGATGGGGCTAACATTGCAATGAAATATGCAATAAAATACCCTGAAAAAATAGAAGCATTAGTAATAAATGGTGGAAATTTAAATACAAAAGGTGTGAAAAAAACTACTCAAATTTTTATTGAATTAGGGTATAAAATGGCAAAAGTCTTTTGCAAAAAATCAGAAAATGCAAAAATGAATATGGAATTATTAGGGTTAATGGTTAATGAACCTAATATAAAAATTGAAGAATTACATTCAATTAAAATGCCAACACTTGTTATAGCAGGGCAAAAAGATATGATTAAAGAAAGCCATACAAGAGAAATAGCAGATAATATTCCAAATGCTAAATTATCAATTATTAAAGGCAATCATTTTATTGCAGATAAAGAGTCAGCTGCATTTAATCAAGAAGTTGAAAAATTTTTATTAAACAATTTGAAAAAATAATGTAAATTTAATTACTGATAAGACTACCCATCTTATCAGTATTTTTTATTTTGTATGTAATTTAATTAAAATTAGTTTCATAATTTTACTATTGTTGATTTAATAATAAACTAATATTTAATAGTTTTAATTAACTAATACACTAGTATTTATTTTATTGATTTACAAAACAATTATAAGCTAATATAAGCACTGATTTAATTTGATATATAAATAATATATTTACTTTTTTGTTGTGATTATTGACAAATAATGGTGGAATGGTTTATAATTATTAATATTAAAGTGGTGTTTTATACGCAAAATTTGTGGAGTAAAAATGATAAAAAATGTAGTTTTTGATATGGATGGTACTATTTTAAATACTATCGATGATTTATATAATAGTGTGAATTTTGCATTGGCAGAATGTGGTTATCCTAAAAGGAGTATGAAAGAAGTTTTATCTTTTGTAGGGAACGGGGTAAAAGTGCTTATTGACCGAGCAATGCCAAAGGGATATACCGCTGAGGAGTTTGACATTTGCTTTAAAAAATTTATGGGACATTACAATTTACATAAAAATGACAACACTTGTCCTTATGATGGTATTTTAGAGCTTATGCAAGCTTTGCAAGCAAAAGGTATAAAAATGAGTGTTGTTTCCAACAAATTCGATGCGGGAGTTAAGGAACTTGCCGAAAAGTTGTTTACAGGTTATTTGCCTGTTGCTATAGGAGAGAGTGAAAAAGTACAACCCAAGCCAAACCCAAGCGGTGTGTGGTATGCATTGGAACTTATGGGGGCAAAGTCGGAGGAAAGTGTTTATATAGGAGATTCCGAAGTGGACTTTGAAACCGCAAAAAACAGCGGACTTACATTTATTGCCGTTACTTGGGGATTTAGGCCAAGGGAATTGCATGAGGGGCTCGGAGTAAAATATATTGCGGAAAAACCGATGGATATAGTGAAAATTTTGGAGAAAATAAAGTAAAGATAACATATTTATGAGTTTGTTTATTGAATTTTAACTATATAATATTTTGACAATAAAATATGTAATGTAAATAAAAATTATGGAAAAATACGGACTTTTAGGAAAAAAATTGGGACATTCGCTATCGCCATATATTCACGATAAACTGTTTGAGTTAAGCGGAGTGCATGCAGAATATAAGCTTTATGAGACGGACAATGTAAATGACTTTGTAAAAAGCAGCAATTTGGACGGCTTTAATGTTACAATACCTTATAAAAAAGATGTATTTAATTTGTGCGACAATATCCATAAAAGTGCCAAAAATTTAGGAGTAGTTAATTGTGTCGACCGCAATTTTATGGGATTTAATACAGATGTTTACGGCTACACAAAAAGCGAAATAGAAAACGATTTTACTTGCAGAGTGCTTTTGTTGGGTTGCGGCGGAGTAGGTAGTATGATAGCAAAACAATATGAGCCTAGCAATTTGTGTATAGCGATACGTAATTTGACGGATAGTAAAATTAAAGATATTAAATGTCAATTTGGCGAAGTAAAAGTGGTTGATATACAAAATATTCCTAATCAAAAGTTTGATTTGATAGTAAACAGTACGCCTGTAGGGATGTTCCCCGATATAAACAGCTCCCCGATAGAAAAAGAGGTCATTCGTAATGCAAAATCGGTTTACGACACAATTTATAATCCATATGAAACCAAACTTTTGAAGTATGCAACAGAGTGCGGTTGCAAAGGTAAAAATGGGTTGGACATGCTTGTTTTGCAGGCTGTAAAATCTCATGAATATTGGTACGGCGCTAAGTTTGAGGAAAAGGACATAAAGGATATTATATTTTACACTCAAAAGGAGCTTGACAAAAAATGGTAATTGCATTGTGTGGATATATGGGAAGTGGCAAAAGCACTTTAGGCAAAATGCTTGCTAAAAAATTGGCTTTTGACTTTGTTGACCTTGATGGCTATATTGAAGAAAAAGAAAACATGATTATACCTCAAATTTTTGCAAATTATGGGGAAACGTATTTCAGGCAGTGTGAATATTCGGCTTTAACAAGTTTTTTAAGTGCTGACAACATAGTGATTTCGTTAGGCGGTGGTGTACCGATTGCGGAGGAAAACAAAAAACTGCTAAAGGGTATGTTTGTGGTTTATATTGACAGCTCATTTGAAGATTGCTATAAAAGGATAAAAACAACAGACAGACCGATAGTAAAACAAAAAAACAAGTCGGAACTTGAAGAACATTACAACGATAGGGTTGCGCATTATAAACAAGTGGCAAATTTGACAGTGTATGGCAATAATTTAAAAAAAATGACGGAGCAAATTGTACGATTTGTAAAGGAGAAAATATGAAAATATTAGTTATTAATGGAGTGAATTTGGATATGCTAGGCGTAAGAGAGCCGCACATTTATGGCGGAAAAAGCTTGGACGATATAAACAAAGATTTGGCAGCACAAGCGAAAGCTTATGGGGCGGAAATCGAATTTGTACAAAGCAATATCGAGGGCGAAATAGTAGAATTTATCCATAGTGGCAGATTGTACGACGGAATCATTTTGAATGCCGGTGCATATACACACTATTCCATTGCGATAAGGGATGCAATTAGCAGTATAGAAACTCCTTGCGTTGAAGTGCATTTAAGTAATGTTCATAAACGTGAAGAGTTTAGGCATACATCTGTGATTTCCGCAGTTTGCGTAGGCGTAATTGCAGGATTTGGAGAAAAATCATACAAATTGGCATTGCAAGCATTGCTAAACTAATTATTAATCGGTTGAAATATGAGAGTTATAAAAATCAATACAAATCCAACTTATAATGTACTTGTGCGAGACGGCTTGCTTGATGAAGTAGGGAACTTGGTCAATCAAATAAAAAGTTATGACAGAATTGCTGTTATAACAGATAGTCTTGTGGAAAAATTGTATCTTGACAAAGTCGTTGCAAGTTTTAAGGGATATTCGAACCAAATTTTTACCTACTCTTTCCCAAACGGAGAGAGCAGTAAGTGTCTTGCGGAACTGTCAAAAATTTACGATTTTTTGGCTGAGTCTCAAATTACTCGTACCGATTTGGTAATTGCTTTGGGCGGCGGTGTATGCGGAGATATGGTCGGTTTTGCGGCAAGCAGTTATTTGCGCGGTGTTGATTTTATAAATATACCTACCACATTGCTTAGCATGGTGGACTCTTCGGTTGGAGGAAAAACCGCTGTTAATATCACTGCGGGCAAAAATCAAGTAGGCTCGTTTTATCAACCTAAAGTAGTTATTTGCGACACAAATGTTTTGGCTACATTATCCGACGATTTGATAGCTGACGGTATTGGAGAAATTGCTAAATACGGAGTGCTTGAGGACAAAGGCCTTTTTGATTTGTTGCTAAATGGTAAATTGTTTGACAATATTAGTGAAATTATAGAAATTTGCGTAAAAATAAAAGACGAGTATGTAAGCGGAGATGTATTTGACAAAGGCAAAAGACAGCTTTTAAATTTAGGACATACATTGGGACATGTTATTGAAAAGGACAGTAAATATACTTTGGCACATGGTAAGGCTGTACTAATAGGAATGTTTTACATTGCTCAAAAATTTGCAGGCAGCAGTGAAATCGATTTGATTTTGCAAAAAATCAAAGCAGTTGCCAAAAAATATAATATGCCGATTGATTACAAATTGTCTGCTGACGAATTGTGGGCAAGTGCAGGTAATGACAAAAAACGTCACGGAGATTATTTAACAATCGCACGTCCTTATGCCATTGGGGATTGTAGATTGGAAAATGTTAAGCTCGGTGCGCCAATCAATTTGACAGAAAGTGTGAAAGAAAGTAAATTTGATATTGAGATTATTCCAAGTAAATTGAGCGGAAGTATATGCCCTCCGCCATCAAAATCGCATTTGCACAGGCTATTGATTATGTCGGCTTTTTGCGGTGGGCAAGCAGTGGTAAGCAATGTAGTATTAAGCAATGATATCAAAGCAACTTTAAATGCCTTGAAAAATATCGGTGCAGATTTTGTGATAAATAAAAATAATGTAACATTTAGTGGCTTTAACTTAAAGAATAATGCGGTAATCGATTGCGGAGAGTGTGGCAGTACATTTAGATTTTTTATACCTATCTGTGCTATGCTTGGTATAAAAACGCAATTTATTGGCAGTGAAAGACTTGGCGAGCGTGGCTACGAGGATATAATTACAGCCATGGGTAGCAAAGTTAATTTTGATAAAACAAGCGGCTTGCCATTAAATATTAACGGAAATTACGATATGGACGAAATTACCATAAACGGAAATATGTCATCGCAATTTGTAAGTGGTATTATGCTTGGAGCTTATGCAAGTAATAAAAAAATTACAATAAATTTGACGGGACAACTTGTATCACGCGGCTATGTCGATATGACTATTCAAACACTAAAACAATTTGGTTGCGAAGTTGTGGAGGAGAAAAACAGTTTTGCAATTATCCCTAAAAAAATTGACGGAAAGCAATATGATTTAATGCCGGAAGTTGACTATAGCAATCTTGCTTTTTGGGAAGTGGGAGGAGTACATTTGCCTATAGCGCAAGATAACTCCAAACAAGGGGATAAGATAGTTTTGGAGATAGTGAAAAAGGCTGAACACGGTTTGGCTTTTGACATAGATATTTCCAATATTCCCGATTTAGCTCCGATTTTCGGCGTGTTACTTGCAAAATTAAAAGGGACTTCCACTTTGAAAAATTGTGCAAGACTTAGGATAAAAGAGTGTGACAGATTGGCTGCAACTTGCGAAATTTTAAATGCATTCGGCATTAAGGCAAGTATAGTGGGCGACGATTTGGTAGTTGTCGGAGGCACAGTAAAAGGCAGAGTAATTGTCGATAGTTACGGTGACCACAGAATGGCTATGACAGCTGCAATATTGGCAACTTTTGCGGACGGAAAAGTGACTGTGAAAAATGCGCAAGTTGTCAAAAAAAGTTATCCCAACTTTTGGGAAGATTATATAGCTTTAGGGGGTGAGATAGATGTCATCAACATTAGGTAAAAATTTGGAAATAAGTATTTTCGGAGAATCTCATGGTAATGCAGTGGGGGTTGTTATAAACGGACTTCCCAGCGGAGAGTATGTTGATAAAAATTTAATCAATCAATATTTGAAAAAGCGTGCGACAGGTAAAGATAAAACTATGACTGCAAGAGTAGAGGCGGACGAAGTGCAGTTTTTGAGCGGTGTTTACAATGATTACACAACGGGTACTCCGCTTACAATGGTTATATATAATGTGGGGCAGCATAGCAAAGATTACTCGAATATAGCAACTATTGCAAGACCGTCACATGCCGACTACAGCGGATTTGTTAGGTATAAAGGCTTTAATGATATTCGTGGTGGAGGACATTTTTCGGGAAGACTTACCACTCCGATTGTTATGGCAGGCAGTTTGTGTATGGCTATACTAAAAAATAAAGGCATTGACATTTGTGCTAACATTATTGAAATCGGCAGTGTAAAAGGTCAAAGACTTGGCAACAGGTTGGACAAAAATACATTTGATATTTTAAGAGAAAAGCAAATACAAGCTATTGCAAACGAAGATAAAATGCGTGAGGAAATTTTGACTGCACGTGAAAACCTTGACAGCGTAGGCGGTAGGATTGAATGTGTGGTGACAGGTATTAAAGCGGGAGTAGGCTCTCCTATGTTTGACGGGGTAGAAAATAACATTGCTAAAGCTATTTTCGGTATACCTGCAATTAAAGGTATTGAATTTGGCGAGGAATGTTTGCTTAAAGGCTCTGTATACAATGACAGTTATAAAATGGATGGGGAAAAACCTGTAACCGTTACAAATCATGATGGTGGTATTAACGGAGGTATAACAAACGGAATGCCAATAGTATTTGCTGTTAAAGTTAAGCCTACGCCAAGCATTGCAAGATGTCAGGATACAATAGATTTTAAGAAAATGAGTGACACAACGATAGAAATTAAGGGCAGACATGACCCTTGCGTAGTTGCACGTGCCGTACCTTGTGTGGAATGTGTAACAGCAATAGCAATATTAGATATGGTTATGGAGAGTGAAATTTATGGTTGATTTAAAAAGCAGCAGAGAGATTATCGATACATTGGATATAGCAATCGCATCCCTTTACAAAACTCGTATGATGGCTGTAAAAAATATAGCAAATTATAAAAAAACTAATAATATCGCCGTTTTGGATGAGGGGCGTGAGCAGCAAGTTTTGGATAATGTTTTAAGCATTTTGAAAGACGACGAAAAAGAATATGCCGAGGACATTATAGCATTATATAAATTTATCATGGATTACAGCAAAAATAAGCAAAGCACAAAATAATTAAGAAAATTTTGTAAAATTTTATAAAAGTTCTTGCAATGCAAAAAAAATTTTGTTATAATGTTATCTAGTGGGAAATGGGAATTTTTCACAATATAATATGTTAATAATATACATTTTTGAAAAGGAGTATAAATATGACTAAGAACAAAAAAGTTTTAGAGTATGTTGAGTCGGTTGAAAAACTTTGCAATCCCGACAACGTTGTTTGGATTGACGGAAGTGAAGAACTTTACAACAAACTAACTGAAGAAGCATTGGCTACAGGCGAGTTAATTAAGCTTAATGACGAATTGCTACCTGGTTGCTATTTGCACCGCACTGCCGTTAACGACGTTGCTCGTGTAGAAGGCAGAACTTTCATTTGTAGCAGAGAGCAAGTTAATGCAGGTCCTACAAATAATTGGTGGAATCCAACAGAGGCTTATGAGAAATTGAATAGTATTTTAAAAGATGCTTACAAGGGCAGAACAATGTATGTAATTCCTTTCTCAATGGGTCCGGTAGGTTCTCCTCTTGCTAAAATCGGTATCGAAATCACTGACTCTATTTACGTTGTACTAAACATGAAGATTATGACAAGAGTTGGACAAAACGTACTTGATGCACTAGGCGACAGCAACGATTTCGTTCGTGGTACTCATGCAAAATGCAATATTGACGAAAATGATAGATATATTTGCCATTTCCCTGAAGATAATACAATTATTTCTGTTAACAGTGGTTACGGCGGAAACGTACTTTTGGGTAAAAAATGTTTTGCTCTTCGTATCGCATCTTTCCAAGGTCGTAACGAGGGATGGATGGCAGAACACATGCTTATCCTTGGTATCGAAAAGCCAGACGGCAAAATTTACTATATGGGCGCTGCTTTCCCAAGTGCTTGCGGTAAAACAAACCTTGCAATGCTTATCCCACCAGAAGGTTATAAGAAAGCAGGTTACAAAGTATGGTGCGTAGGCGACGATATCGCTTGGATTAAACCTGGTAAAGACGGCAGACTTTATGCTATCAACCCTGAAAATGGTTTCTTTGGTGTTGCTCCGGGTACTTCTATTAAGTCAAATCCAAATGCACTTCAAGCTACTAAGAAAAACACTATCTTCACAAACGTTGTTTTGAATAAAGAGAACAACACTGTTTGGTGGGAAGGTATGGATAAAAATCCTCCTGAAAATGCTGTTGATTGGAAGGGTAACGATTGGAATGGTAAGACTTCCGATGTTAAAGGTGCTCAACCAAACAGCCGTTTCACTGCTCCTGCTATTAACTGTCCTTGCATTAGCTCTGAGTTCGAGTCTACTACAGGTGTTCCTATGAGTGCGTTCATCTTTGGTGGTCGTCGTGCTAAAACTACTCCGCTTGTATACCAAGCAAGAGATTGGAATCACGGTGTATTTGTTGGCTCTATAATGTCTTCCGAGACTACTGCTGCTGCTACAGGCGCAACAGGCGTATTAAGAAGAGACCCAATGGCTATGCTTCCATTCTGCGGATACCACATGGGTGACTACTTTGGTCATTGGATTGAGATGGGTAGCAAAATCCCTAGCGATAAGCAACCTAAATTCTTCAACGTTAACTGGTTCCGTCAAGATGAAAACGGTAATTTCGTATGGCCTGGTTTCGGCGACAATATGCGTGTTCTTGATTGGATGGTTAAGAGAATCGAAGGTACTGTTGACGCTAAAGAGACTGCTATCGGTTATGTTCCTTATGCAAAAGATATCAACCTTGATGGCTGTGATTGCTCATTGGAGACTTTGGAGTCTATCCTAGAAGTTGATAATGACGCTTGGGCTAAAGAAGCTGAAGGTATTAAGGAATTCTACACTAAGTTTGGAGACAAACTTCCAAAAGAACTTGCTAAAGAGTGCGACGCTCTTATCAAGAGAACTAAGTAATTTTGAATTTAAATGATATAAAACAAATTTTAGGCTGTCTTAGGACAGCCTTTTATTGTTGTTAATTTATACTTAAATTGTTTTTTTGTTAGTTTTACACATTCAAATTGTTTTTATTAATATTAAGCACCATAAAGTTTATTTTATATAGGGTATTGAACAAACTGCGTTTATTTGATATAATATATTTATAAAATTGTTTTGATGAGGTTTTTATGAAATTAAAAATAAAATTGCTAAGCGTTTTTGTTTTAGTTGTAGCTATGATTGCAATACTTGCAGGCTGTAGTTATAAAAGCGCGTAATTACATTAAATGACTTATTGCTCGAATTTGAGCCTGACGGGAGTATTAAATAGTTAAGTGGGGATAAAAGTGAGGAACTTTTATCAAACATTGACAGAGGATTTAGGCTTGAAACTTATTATACTTTAGGGAGTGGCAAGGCTTGGCCGGAAGACGAGGGTAGTGATGGCTACGAGATGCTTGAGGAAGAATTGGAATTTTACAAAGAGGATAAAGCTGTCAAATACAGGTGTATATTTATTTGACGGAATACAATAAAAAACCACTTGACGATTTGGCACTTAATCAAATGAAAGATTATTTCCAATATATACGTTCGCTTAATATGAGTATGTTATTAAGGTTTGCATACGATTATACTCAACCTACTAGTAGTAGCCCTAAACAGGATATTGTCTTAACTCATTTAGAGCAAATAAATAGTTTAATGGTAGGAACGAGCAACTTATAAAAGATACGGTAACTGCTTATCAATTTGGTATTATAGGAGCTTGGGGCGAGTGGGGCGCAACATCGGAAAAATATAATGAGAAAAAAATATTGAACGCCATTATTGATGCTTTTCCTGACGGAACATATTTCAAGGGAGATATATGCGTGTTGTTAATCAAATGGATAAAAATTTAAACTCCGAATATGTCGGCTACCATAATGACTTTTTAATAGGCAGACCTCATCCTTGGAATACCGCAGGAGATAAATATAAAAATAGGGACTATAAAAAGTTTTACGGTAACGCACCATATAGATTGAATGACGGAGAGATGCCTTGGGGCGGTTATACTGGAGAGCCGGACGAAAAAGTAGACGGAATAAATTTTTTAAAACAAATGCGTGAGCATTGTATGGGAGGAACTCTTAGTATAAAACACAACTATAAAGAAGAGCGAAAAGGTGTAGATGGCGTTGTGCGTAATAGTCATAACATTGCTAGATGGAAAAATGAGTTTATAACTAGGAAAATACTAAAGAAAAACAAATTGCCATATTATGAAAATTGGTTTAAAAATTCAAACGGCGAAAGTATTAAAAGGTCGATTTATGAGTATTTACGAGATTACTTGGGATATGTGTTTGTTATGGATAATTTGAAAATAGATAATCAAAATGGCAAAACCGAAATATCTTTTGTTATTACAAACTATGGGTTGGGCACTCCGCTTACAATAAAAAATATGGAGTTTGTTGTCGCAAATAAGGCGGATGGGGTAATAGACGAAAGTAGTGCAAAAAGCTATTATATTTCGGCTTATGATTGTAAAAAACTAACAACTTATGGACAACAAAGAATAACTTTTACAGTTAATGGCGACATCAGTAATATGGCAATAGGTGTAAAATTGTCAAGAGGAAAATATAATATTAAAACTGCAAATGATATTCCTTTTATGAACGGAGTAAACAACATTTATTGAGATAAGCCTCTGAAAATCGATACTAAACAAAAAAAACAAGCGGTATTGCTTGTTTTTTTTGTTTGATAGAGTAATTCACAAAAAAAATTACAATCAGATAATAATTAATTGTATAAATTGGTAAAAATTGCAAAATGTATTTATGTGGGGGTGTAATATGCAATTTGGAATCGAGCCAATTTATTGGGTGCTTATCAATTCGGTAGTTTCGTTTATATTTTTATTTATAATATCCAAAATATTGGGTAAAAAACAAATAGCTCAACTTGAGTTCATAGACTATGCCGTAGGTATATCTTTGGGGTCAATAGCTGCGGAAATGGCAATAAACTCGGAAGTTCCGTTTTACTATTTTTTAATTGCAATGGCAATATTTATGCTATTGGCATTACTTGTAGATATTGTAGGCAGAAAATGTACCTTTTTTAAAAGATTGATGAAAGGTAAGCCAATTACCGTTATATACGAGGGTAAAATAGATTATGCGGAGCTTAAAAAGAGCAAAATTGACGTTAATGACTTGCTTTCAATGCTTAGAGAAAAAGGCTTTTTTGATATTGAAGATGTTGCTTATGCAATTTTTGAAACAAGTGGAGAGCTTTCCGTATTGCCAAAAGGTAATCAAAGACCTGTTGTGGCGGAAGATTTGAACGGAATTAAAATTAAACAAGCACAATTAAGTAATGTGTTGGTTGTGGACGGAGATATTTCGTATTCCGGTTTGAACGAGGCAAACAAAGGGGAAGAATGGTTGCTTAGAAGACTAAATGTAAAGTCTAAAGAAGAACTTAAAAAAGTATTGCTTGCAACTTATGACAGCGAAAATGATGTGTTAAACATTCATACAAAGTAAATTTTGCTTCGAATTTAATATTCTTAAATATTTATTAGTGATTACAAATAATTGGTGGAATGTATGTTTTGTTCTGCCAATTTTTAAATTTAGTACCGATTTTTGAGTGGTTTTATAACACTTTTTTTGGAATATAGCAAATGATTTATTATAAAACGAGTATAGTTAAAATAAATAAATGTGAATCATATTTCTACTTAAATAAAATATATATTATTATTTATAAAAAAATTATTGTAAAATTTTATATTTTATGATAGACTTATTATGTATAAATATTAATTTGCAAAAATAGGAGTGTTTATGAAAATAGTTTTAGACGGACAAGGCGGAGATTATCCTGAACAAGCTGTGCTTGGCGCAATACAAGCTGTGGAAAAACATAAAGATTTGGAAATTGTAATTTGCGGAAAAGAAAGTGAAATAACACAAGTTTTAGCAAATAACTATAAAGGAAATAAAATAACTGTTTGCGATTGCAGCGAGGTTATTACTAATGATGACGTGCCTACTATTGCAGTGCGTGAAAAGAAAGATTCTTCTATGGTAAAGGCATTGCGTATGGCAAAGGAAGACAGCTCCATTGACGGTGTAGTAAGTTCGGGTAATACGGGAGCATTGCTTACCGCATCGCTTTTTATCGCAAAAAGAATTAAAGGTATAAGCAGACCATGCTTGGCGCCTAGTTTGCCTACTGCTGTTGACGGAAAATGTTTTGTGCTTGTGGATTGCGGCGCAAATGCAGATTGCAAGCCTATTAACTTACAGCATTTTGCTATTATGGGCAGTTGCTATGTTGAATCGCTATTCGGAGTTCAAAATCCAACTGTCGCAATACTGAGCAACGGGCAAGAAAAAGGCAAAGGCAACGAATTGGTAAAGGAAACTTATCCTATTTTAGAGGGTACTAAATCAATCAATTTTGTCGGCAATGTCGAGGCTAGAGATATTTTATCAGGCGATTATGACGTAGTAGTTTGCGATGGCTTTAGCGGAAATGTAGCATTAAAGACTATTGAGGGAACAGCTTTATGCGTTATGAAAATGATAAAGGACAGCATAAAAAACGGAAGTTTACTGCAAAAAATCGGTGGACTTTTGATAAAACCTGCGGTTAGAAAGTTAAAATCGACAATGGATGTAAACGAACAGGCTGGTGGTACTGTGCTTGGTGTAGATGGCATTATCGTAAAAGCACATGGTTCTTCCAAACAAGCAAGCATTTGCCGTTGTATCGAACAGGCAATGCTACTAATAAACAATAATATTGTGCAAAAAATAAAGGAAAATTTGAGTGGGTTAGAGGAAAATGATAATCAGGAAAAATAATGAGGACAATTTGGAATATACCAATGTAAAAGCTGTTGAAAAAATAATCGGCTATTCGTTCAACGATAAAAAATTGTTGCAACGTGCGATTACACACAGCTCTTATAACGTTTTAAAGGGGAATGACGGGGAAAGTTATCAAAGAATGGAGTATCTTGGAGACTCTATCCTTGACTTTGTAATAGCCGACGAACTTTACAGAAACTATCCGCAATTTGACGAGGGTAGATTGAGTAAATTCAGGGCAAATATCGTAAGTCGCGAGCCACTTGCTACCATCATTGACAGCAGTAAAATAGTGGATTATATTTTGTTTGACAAAAATACTGTGGCTTTGAGTAAAAAGATAAAAAGTGACTTTTTCGAGTCTATAATTGCCGCAATTTATTTGGATAGCAATGGTCTAAAAGCTACTCGACAATTTATTTTGAAGTATCTAAAACCTTACATTACTGCCGAAATGAAAAACGATAATTACGATTACAAGTCTATGCTTTATGAGTATTGCAGTGCAAAAAAGTGGACTTTGGCTTTTGAGACAAAAGAAATTTCGGGTCCTCCTCACGACTTGACCTTTACAATGCAATTAATAGTAAATGGCGAAGTGATTTGCGAGGCAACAGGCAAAAAGAAACAAGAAGCAGAAAAGAAATGCAGTAAACAAGCATTAATAAAATTCGGAGAAATAGAAAATAAATGAAATATAAGCAAATAACTGTAAGTACCACTACCGATGGCAGCGATTTGGTTGCTATGGTGCTTTATGACAGCGGCAGTGATGGTGTTAGTATTTACGACAGTAAAGATATTTTGGAACTTATTAAAAGCGACATTATATGGGATTATATTGAGCCCGCTGTTTTGGAGCAAAGCCCAATCGTAAAGGTAAAAGGTTTTTACGATGTTGAAAATTTTGATAGCATTTACGTGAATGTACTTGACGGTTTGGAGGAGTTAAAGAAAAACTCGCCCTTTGAGCTTGGCAGCTTGGAAGTTGAAGTTTGCGATTTGGACGATGCCGATTGGGTAAACGAATGGAAAAAATACTACAAACCAATACATATTGGCAAGATTGTAATTGTTCCTAAATGGATTAAATATACCCCCGAAATGGATGAACGAGTGGTTTTGATTGACCCCGGTATGGCTTTTGGTACAGGCTCGCACGAAAGCACAAGACTTTGTTTAGAGCTATTTGGAGAACTTGATTGTGTAGGCAAAAATGTACTAGATATAGGTGCAGGAAGTGGAATATTGGGCATAAGTGCAAGTATTTGCGGCGCTGAGAGTGTGTATCTGAGTGATATTGCACCGCTTGCGGTAAAGGCATGCCATGAAAATACGGAGCTTAACAATATCAAAAATGCTATAATAACACAAGCCGATTTGTTGGAAAATGCAACTGTAAAAGGAGATATAGTATTTGCAAATATTACTGCTGATATATTGATTGCCTTATCCGGAAACATTGGCAATGTACTTAAAAAAGATGGATATATAATTTTGTCCGGCATTATTCACAAAAGATATGATGATGTACTAAATGCATATTTAGATAAAGGGTATATTTTGGACAAGTCGGTTGTTTTGGGCGAATGGTGCGGCTTGAGATTAAAGAATAAAGCAGTTTAAATAATATGGAAATTAGAAGATTTTATGTAAATTCAGATGATATAACCGATAATGTCGTAACTATTTGTGGCGACGAATTTTGGCATTTGACAAAAGTTTTAAGATATAAAGTCGGATATCAAATTATAGTATGCAATGATAGTGATGGTAAAGATTATTTGTGTACAATAGATTTAATTGAAAAAGATTATGCAAAGGCTACAGTAAACAGAATAATAGATAATGAGTGTAAAACAAAAATTGGGATAACTTTGTTTCAAGCATTGCCAAAAGGCGATAAAGCCGATTTGATTGTTCAAAAAGCAGTTGAACTTGGCGTGCAGAATATAGTTTTTTTTAATTCCGATTATGTGAGCGAAAAAAAGTTTAATATTGATAGATTGCACAAAATTAATGTTGAGGCTTGTAAACAATGCGGTAGGTCAAGGCTTTCTAAAATTTATGGGTTATATACGTTTGACCAAATGCTACAAAAATTACAAGGCTTTGATAAAGTTTTGGTTTGCTACGAAAATGAAAAGATAAACGATATAAAAAATGAGTTAAAGTCTTTTAACGGTGATAATCTTGCGATTATTATTGGTAGCGAGGGCGGTTTTAGCGAAAGAGAAATTGATAAATGCCAATCAAACGGTGCTGTATCCGTTACTTTAGGCAACAGGATTATGAGATGCGAAACAGCATCGATAGTAGTTTGCGGTATAGCAATGTATGAGTTAGGGGAAATGAGTAGATGAAAATTGTTGTATACAATTTAGGGTGTAAAGTCAACCAATATGAAAGTGACGGTATACTTACAAAACTTGCTAGTTTGGGGTATGAGGTTTCGGACAACTTAGAGTTTGCGGATTGTTATATTTTGAATACTTGTGCGGTTACTAACGAAGCGGAAAAAAAGTCACGTCAAGCAATTAGCCGTTGTTTGCATTTCAATAAGGACGCTAAAATAATCGTATGCGGATGTGCATCGCAACATAATTCAGCTCAATTTGAGGGGAAAAACGGCGTTACATATATTGGCGGAGTTGCAAATAAAAATAAAATTCCCGAGTTATTAGAGCAAAAAGGTATTTATGTTACACCGATTTCAAAAGACTACGGGGAAGAGTTACAACCCGATTTGGTAAGAACAAGAGCGTATGTAAAGATTCAAGATGGTTGCAATAACTTTTGTTCCTATTGTATAATACCATATTTACGTGGGCGTTCCCGCTCAAGAAGTATGGATAGTATTGTAAACGAATGTGAAAGACTGCAAAACTTGACAAACGAAATTGTATTGACAGGCATAGATATGTCAAGTTACGGTTTGGATATAGGTACAACGCTTAGCAATCTTATTTTAAATTTATCGCATATTAATGTTCGCATAAGATTTGGCTCATTGGAAGCGCGGGTAATCAGTGAAGAATTTTTGCAAAACACTAAAAAATTACAAAAATTTTGTCCGCATTTCCACTTATCCTTGCAAAGCGGGGATGACAATACCTTAAAAAATATGAACAGGAAATATACATCCGCATTTTACGCCGAAAAAGTTGCTCTGATAAGGCAGTTTTATCCTACAGCTGCAATCACTACCGATTTGATTTGTGGGTTTCCTACAGAAAGCGAGAGCGAGTTTGAAAATACTTTGAGGTTTGTCAGCGAAATCAAGTTTTCGGATATTCATATATTTGCATACTCTAAACGCGAGGGTACAGTTGCCGCTAAATATAAAATGTTGGATGGCGAAATTGTAAAAAGACGTACTAAATTGTTGGAAGAAATCGCAAAAGAAAATAAAGCAGCTTATTACCGTTCGTTTATTGGGAAAACTGTGGAGGTATTGGTCGAAATTGACGGTGGGTATACAAGGGAATATGTAAAAGTAAAATGTGACGGAGATGAAGGAAGTTTGAAGCAATTTGTACCGACATTTTATGACGAAGAAAAAGAAGTATTAATGTAATAAAATCTGCTAAACTGATGATTAGTACCGATTTTTGTCGGGTTTTAATGCCAAATATTGTCATTTATGGCAAACATTAATTGCATCTCAATAACTTAAATTTTAAAATAATATTTATTATCGGAGGATCATATGGATTGTATTTTTTGTAAAATTATCAAGGGTGAAATACCAAGCACAAAAGTTTATGAAGATAAAAAAATGATTATCATAAACGATATTGCACCTCAAGCTGCAAAGCATTATTTGGCTATCCCAAAAGTTCATTTCGCTAATATAGTTGAAATGGATAAAAAGCAAGCAAAAATTGTTGGCAAAATGTTGAAAACCATTGGCGAGCTCGCAGACAGCCTTGGTTTGCAGGACGGATTTAGGATTGTGTCTAATAAAGGCGAAAATGGTTGTCAATCAGTGGGACATTTGCATATTCATATACTTGGTGGCGAAAAATTATCAGAAAAAATGGGATAATTTGTATTTTTTACTTGACATTATTTTAAAAATCAGTATAATTAAATAGTAATTAAATCCGCATCTGAGGGAAGGAGGGGACAAAAGGTATGTCTACAATTAGAGTTGGAGAAAATGAGTCTTTGGACAGCGCTATTCGCCGTTTTAAAAGAAAATGTGCGAGAGACGGTATCATTGGTGACCTTCGTCGTAAAGAAGCTTATGAAAAACCAAGCGTAAAAAGAAAGAAAAAGGCAGAAGCTGCAAGAAAAAGAATGTATAAAGCATAATTTATTTAACCTCGCAATGCGAGGTTATTTTTTGTCGAAAAAAAGCGAAATGAAAAAGTTCGAATGAATAACAAATAGCACAATTTTTTATAAAAAACTATAAGATAAAACTTAATAAAAACGATGGGAAGTGATTTTTAATTTATTTGTTTTGTAAGCAATGTTTAAAATTAACACTTCCTTTTAAATTGCCAATTATTTTATATGAATTCAAATGGCAAATTTTAAACATTAATAAAATTCCTATAAATGGAAGTTGTTCACTTGACAAAAATGATTTTAATTACAAAGGAGTGTGAAAATGTTAAAATGTGTTTTAAGGAGAGTTAATAATGAAAAGTTCAATTCAAAGTGTGGCAAAACAAGCCAAGTCACGCATAAAAAGCGGATATTGGTCGCAAGTTAAAAACGAAAAAATTGCTATAATGCAAGAAATCGAGCAAGTTGACAACGAAATGTACGAAGTTGTCGCATCGATTATAGAAAGTGACGAAGTTGTGCTTAATCCAATTTCAAAACTTATGGATGAAAACTATTATAAAAGTTTGTCCGACGATGGCAAAAACAGATATGTTTTAGAACTTGCAAACAAATATTTAAAATTGTGCAGAGAGTACGAAAGACGTAATAAAAAATTAGTAAATGTCGGCTGATTTCAGTTTTATTTGAATACTTTTGATTAAATTTTTAGAAACACAATAATAATTTAAAATACTCATAGATAGTATATATATAATTTCGAATATAGACGGTCGTTTTGATTGTCTATATTTTTTTTAATTTGTAGGTAAGCATTTTGTTTTAATCTTGATTTTTTGCAAAATGTGTGTTAGAATAATATAAGAAATTATTTTACAATAGGCATAATATGTTAATAACTGAGTTTAATGTTGTAGGACAAAATGTTAGGATATCGGTAGATGGGGGATTTTGGGACGAAATACCTTATTTGATTGCATTTGATTTTAGATTAAATAAAGGCAGCGAAGTTGATGACAGCCTATTGGTAAATGTAAAACAAAAAGCAGACGAAAAAAATGCTTTTGATTATGCGGTTAAGTATTTGTCTAGGTATTCGGTAACTGCAAAAAGACTTAAACAAAAGCTTTACGAAAAGGAATACAATAAATCGGTTGTGGAAAATGTAGCAGCTAAACTTTTAGATTTGAAATACTTGGACGATTATGCTTTTGCGGAAAATTTAGTCGCAAGTAAAAGCAAAAAACTTGGTAAACGCAGGTTAAAGTCCGAATTGTTGAATAAAGGTGTTGGCAGCGATATTATTGACGAAGTTTTGGAAACTTTGGATAACGACGATATGTTTTACACTGCTATGACGGTTGCGGAAAAGTGGTATCGTTCGCATGAGCTAGTGACAATACAAGACAGTCAAAAATTTTTTAGATTTATGGCGTATCGCGGTTTTGATTACGATTTGATAAATAGATGCAGAGAGGTATTGAAGTTTGGAAAAGACGATTGATAAAATATTAGGGCTACTTGTAGATTCAAAAGAGTATTTGAGTGGCGAATACATAGGCGAAAAACTTGGTATAAGTAGAATTGCCGTAAATAAGCATATAAAAAAATTAATTTCAAATGGTATAGATATTGAAATTGGGAGAAAAGGATATAAATATAAAGACAGTGATAGTTTGACAGTGCAGACTTTGAGCAAAAAGTTACTGAAAAGCGGTATAGATATCCCTATATTTATTAACGAGGTCGAAAGTACCAATACCGAAGTCAAAAAATTATATCCCGAAATCAATAAAGATTTTTTGTTTGTTGCACCTAGGCAGATAAGCGGTCGAGGCAGGCTT
>OFFL01001323.1_pt1 | contig 18704 bp, 17 predicted proteins | sample 1521391 | NCBI WGS metagenome assembly OFFL01 (sample SAMEA3504082, study PRJEB24116) | mouse gut metagenome | biome: mouse gut; feature: mouse-associated habitat; material: faeces | place: Denmark | collected 2011
AACGCATAGCTTCTATCAACTTTGCCAGAGAACATCGCCGGCAGAAGACTACGGTTGGCCTTGATCATGAACGCCGCCATGTGGCCTAAAAACAAAAAAATACAGAGAACAAAACCCAGGTTATGGAATTGAGCGATATAGAAAGTCCAAGGATCGTCCAACTGAACGCCCGGAAGGTTTTTATAGGTTTTCAAAAGCCCCGTGATAATAAGGATTAAGAAGGTCACGGCAAAAGCGGCCCAGGCCAAACGTTGTTCCGGCAGGTATTTCGCGCTGGGAGGCTCTTTCTTCCCGGAGAGAATGGCTTTAAAAATCAGGATGCTCCCCTTTACGTCACCCTTCTTCGGAACAATGTCGAACTCTTTATTCAGTGCATGGTAGAAGACATGGAAGCAGCAAAAGAACACAAAGATCAGCCCGAAAAAGTAATGCATGGACAACGTCGTAAAGTAGTTTCCCAGCCACTCTCCTAAAGATGTCAGGCCGTATCTCTTAGCTACAGGCATCTGAAGTATTCCGGAAAAAATCAGTCCGAAACAGCTCAATGCGATGCCCCAATGCACAACTCGATTAGTTAGAGGTTGTCTGATGATTTTCATTTCCGCACCGCCTTATTGAGATTGATCTTTGTCGTTCTTTCTTTTTCTTAGGGCGACGGATGCTCCCAAAGCCACAATCGGTGCAGCCAAAGTTCCAAGCACTAAAGGCGTCGACTGACTCAGTTTCGAATCGACTTCGTTCATGAGCGGTCTTCCCGGATGAATCTTTGGCAATTGGGAGTGCAGCTGACGGTTGATCTTTTCAAAGGGCATAGAGCAAACATACCAAGTCGCGGTTCCGCCGTTTTCTTCTTTACCGTATACAAAACGGTCTTTTGCTAAGGATTTGAACTTTTCTTCTGCCTGCGAGATGGGGAGAACCAACATGGCTTTTTTGGGGCATTCCGTCGAGCATGCAGGCTCTTTGCCTTGAGCGATGAGATCAGCACAAAAATCGCATTTATACATGACTCCGCCGCCGGCTAATTTCGGTTCTACTTTAAGATAGATTCCCACACCCGCCTGGCGCTGAGGAATATTCCATGGGCAAACGTCCCTGCACTTCGCCCCTCCGAAACACACGCGATCATCAATCTTGACCGCTCCTTGTTTAGTTTGGTCGATGGCTCCAAAAGGACAGAGCTTGCGGCATGGAGCATCGAAGCACTGCATGCAGCGTCTCGGAAGATAAATATCTTTTCCGTCAACGGAAACATGCTGAAGATAAATCCAGTTGTACGGAGTCAGCCGAGAAATGTTATCCCGATCGTTTGAAAAGTCCTCATACTTGGGCTGAGGCCAGTAAGGCTGCACCGGCTTCTGCGGCTCTGGATAGCGAGCCTGATTTTTAGCACGGCAGGCTCTGACGCACGCAGGAATCGACAAATCCGTGCAGCCGTCGCACTTATCTAAGTCGATAATCGTAATTAATTGCTCGGAGCTCTTTGGGGAAGCAGAACGAGCCGGAAAAGCTTCAAGCGCCAATCCGGAGGCAAGTGCGGCCTTGAGGAAACCGCGTTTTGTAGTTTTGTGCATTTGAGATCTTGAGATTCTTCTTGGGTGCAGCTCTGAGCGTAGCGATTCAGAGAGAAATGAGCAAGTCGAATCAGCCTAAAGCACAACCTTTTCTGCAAAATCTAAGATGTTTTCCTAATTAGTACTTTTTCTTCTTCACAGCAACGGAAAAAGAGAATCGATCTGCCGTATGAAACGATTCGGATGCAACGATCGTTCGCCCACGAACATCCATGTAATTCCGAATAATCTTCAAAGCCGCCGTCCCGTGAGGAACTTTAAATAAATCTGCCACCTCGTCAGGCATGATCGTGCCCGAAAAAGTTTGCTTAACTTCATCACATTCCCGTCCGAGGACTTCTTCTGCCAATGTAATAATGAGTTCTTCGGGGCGTTTCTTCACTATCTCTAAGACCTCGGCTGCTTCAGCCGGAATGTAAACGTACGTCACGACCACGGTCTCTTGAACTTTCTCAGAAGCGACGCGAATGTTTTTAAAGCGAATGACCAGATCCCCAGGCTTTAAAGACAACCGTTCTGCCAATTCTTCATCGACGACCAATTGGGTAACGTTCTGGATTTTTCTCGGGTATTGATTGCCGTAATGGTCAATATCTCTAATTCCGTCCAACTCGCTCAGGAACTTGCCTGTTCTTGTTCTTGATTTAACTCTGGTTCCGATATGCGGTTTTCGTTCAAAAAGTCCTTGCTGAGTCAGATAGGTAAGTGCTTTCCGCATTGTGTCTCGGCTGACTTTATATCTTTTAGCCAGATCAATCTCGTTCGGGATGATAGAGCCGACCGTCCACCTCCCCAAAGAGACTTCTAAGGATATTTCTTCTGCGATCTTTTTCCAGACGGGTTTTTGCATAATAAGAGATTTGTAGGTTCTAAATACGGACAAGTTCGATTTTATCTAAGCGCGAAGCCAACAACCATAAGGGTTTTGCGTTTTGTCGCCTACAAAACTCGGCAATAAGTTGGTAGACATAACTTAACTCTTTGATTTATTAAATAAAGTTCTTAAACTAAACGCTGAACTATTGATAGTTATCAAAACAAATGCACTTACTCGTTGTTCCGCTTGTCCTCTATTTGCAGAATGAAGCCATACAAAACCGATCTCAATTTTTAAGGAGAGAAAATGCCTTCTACTGCAATCGACAGCCAGATCCACGGCTGCATGTTTAGTACCGATGAAATGCGCGAAATCCTGAGCGATAAAGCTTGGGTCCAAAAATGGCTGGACACAGAAGCCGCGCTCGCTGCCGCTCAAGCCGAACTCGGCGTCATTCCAAAGGAAAAAGCCGACATCATCAATCAATACGCTAAAGCTGAACTCATCGACATTCCGAGCATCGGCGAATACTACAAGAGCTCTATTACGATCGTACCCCTGCTGAAAGCCTTCAAAGCAATCCTTCCGGAAAACGCCGGAGAGTTCGTGCATTGGGGCGCTACGAGTCAAGACATCGTGGACACAGGTATTGTCTTGTTAGAAAGAGATGCCTACGAAGTCATTCTTCGTGATATGAAACTCTGTCAGGAATACTGCCTAGACTTGGCCAAAAAATACCGTAACACCATCATGAGCGGCCGTACCCACGTCGTCCACGCTCTTCCGATCACCTTCGGTTACAAAGCGGCTATTTGGGCCGATGAACTGGGTCGCGATATTGAACGCCTCGAAGAAATGAGAGACCGAGTCTTCGTCGGCGAAATGGCCGGCGCCGTCGGTACCTTGGCTTCTCAGCCTGAACACGGCCTGGAAACTCAAGAACGCATGTTCAAGATCCTCGGTCTGAAGACTCCGACGATTGCGTGGCATGTTGCCCGCGATAACCAAGCCGAATTTGTTTCCGTTCTTGCCCTTTGCGCCGGAACTCTCGGCCGCATCATGCATGAAATCCTGACACTGCAGAGAACAGAAATTCTTGAATTGGAAGAACCGTTCTTCATGGGCAAAGTCGGTTCCTCCACCATGCCGCATAAACGCAATCCGGCCGTTCTGGAAAATGTCCTGGCGCTTCTCAGAAATGTCCGCAGCATCGCCCCTTCTATCGTAGAAAGCATGATCAGCGAAATGGAACGGGATTGGGGCTGCTTCCTCTCTGAGTGGGAGGCTATTCCTCGTGCATGCCACATGATGGCTGCCGCGCTGGAAAAATCCAAGAACATTCTGAAGAACCTTATCGTTTATCCAAAACACATGGAACGCAACTTGTTTGCACAGAAAGGCCTGATGCTCAGTGAAAACGTCATGATGCACCTGGCCAACCGCCTCGGTCGTATGACAGCTCACGGCATTGTTTACAAGGGTGCAATGGAAGCTTATGAAAAAGAAATACCCTTTAAGGACGTTCTGCTGCGTACACCCGAAGTTGCCGCAGCCTTTACGGAAGAAGAAATCGACGCAATGCTCGATCCGCATAACTATGTGGGGTTAGCTCCGGAATTTGTCGACCGTGTCGTTGCCAAATACAGCAAGAGCTAGCACTTACTTCCTTGATTAGTTGTCCCTTAACTGAAGAAAGGTCTTCTGCGGAAGGCCTTTCTAAGGATACCATTATGTCTAATAAGCCTATTAAGCTCTGGCAATATCTCGTCCCAATCGTGGTTTTGCTTGCGATTTGGTTTTACCCGGTTCCCGAGGGCCTCAAACCACAAGCCTGGCATATGTTCGCCATCTTCGTCGCAACCATTGTCGGCATTCTTTGTGCACCTCTTCCTTCCGGCGCCTTAATGTTCATCGCGCTGGCTCTTTCTATTTTCACCAACACGCTAAGTTTTAAAGCAGCACTCTCAGGTTTTGCTTCCGGTACGGTCTGGATGATTTTCTCTGCTTACGTTCTTTCACTCGGATTCGTTCAATCCGGACTAGGAAGAAGAATCGCCTATAAAACGCTTTCCTTATTTGGAGGCTCTTCGTTGGGCATCGCTTACTCCTTGGGCATTGCCGACCTTATTCTCGCTCCGGCAATGCCGAGTGTAACCGCTCGTTCCGGCGGCATCATTCTCCCGATTTCCAAGTCCATTGACCAAGTTTTAGACTCCGAACCAGGCCCAAAGCAAAAGCGTTTAGGTGAATTCTTGACCATGACTTGTTTTCAGTTCACTCCGATCACCGGCGCTATGTTCATGACCGGCATGGCTGCAAATCCTCTTTGTGCAACACTGGCAAAAGAAGGTTTAGGCATTGAGCTGACCTGGGTAGGCTGGTTCTGGGCTGCAGTCGTTCCGGCGATGATCTGCTTTTTCGTAATGCCGTTGCTTTCCTACAAGATTCTTAATCCGGAACTTAAACGTACTCCTGAAGCCAAGAAGATGGGACGTGAAGAGTTGAAACATATGGGACCGATGTCTTCGCAAGAAATCAAAGTTGCGATCGGCTTCGTCTTAGCCCTTCTTGGCTGGGGCACCACAATGTGGACCGGGCTAAATGCCAACGCCATCGGTATCGGGCTTGCTGCTTTGCTCTTTGCGATGGGGGCCGTAAATTGGAAAGACGTCTTAGCGGACAAAGCCGCATGGGATACCGTTGTTTGGTTCGGCGTCATCATCTCCTTAGCAACCGGTCTCACATCTCTCGGTTTCATTAAATGGATGTCTGCTGGATTTGCCTCTATGCTCACCGGAATGGATTGGATGACAACATTCATCCTGCTCGGCTTTGCCTATATTTACCTTCACTACGTATTTGCAACTGCCTCTGGACATGTGGCGGCGATGTATGTTCCGTTTGCCGCTGTGGCGATCGGAGCCGGTGCACCTCCGCTGATGGTTGCCGTCTGCTTTGCCATTTTCTCTAACTTCATGTGGGGCATTACAGAATATGCCGGCGGTCCCGGCCCGATCTACTTCGGACAGGGTTTCTTTGAAAGACCTAGGTTCTACAAAATCAATTTTGTTCTGGTTACCGCAAGTGTCATTATCGTTTTTGCAGTCGGTATGCTTTGGTGGAAAATCATCGGCTTGTATTAACAATATGATCAATGCTGTCGGCACGTACCTGCCGATTTCCGCGTGTACTCCGGACCAATTCCATTCAAAAGCATTTTCGTGAGATTATTCTTACGTGACAAAAAACGGCCTGCCATACGGCCGTTTTTCTATTTTTACATTTTTCTCAAGTTCTCAAAATAGTTTCCTATTTATCTCTGTATCCAATCAGAAAACCATTCTCTATATGAGTCGATCTGTACTTCGACCCTCACGGTTTAGCCAGGTAATTTCCGTTGCCTCACCTCTTTAAGTTGGAGGATATCCTCTCTAAACAAGGATAGATGTCATAGGGGTATTTTCAGCGGAATCATTTTTGCTACAAAGTTACCCCTTAATATCTTCTAAATTTTGCCAAACTATAAGTAAATTAACCCCCTATCCTTTCTCCCGCTTTGAGAGTGTATTACGTCACTTTTCGCTCTAGGCGTATACCATAAAAAACAGTTTAATTATTTTATTTTCTGTGTGCTCATAGAGCGTTTTTTTTATTAGATTACAGGATAAATACCCCTTAGAAAGGCAATTAGCTTACTGCAGTTAAAAGCTTTTTCAGCGGAAAGATAGGAGTTATTTCAATGAAAATAAAGAATTGCTTTTATTTTCGGCGTGCCGCAGCTGCCATTGCACTATTTTTTGCCATCCCAATGTTGACCGCTGCAGGTCAATTCGATGCACTGCATCAGGGAATCGCACAAAATACGGACACTCTTATCGGAAACTGGCAGCAGTTTTTCCCCGGTCTCGAGAGCCAAATCAACGCGGCATTTGAAGAAGGACGAAAGACAGGCAATTTTATTTTCCACAGCAATGCCGCTCCGGTCGCATGGAATGTCTCCGAAAACGGTACCATTGCGGTCAACTCCATTAACGCAGGCTATTTCAGATCGCTCCGCAATCCCGCGAATCACCAGTTCCTTTTCCCGGGGCTTTCGGTCGAAAGTCAAAACGTCAATATCTCTGCCGGACGCGATCTTATCGTTACACCCGTTCCCGTGGCCGAAAAAGGATTTGGTTACGCTCTGAGCGTCGGACCGGATCAGACTGCCAATCTCGGCGCCGGAGATCGCATTATCCTCATGACGCCAAGAAACCCGGACAACTCTTCCTACTATGACGATCTTTCCGTCGCGCTTTCCGAGAATGCCTCGACCACAATGCAGGCAAGACAAGTAATACTTTTCGGCGGCATTTCGGCTACGTACTCTCGCCTGCTGAAAATGTCAGCTTCATCTGGGATTTATTTCTTATCTCCTAACGAACGAAGCGCAGGAACGATCTCCACAATTCAGCTGCTTAGCTGCGAGATGGATCTGGATGCTCCCGATATTTTGATTGATAGAAAAGTTCAAATCGGCCAGATTATTCTCGGAACCGACCATCCCAGCTCTCTTAACATCGGGCGCGACCCGCAATCAGGAGTTCTGACGAAAAATGTCTTCTTCACCAAGGAGGTCGACGTTGAAGCCAAGAGCAGTCTCAATTTAACCTCGGCTCAAACCGCCGTCTTTCAGGGACATTTAAATCTCATTCGCGATGCTCAGGCCGACATCCGGTCTCGTCAAATTGAAATTGAGAAATTATTTCTCGGAAACGTGGGCTCTCACGCTCGCTTCCGTGTTGACAGCGATGGGCACATGGTAGTTCATGAGCCTGTTTCGGTCAGCTCCACTTCCGGCCTAACCATTGACTTAGGAGAACGCTCTACCCTTTCTGCTGCCGTCGATACCCACGAGGGAGGCGGCAGCCGAGTAACGATGCATCGAGATTCCTATTGGTTTGTCCCCGAGGACAGCAATTTGTCCCTTGTAAATGTTGAACCCTCGAGTTATATCCAGCTGGGACAGCAAGGTCATCCTTCTCAAATGGAAACTGAGACTCTTAAAGGAAACGGTGCTGTCTTTTACCTTACAGCGGGTTCGACAGGATCCCTAAATATCTCCAAAAGCAGCGAAGGCAAGCATGCCTTCCTCTTAGGATCCTCCGGCGTTTCTCTCGCTAACACCGGCTATCTTTACCACATTGCAGTCAATGATGACTCTCCGAACAGCCTGGATAAAGCCACTTTTTCCTTAGCCAATGACGGAATCATAGACGCCGGCCCTTATATGTATAAATTAGGGCTTTACCCGTTCAAAAAAGGAGACTCCAGGGTCTGGGCAATATTGGGGACCCAATCGCTCAAACCGGTCTTGCCCGATAACCCTGAGACTCCGACAGATCCGTCCGAACCTCCTGATGAGGTTATTCCTAAACCGGATCTGCCGGAACTGCCGTTTGATCCGACAAACCCGCCTGAGCTTGATGACTCGGCCGAAAAACCCATCGGATTGTCTCCTGCTGCCAAACTGACTTTAGCTAGCGCAGCCTCCGGCAACCAAATCATTCAATTCTTGGGATCCTTAGATGATCTAAGAAGCCGAATGGGAGAAGTTCGTGAAGGTGCCGAAGACGGTTCCTATATTCTGTACCGATACGATAAGAGCCGGTTTGAGTCGCACTACTCGGCCAACAGTACGTTTAAATATTCCGCCTTTACGATCGGGGCCGACCGGAAGTTCAGCTCCGGCTGGGTCCTAGGCGCCAACCTCCTGTTAACGAGGGGAAATATTCATGTTGACGACGCTCCCGGCAATCATTCTCGTGTGGAATCCGTCGGAGCTAAATTTTATGCTGCGTGGCTCGGAGACAAAGGACAATATATTGACTCGGTCTTATCCGTAAATCGCTACCACAACAAACTAAGCGCCAAAAATATTGATGAAAGTATCTCAACAGCCGATTATCACAACTACGGTCTGGGTTTATCTGTTGAAATCGGTCACCGTCTCGAGTTCACCCAAACTTCGAAATTGGGCTCATGGTTTATCGATCCTCAAGTACAACTGAGTTACTTCCGCGCAAATGGCGCCTCTTTTCACTTCAGCAACGATATGAAGGTCCGCGTTAAATCGACCGATAGTTTGAACGGGCGCCTGGGAATTGATTTAGGAAAAAACTTCCGCAGCAAAGAAGGAAAACTGTCCGGACAAGTCTATTTAAGAGGTGGTGTCAGACACGATTTCTTAGGAAGGACATCTATCCAAATGAATGAATTCTCATTTAAAGACCGCTCCATAGGAACTCGTGTTTACTATGGCATCGGCGCGGAGAGTCTGTTGAAGGATCGCCTCAAAGCCTTCGCTCAAATCAATCGGGAATCAGGCCGCCACCTTAAAACAGATTTTCAAATTAAAGTCGGTTTGAAATATCTACACAGTAACAACTCAGCTCTATTGCGGTGTCCTTTCTGAGTCCGTTTTTTTTTCGCTTATGTCCCCAAAAATCTATCTTCACTAGGGTAGCTTTATTTTTTGAGGAGAACTTAAATGAAACTCATTGATATTCACTCACCACAGGACATTAAGCCACTCACTATTGACGACCTCAAAGATCTCGCTAAACAGATGAGAGCCGCCATCATTAACTACACCTCCACAATAGGAGGACACGTAGGACCCAATCTCGGCGACGTTGAAGCTCTGATTGGTGTTCATTATGTCTTTGACGCCCCGAAAGATAAGATCGTCATCGACGTCTCCCACCAAGACTTCGTACATAAAATGCTGACAGGACGTGCTCAGTACTATTTAGACAAGAGCAAGTTCACGGAAATCGGAGAATTCACCGACCCGAATGAAAGCCCAGAATACGATATTTTCTACGCAGGCCACACTTCTCCCTCGATCAGCCTGGCTTTCGGCCTCGCTAAAGCAAGAAGACTTCAATATTGTTGCATTCATCGGCGACGGTTCTTTGAGCGGCGGCGTTGCCTTTGAAGGCTTGAATAACGCCGGGAAGCTCAATGACAACTTCATCGTTATCGTCAACGACAACCAAATGGCAATTGCCGAAAACCACGGCAGCCTCTACGACAATTTAAGGGAATTAAGAGAGACCAACGGTCAGAGCGAACACAACTACTTTAAGTCTCTGGGCTATGACTACATTTACGTCGCCGAAGGCAATGACTTAGAGTCTGTGATTAACGCTCTGAAGAAAGCAAAAGACACGAAGAACCCGATCGTTGTTCACTTGAATACTCAAAAGGGCGAAGGTTACGCCCCTGCTGAAGCCCACCGTGAAGAGTTCCACTTCAGCGCACCGTATGACGTCGCTGACGGTGAACCTCTGCAGCAGTCAAATGAGCCGAATTACATCACCGACACGCGCGATTATTTACTCCGAAAGGTTAAAGAAAATCCGGAACTGCTCATCATTTCTTCCGCAACACCTGAAGTCTTCGGCTTCATGGAAAAGGAAAGAAAAGCTTGCGGCAACCAGTACGTTGACGTTGCAATTGCCGAACAGACCGGTGTTTCCACAACGGCCGGCGCAGCCAGAGGCGGTGCCAAGGTTATCTACCCTGTAATGGCAACCTTCCTTCAGAGAGCTTATGACCAGCTCGAACAAGACTGGGCCATGGACAACAGTCCTGCCGTCATGCTGGTTATGGGAACTGGTATTCGTGCCCTGACAGACCTGACTCACCTTGGCTTCTGGGACATTCCGATGATCACTTCGATCCCGGAAATCGTTTACCTTGCCCCGACGAATGTTGAAGAATACTTCGCCATGATGGACTGGGCCCTGAATTAGAACGAACACAAAGTTGCCATCCGTGTTCCGACCTATAGCTATGAACACAGCAAGGGGGAGGTCGATACAGACTACAGCGACCTCAATAAGTTCAAGGTCGTTAAAGAAGGCAAAGATGTTGCTGTTATCGCGGCCGGTGACTTCTTCGTTAAAGGCGAAAGCGTTGTCGATGCTTTAGCAGAAAAAGGCATCAATGCAACGTTAATCAATCCTCGCTTCGTCTCCGGTGTTGACACCGAACTTCTGAATTCTCTTAGGCAGAACCATAAGGTTGTTGTGGTTTTGGAAGACGGTTCTAAGGAAGGTGGTTTCGGCGGCAGAATCGCTCAGGCTGTCGGTGCAACCGGCATGAAGTGCCTGACCTACGGTCTTGAAAAGAAGTTCGTTGATCGTTACAACCCTGAAGAACTCGAAAAGGCTTATCGCCTGACAGTTCCTCAGATCGTTGAAGACACTCTCAATGCTTTGAAGTAACAACCAAATTGATAAAAGGCCTCCGCGCAGAGTGGAGACCCTAAAGATTTGTTAACGGAGCGGAAAACCCGCTCCGTTAATTATTTGTGCAGTTTCCTCAGAAGAAGAGCGAGACTAAACATCAATGCGATCAAGCCCAAAACAATAAACAGAGCTTCATGCAGATTCGTGTGCTGGGCCATCCAGCCGATAGACGGCGGAACAACTAACAAACCGCCGTAAGCCATAAAAGCAACCGTACTCGTGGCGGCAGCTGCGGGGATTTTCCCGTTTTTACCTGCCATACTGAAAAGCGTCGGAACAATCGGAGCAAGACCTAGACCCATAACAGAATAGGAAACTAAGACCAGCGCAACGGAGCTAAAGCTCAGTACTCCGACCATGCCGATAAAAGAAATGACGGATCCGAAAATAATCACAGGGATTTCTCCGAATTCTTTTCTAAGCGGATCGCCGACTAAGCGAGCGACGAACGTCACTCCGGAAAAAATTCCGTACACGAGAGCTCCGACTCCCAGCGAAGCTTCTTTCACAGTAGTCAAATAGAGAGCACCCCACTCTCCAACAGAACCTTCAGCTGCATATGCTAAAAGCGCCATAACAGCACAGACCAAAACGACGAGAGGAATTTTGTGTCGGGTCTTAGCGGTTTTTTCTTCATCTACGCGTCTCTCCGGAAGCAGATATTTGTTAAGCAGCAGACTGAGCAATACAAAGGGGACAGAAGCCCAAAAAAAATTAAGGCCTGCCGTTAAACCCACGGTTGCGCAGACTGAGCCGATGAGAGAAGCCAATACAGCCCCAAGGCTGTAGAAAGCATGGAAAAGATTCATGCTCTGACTCTTCGAGTAATGCTCGTACAGCACACCTTGAGTATTCATTGCCACGTCCAGCATACTGATGCCGATCCCCATGGCCCCAAAGCCGAGCAAGACAATTGGAAGTGCAGTACTAAAACCAATCAAACAAAGTCCCGCAGCGGCAATGACGGCAGTAACACACAACACCATTCGGCTGCCCACTTTTCTAATAAGCGCCGGGCTGCCTCCCAATCCGACTAAACCAAAAGCACCCGTGCAAAACAAGCAAAGGCCGATAAGCGAATCTGACAACTCCGCAGCTGCCTTCACAGCAGGAAGACGAGCCATGAGGAGACCGTACATTAAGCCTGGCAATAAGAAGAAAATGCAGCAAGTTAATTTCGATAGCAGAGGATGAAACATATAACTTTTCAAATAGTTAATAATTACGGAAGGGAATGTTAAAGTATGGTGTAACTCCATAGTCAAATCTCAAAATGCTTAAAACCGCTGAATTTGCAAAAATGTGTCACACGACAAAAGACACGCTTATCTTTTATGACCGCATAGACGTTTTTAAACCTGCATTTGTTGATAGCAAAAAATATCGTTATTACGAAGTGCGCCAAGCCGTGCAATTTGCTTTTCTTTCTCACTTAAGAGATATCGGCTTCAGTCTGGAAGAAATTAAAGAATTCATTAAGCGGCCGAATGAAGAGAAATTCATAAAGCGATTAGAGGAGAGATCCGAAGCCTTTCGTGAAGAAATTGAAAAGGCCAAACGATTTCTTCGTTACACGGACGGAATCCTGGAACTAAGCAAAGAAGCCTCTCGACACGTCGAAGGAGTGATTTCGGTTGAGAGAAAGAAAGAGCGGACTTTTCAATACACACCTTTTCTCAAGCCATGCTCCTTCAATACGATGCGGGAATATACAGACTTTCTTTTCGAGTCCAGACAGGATGAGACAACGTCGGTTCCCTGGGGTTATGTCGCCGACTTTAAAAGGGACGCGGACAATAGGCTTGTCTTTTTAGGCAGTTTGGACTTTCCGCTTAAGAGAAAAGGAGTACAGCTGCTAAAGCTCCCTGCAGGACACTACGCTTCTTGGTTCTTTAGAGGAGATATGAACGAACACCAAAAACTGTTCCGGAAAAAAGTTTCCGAACTGGAGAAAAATTACGTTTTGACTGACAAGGCCTTTCTGTTCGATCAATCCTCGGTCCTGCTGCTGGGAAACGGCGAAGTCTTCACAACCAAATACGAGATCTTATTGATCGAAGATTAACAATTTTCTCTAGAGCTCATCACAGCAGGTCGCCGAATTGTTCCCGATCGCTCTCTAGGCCTTTAACGGCGCTATTTCCAAGAATTGTTTTCGATAGTTATTTTGCTATCATCGCTATACATTATTTGAATAGCGAACAATGATCTCCTTCGATTTTACGGTCAGGATAGAAGACAGAAAATTTCGATTCTCTGCTGACTTATTGTCTGAAAGAATTGCAATATTAGGCAGAAGCGGCGCGGGAAAATCCACCTTGGCAAAGGCCCTTGCCGGCTTATTAAAACCCGAATCTGGCTATATCAAATTTGGAAAACGCATTCTTTTTGATTCCAGCACCGGCGTCGACCTCCCGCCTCAAAAAAGAGGAATAGGTTTCGTATTCCAAAATCATCGCTTATTCCCGTTCATGAGCGTCAGAAAGAACTTGTTGTTCGGACGCCATTTCGCCAATAGAAAAAATGCGCTCTCTTTCGACGAAGTCGTTCTCTTTCTGGAACTCGAACCGCTTCTGAACAAGAGTCCTTCAAAACTCTCGGGCGGTGAGTCACAAAGAGTCGCTCTCGGACGAGCTCTGCTCTGTGCTGAAAATTTCATGATTTTGGACGAACCGCTTTCGAGTTTGGATCCTGTCCTCAGCAACTCACTCCAGGGTTATTTGGAAAGAATTCATTCTTTTGCCGGCCTCCCCTTTCTGTACATCACCCATAGACCTAATGAAGCGCTGCGGCTCACCGAAGAGGCCCTGCTGGTCGCGGAGGGGAAAAACGTTCTTCTCGGAAAAACCAACGAAGTTTTAAATCAATCTCAATTTTTAAGGAGTGAATGATGAAAATCCATACTGTTGCCCTCGTTGCTGCTCTTTGCTTCAGCAGTCAAGCCTTTGCCGAAGTCTCCTTGACGACCGGCGCAGGTTACGCAAATATGGCCAAAGAACTTGCAAAAGCTTTCTCAGCGACTTCCGGAAATAAAGTCACTGAAAACTTCGGCGGTAATATCGGCCAAATGATGGCCCAAATCGCAAACGGAAACGGTGCCAATGTCGTGATCTCCGACGAAGGTACTCTCAAGAGCCTTAAAACACCCGTTCAGCTTACCGACATTCATTCCTTAGGAAACACGCCGCTTGTTTTCATTTGGAAGAAAGGCTTGAACCTCAAAGGCGTCTCCGATCTCGGAACGGATAAAGTCAAACAATTTGCTTACCCCGATCCGAAGGCCGCCATTTACGGACGTGCCGCCCAGCAATACCTCGATAACTTAGGGCCTAATACTGTCACAAAAGACAAGGTCATGAAAATCGCTTCTGTTCCGCAGGTCACTGCTTATGTCGTCAAAGGTGAGGTTGATGCGGGCTTTGTGAACCGCACAGCCACCCGCGCAAATAAAGAAAAGATCGGCGGAAGCGAAGAATTGACGAAAGGATATGCACCGATTCATATGATTGCAGCCGTTGTGAAGGGACATGAGGGCGACAAGAACGTTCAGCAATTTCTTGCATTCCTTCAATCTGAACAAGCGAAGAAAATCCTTATGAAACATGGAATTCAATAAGCTATGAATTCCGAAACCGTATTCTTCCCTTTGCTGCTCACGGCAAAGACCTGCGCAGTTTCGCTTTTGCTGTTTTTGTTTTTAGCCGTTCCTCTTTCCTATTGGCTTGCCGGCAGGAAAGGCATTTTCGCAAAAGCCGTCGAACTTCTGATTACGCTGCCGCTGGTTTTTCCGCCGATTGCGCTCGGCTATATGCTGCTTGTGGTTTTGGGAAGAAACGGTTGGATCGGGGGCCTTTTAGAAAACTTCGGCCTTAGAATGGTTTTTTCTCAAACGGGTGTCATTCTCGCGGCTTTCATTGCGGGGCTGCCGCTTATCGTTAAACCGCTTCAGGCCGCCTTCGACACTCAGGAAGCGAAAGAATTAGAGGAAGCGGCACGAGTCTGCGGCCTTAACAGATTCAAAACCTTTTTCTTCATCTCGGTTCCGCTTTGTTCAAAAACACTTTTGGCGGCTTTGCTTCTGGGATTGGCTCGGGCTTCCGGAGAAGTAGGAATCACTATGATGCTCGGCGGTAATATTTCAGGAAGGACCAACACACTCTCATTAGAGATCTTTAACAGCGTGTCCCGGGGAGACTTTGATTCCGCCGCTTTTCTATGCACAATCTTGGCTGCGTTTGCAGCGCTTATTTACGCCGCTCTTTATTTTCTGCAGCCTAAAAGGATTTAGTTCATGTTCTACGTACCAACCTCATTTTTAGAAAACATCCTTAGAGAAGATATCCCTTACAACGACTGCACCACAGAAGCCCTCGGCATTTCAGGTGTGCCTGGAAAGATCTCTTGTTTTCCAAAAAAAGACGGCTTCGTCAGCGGCATTGAAATGGGTGCGAGGCTTTTCAAAGAAGTCGGCTTGGAGGTAACTTGTGAAGGAAAAGATGGTGATTTTTACAGCGCCGGCCAGACGGTTTTAGAGGCCCGAGGCGCCGCTGAAAAAATCCATTCCGTCTATAAGACCGTTCAAAATATCCTTGAGTATTCCTCAGGCATCACGAACCGGGTCAGAGCGATGACAAAACAAATCGAGGCCACAGGTTCCAAGGCTAAAGTCGCGGTTACAAGAAAACACTTTCCCGGTACAAAAACTATTTCCTTGAACGCCGCCCTTCTAGGCGGCGCAATTGTCCATCGAGCAGGTCTATCTGAGTCCATTCTTGTTTTTGATCAGCATCGCGTTTTTTGCACGGATCCGATCTCTGCTGTTCGCCTGGCTAAGGAACAAGAACCTGAAAAGAAAATCGCGGTGGAAGTCGACAATGAAGAAGAAGGCATTAAATACATCAATGCCGGTGCTGACATTATTCAGTGCGAGCGTTTCAGTCCGGAAATGCTGAAAAGCTTCGTTGCCCGAGCAAAAGAAATAAAGGCAGACGTCATCATCAATGCCGCTGGAGGTATTAACGACACCAACACATACGAATACGCCCAAACAAAAGTCGACGTTTTAGTCACTTCTTGGGTCTACTTCGGGCGACCGTTTGACATCAAAATGAAGATTTCATCGGAATAGTTCATCAATCGATTTCAATTCAAACGGCGGCAAGAAGAATTCTGAGTTTTGGCGCCGTTTTTTCGTGTTTTTCTCCTTTTAATCGGCAAGTAGCCGACATCGCCAGTTCAATCAAAACAACAAAAACACGGTATGGCATATATTTGTCTGTTTTTTTGAAATTTACGCATTTCATTCCAAGACTAGTCCTGGGGCTCAGAGTTGTGCACAAATCTATCTATCAGACAAATAACTTTTCTCTATAACTCACCTTAGAAGAAAATCTACCCTCCTATCTAAGAGATACTACTAAATTGGTAATGTTTTTTAGAAGGAGGCGATTATATCTTTCAAACTTTGTAGTGTTTGCTCTGCCTTACTTGCAGCCGTCTGTATGAGTTCGGTTTCTGTTTACCCACAGACTCCGGTTTCTCAGCCTCCTGCTCCTGCTACACAGCAAGCCAAAAAAATTCCTTTCCTCCATTCCTTGAGATGCTGAGTGTGACGTTGTCGTCCTCGGTTATGGCTTCGCCGGTGGTGCAGTTTCTATCGCAGCAGCCGACAAGGGCGCCAAAGTGCTTTTGTCTGAAAAAGCCCTATGGGTTCAGAAGGCGGCAACAGTCGTTACGCTGCTCAGCACGTGATCTTCGTTAGACCGAGTCATACCGACGCAGACGCGATGAAGTACCTTAAAGCACTTCGCGGAAACAACACCAATCCTACAGATGCAACTTTGGAAGCATTCGTTAAAGGCGCACGTGAAAACATCAATTACATGAAGTTCTTGGGTGCCAAAGACCCGAAGGTTGAAATCCGTGCCGAATATCCGGACGCGCCGGACGCCGACTCTATCGGCTCCGCTATGGTTCACTCTCCCGGCGGTGGGGGTACCCTTTATGCTCTGATTCAGGAAAACGTCAACAAGCGTAAAGGAAACATTGACGTTTGGTGCAACGCTCCCGGCAAGAAACTTATTCAGGATCCGCAGACCGGCATCATTCACGGGGTCATTATCGAAGTTAACGGCACTCCGAAGTATGTAAGAGCCAAGAACGGCGTCATCCTCGCAACCGGCGGCTATGAAGACAGTCCCGACATGTTCCGCAACTTTGCGATCATGCAGCACGCTTACTCCAAAGGCGCATGCTTCAATACCGGTGACGGTATTGTGATGGCTGACGATGTTCAGGCAAATATCGTCAACATGGGCAATAACAACGGTCCCGACCACAACGTTATCATGGTCGGCCAAGAAGGCAAACGTTTCTGGAATGAGGCACAGAAGACACGTCACGGCCGCGTTCCCTTCCACGGTGACTATATTCATCTCATGATGCCTGATCCGGCCTACATGGTCTTTGATGAAAACGCTCGGTTGGCTTCCAAGGTCTACGGCTCTTGGAGTGAAGGCTCCGAAAAAGAAATTGCCGCAGGATTGGTTAAGAAAACAAACACCCTTGAAGAACTGGCAATAATCATCGGCGTGGATGCCAAAGGTCTGGCTGATCAGGTTGCTCGGCACAACAAGTTCTGCGAGACCGGTGTTGACCCGCAATTTAACAGACCGAAAGAACTGCTTCTGACTCTTAGCAAAGCACCTTATTACGCCGTACAGGTCCAGCCGACCTTTACTGATACTTTAGGCGCCCCGGAACGCAATCAAAACGCTGAAATTATGAGCCGCAATGGGGGCACAATTCCGCACCTTTACGGCGCCGGCGAATTCGGCTCCATTTGGTCTCATAAATACAGCGGAAGCGGCAACATCTCCGAAAGTTTGGTCTTCGGCCGCGTTGCCGGCGCCAACGCTACTGTAGTGAAGTCTGATGTTTCTCAGGAATCTGTCCTCGGCGGCAAGCCCGGATTCAGACCCGACGAAACGGCTCCGCTTTATCAGCTGCAGCCCAGTGAAAAACTGGGTATCGGCAGAGGTATGGGCGGTGTCATCGCCATTGCTGTTAAGACTGATGGCGGAAAGATTGTCTCGATTCGCGTTCTGAATCAGCATGAAACCCCGGGAATCGGCGGCAAACCCATTGCCATCCTCCCGAACGAGGCTGTTGATCGATAACGTTTCCGGAGCTTCTGTAACTTCCAACGGTTTCAGAACCGCTCTTGCTGATGCTCTTAGCAAGTAATCGTTAATTGATTCAAAGGCGCGGCTTCTATTTTCAGAAGACGCGCTTTTTCTTGTGCGCTCGGCATGAGCGAACTCTACAGGGTGGAAGTCCCGAAGTGCAGGCGGTGGCGCCAAGCACATAGCCAGAGGCAAGGCCTGAACCGCGAGGTTCCGACTGAAGGAAGCCCGAGGCAAACCATTGACCTTACGAACAGAAACGGTCTCAGGCATATGCTGTCGGGTAAGACTGCAAGACAAGTTGAAGCCCAAAGGCCACACGGAGATGGCAGTGTAAAGACCGAAGGTACATGATGGGAAAGAGTTCGTTCTTACCCGAGGAGAACTCACGGACGCAAGCCATTTGGCTTGGCGGAGTAAAGCTTGTCGTGAGTGGTCAGCAGACGGCGTAGTACTCGGTAGCAGTAACCGAGGAAGGCCTGAATCTTAGCGGAGTGTGTTACTGCAACTACGACAAAGGGAATTATGGATAGAAACAATGAAAAACCTTCATGCGGGCGAGGAGCACGGAATGCGGCCAAACCTGCACAAAAGGATCCGCCCGCGCCCATAGGAGCAGAAGAAGACACACATAACCTCAATTTATACGCAAGCATCACCTTAGAGGCGATACTGGAGCCCACTAATCTGAAGGAAGCGCTCAAAAGAGTAATAGCCAACAGAGGGGCTCCCGGAGTTGACGGTATGGAAGTCGGGCAATTGCTCGACTGGATACGCAGCCACCCCGGCCAGCTTACAAAGGCGATTAAGGAGGGAACTTACAGGCCCTCCC